>Ga0114968_10001451_pt1 | contig 18159 bp, 17 predicted proteins | sample M_130807_EF_Meta_FD_87020 | JGI IMG/M metagenome (GOLD analysis project Ga0114968, IMG submission 87020) | Freshwater microbial communities from Lake Montjoie, Canada to study carbon cycling - M_130807_EF_MetaG | ecosystem: Environmental > Aquatic > Freshwater > Lake | place: Lake Montjoie...
GTTTAAGTCTTGGCTGGCTTTGATCGTTTTTACAGCCATCGGTGGCTATATCGCTTGGCTGGCATATCGAACTACTGAAAAATTGTTGCAGTTACATTGTCAGATCGGCATTATGCCGATCAGCACGTTCGCTCGATGGGCGACTGCTGATGGAAGAAATATTGTTTATGAGGTATTTCGCAATATTCAGGTAAAGCGGCCTTTCATTAAACAAATTGATCATCAGTTTGCATGGACTGGGACAAAACCTCCGAGGGTTGCATCTGACTTGCAAGCCATCAAGCTGGTAAGTGCAGAGGCAGGAGCAAGTAGCCTTCGATTTATCCTGCCACACGTACGTGTATTTAACGAAACCGAAGTTTTACATTGTCGTATGGATCTTGACGACTCAGACCAATGCGCAGATTCATTTCTAGAGCAAATCGTACGCAATCCAATCCGATTCATTTCATTTCGTGTTGAATTGCTACACGTTACACCGCGCTATCATCGTGAACAGGCGGTTTTAACGAAGACTAAATTGGATGAGAACGGGCCCCTCGTTGCCGAGATCGTTGCGAAAATTAAATTTGATGGAATAACAAAATCTTTTGAATTCAATTTAACGGATCCAACACCCGGGTATCGGTACCGCTTGAGGTGGACTCGGCCAACTTACAGGGATTTGAATCGATCAAAATAACAACGATCGTCAAACAATCACTCCCCCAAATAAGCCGCCTTAACCTTAGGATCATCGAGCATCTGCTTGGCATCCCCACTCATCGTGATTAACCCCGAATCCATCACATAAGCTCTATCCGCCGCCTGCAACGCCAGACGAGCATTCTGTTCAACCAGCAGCACCGTCACGCCTTGCGCTGATATATCCCTGACCACCTCAAAAATCTTAGCGACCATTAAAGGCGACAAACCCATTGAGGGCTCATCTAACAGCAACAGCTTGGGCTGGCTCATCAGCGCGCGCGCCATGGCCAGCATTTGTTGCTCGCCACCCGACATGGTGCCGGCCAGTTGATTGGCGCGCTCTTTTAAGCGCGGAAAAATCCCGAACATGCGTTCGATATCCGCTTGAATCTGTACGTTGTCATTGCGGGTGTACGCACCCATTTGCAGGTTTTCAGTGATGGTCATGCGCGCAAACACACCGCGCCCTTCGGGCACCATGGCCAAGCCCTTTTTGAGCAAGGCGTAACTTTCGACACCTCTGATGGATTCACCTTGGTAGTGCGCATCGCCCGCGATCCAGCCTTGTAAGCCGGTGATTGCTTTCATGGCGGTGGTTTTGCCTGCGCCGTTTGCGCCGATCAGTGTGACCAATTCACCTTCACGAATTTCAAGGTCGATCCCTTTGATGGCGTGGATGCCGCCGTAGGCAACCTTCAGGCCAGAAACTTTAAGCATGATGTTTTTCATGGGTTAGTGCGCCGGCGTGCCAAGATAGGCTTCAATCACAGCCGGATCATTTTGGACGTCTTGCGGTAAGCCCTGTGCGATGACTTTGCCATAATCGAGTACGGTCATTCGGTCGCATAAGCCCATGACTAGTTTGACGTCGTGTTCGATTAATAAAATGGTGCGGCCATCTTGGCGGACTTTATCGAGCAGTGCGCGAAGCTCTACTTTTTCAGTGGCGTTCATGCCTGCCGCCGGTTCATCGAGTGCAAGGAGCTTGGGCTCGGTCGCCAACGCGCGGGCGATTTCAAGGCGGCGCTGATGGCCGTAAGACAGATTGCGTGCGGTGTAATGGGCATACTGACCAATCCCGACGTACTCAAGTAGATCGTGCGCCATATCTTCGATTTCGGCCTCTTCGCGTTTGACTGAGGCTGTGCGAAACACCGCAGCAAAGATACCGGCCTTGGTGCGCACGTGTCGGCCGACCATCACGTTTTCAAGGGCGGTCATGTCACCAAATAAACGAATATTTTGAAAGGTACGCGCGATACCTGCTTCAGCAACCTCATGCACAGCCGTGGGTTGATAGGGCTTGCCATCCAGGATAAAGGTGCCGCTATCAGGGGTATAAAGGCCCGTGATGACGTTAAAGAAGGTGGTCTTGCCAGCGCCATTAGGCCCAATCAATCCATAAATCTGACCAGGCGCAATTTGAAGGCCAACTTCTGATAATGCTTGTAAGCCGCCAAAACGTTTATTGATGTTCTGCACCGATAGTAAAAGCGTTGTCATCACGCGCCCCCTTCAAGTCGGCTGGTGTGGCTGCGCGTGCGCGTCACCGGACGGTCTTCACGTCTGGGGGCTGGCCAGATCCCCGACGGCCGATACAGCATGACGACCACTAATGCCAAACCAAAGAGCAATTGGCGTAAGACCTCGGCATCGATATACACCTGACCAAACAGCATTTTTTGAACGGGCTCGGCAAGTTCGCGTAAAAATTCTTGAAAGCCAACCAATAAAATGCCGCCCAAAATCACGCCCGGGATATGACCCATGCCGCCTAACACCACAATCGCCAGCACGTAAATGGATTCCCACAGCACAAAGGATTCGGGCGAGACAAAGGCTTGAAAAGCGCCAAAGACCACGCCCGAGATACCGCCAAAGGTAGCGCCCATGGCAAAGGCCAACAGCTTGACGTTGCGGGTGTTGATGCCCATGGCTTTGGCGGCAGTTTCGTCTTCGCGGATCGCGACCCATGCGCGACCGATTCGCGAGCGTTGCAACCGAAGGCTGATGATCACCACGCCGATCACCAAGACCATGATGAGGTAGTAATACATCAGACCCGGTGATAAGGCGACGCCTAAAAGCTCTTGTGGTCTGGATAAGTCAATGCCAAAAAATACCACTGGGTCAATGGCGTTAATGCCTTTGGGGCCGTTAGTAATGTTGACGGGGCGATCAAGGTTATTTAAAAAGATGCGAATGATTTCGCCAAAGCCCAGCGTGACGATCGCCAAATAATCACCACGTAGCTTGAGTGTGGGTGCGCCAAGCAGTACGCCAAACAGTGCGGCAACAGGCCCAGCGATTAGTAACACCCACCAAAAGCCAAGATGCATACCGCCCGGAAACAACTGTGCAAGTTCTGCAAACTGAGTGGTTAGGTGAGGTGAACTCAGCAGAGCCATCAGGTAAGCACCGACCGCATAAAACGCGATGTAGCCCAAATCAAGCAACCCGGCAAAACCCACCACAATGTTTAAGCCAAGCGCGAGCATGATGTACAACAGCGCAAAGTCAAGAATACGCACCCAATAGTTGCCACCAAAGGTTTGCGCAATAAAAGGCGCCAACAGCGCGATGACTACAAAGCCGGCAATCGCCAGCCACTTTTTATTGACAGGGGTCAAGGAGGCAGAGTTTGCAGCGGTCGCGCCCGACGCGTTCGCGGCTGCAGCTTTTGACGCGGTTGCAGACACTTTAGAAGGATTAGTCATCTGTTCACCTAAGCGCGATCGGCGACACGTTCGCCCATAATGCCCGAAGGCCTGAACACGAGCACAACAATCAACACGATAAAGGCGAACACGTCTTGGTAATTTGAACCAAAGATATCATTGGTGAAATCGCCGATATAGCCCGCACCCAGTGCCTCAATCAAGCCCAGCAAAATCCCGCCAATCATGGCGCCCGCTAAGTTGCCGATGCCGCCCAGCACTGCGGCGGTAAAAGCCTTTAGGCCTGGGATGAAACCCATATAGAAGTGTGCGTTACCGTAGTTAGTGGCCATCATCACACCTGCCACGGCGGCAAGTGCTGCGCCGATCATAAACGTGGCTGAGATAACAAAATTTGGATTCACGCCCATCAAACTCGCGATGCGTGGGCTCTCGGCGGTGGCGCGCATGGCGCGTCCCAGCTTGGTACGGTTAACTAACAACAATAAACCTACCATCACGACAAACGACAAAACAATGATAACGATCTCTTTGCCGGTGATCACGGCGCCAGTATCAAAAATATCAATCGGTGACGAGGGCAACAGCGTTGGAAAAATCAGTGGATTACGCGACCAGATAATCATGGCTAGAGTTTGCAAAACAATTGAGATGCCGATTGCAGTAATTAAGGGCGCTAAGCGCGGCGCATTACGCAACGGCCGATAAGCGACGCGCTCAATGCCATAGGATAAGAACGCACACACAGGCATCGCAATAAGCGTGGCCACCACCAGCATCAACCACTGCGGCATACCTGGAAACAAATACTGCAAACCTAAAATCGCAGAGAGTGCGGTGAGCGCACCCACCATCAAGACATCACCGTGTGCGAAATTGATGATCCCCAAGATTCCGTAAACCATGGTGTAGCCCAGAGCGATCAGCGCATAAATGCAGCCAAGCACAAGGCCGTTCACAACTTGTTGGATAAAGATATCCATTCATACTCCAAGGGGATTGCAAAGAATCTCGCGCTAAAGCTTAAACAATGGCCCCATTGATCAAAAAGAACGGCATCGCGTTTTGCTGCGATGCCGGTTCACTTCTAAAAATGTACCAGTAAGAAAATCGCATTTGAGCGAAAAGCAAAAAGTACACGTTTGACAGTCGCTGTTCGCTCAAGATGTCTTTACATTTTCATGATGTCAAGCACTGACTTTTTGCCGTCCTTGAAATCATAAATGGTGATGACGCCTTCTTTCATATCGCCTTTTTGATCAAAGGCAATGTTGCCAATCAAGCCAGTGTAGTTGGTGCTTGGCATTTGCGCTAACACCGCTGCTGCAGTTGTCGAGTTTGCACGTTTCATCGCGTCAACGATCACGTAGACTGCATCATAGGTGAACGGCGCATAGACTTGTACAGGACCTTTAAAGCGCGCTTCGTATTTTTTAGAGAAGTCTGCACCTTTGGCCATGTTTTGCAACGCCATACCAGCTTCTGAACACACAATGTTTGACACAGCAGGGCCAGCGAGTTCAGCGACTTTGTCTGTGCATACGCCATCACCGGCAACGATCTTGGCTTTGATACCGAGCTCGCCTGCTTGTTTGGCTAAGGGACCGCCAGTGGCGTCCATGCCGCCGTACATGATGACGTCAGGTGCCCGGCCCTTGACCTTAGTCAAAATAGCTTTGAAGTCTGTGGCTTTATCGTTGGTGGCTTCGCGCGCAACAACCGTGATGCCAGCGGCTTTAGCGGCTTTTTCAAACTCATCAGCCAAGCCCTTGCCATAAGCCGTTGCGTCATCAATGATGGCAACTTTTTTAGCTTTCAAGACTTTGTCAGTGAAACTGGCGAGTGCTGGGCCTTGTTGCGCGTCAGTGGCCACCACACGATAGGTCACTTTAAAACCTTGCAAGGTGTACTGTGGGTTAGTTGACGAGGGTGAAATTTGTGTGATGCCGGCATCGTTATAGATTTTTGACGCGGGGATCGACACGCCTGAGTTTAAGTGACCAACGATACCAGCAACTTTTGCGTCAACTAGTTTTTGTGCAACAGCAGTACCTGTTTTTGGATCGCCTGCGTCATCTTCAGTGACAAGCTCAAGCTTGACTGCTTTGCCGTCAATCATCAAACCCGCTGCGTTGACTTCTTCAACGGCCAAGCGTGCGCCGTTTTCGTTATCTTTACCCAAGTGCGCAATTGCGCCAGTGAGTGGGCCAACGTGCCCGATCTTAACGACTTGCTGCGCACTGACGGGTGCGCCTACTGACATGATCGCAAGCGCTGCAACAAGCGGCAGGGCTTTAATAAATGTTTGCTGTTTCATGAGGAGTCCTCTGAGTAAAGGGTTGGTGTACGCCAAAAAGTGAGCGAGGTCGCTGCAATGATCTTACTGCTTCTGTGGTGCTTGAAGTCAAGCAGAAATGAAAAAATCTGCTCCGCTTACATTTTGAGACTTTTAACGCCCAAGCTTGGTGCGAGTCGCTGCAAATGCACCAGAGGAGGCTTCATTGTTGTGCAGCATGCTCGCCAGCAATCTTTCCAAATACTGCACCGCGCATGACTGAGGTCGCACCCGTGTAAACCTGATGATAGAGACCTGTCGCCTCGCCGGCTGCGTATAGCCCTGGCATTGGCCGCCCATCGTTATCCACCACCTGACTATCTTTGTTGATTTTGATGCCGCCGTAGGTAAAGCAGATGCCGGGGATAATCGGGTAGGCCATGAAGGGGCCCTGGTTGATCGGGCGTGACCAGTTCGATTTTGGGATCTCAAGGTTTGTGGTGGCTAAGCCATCCAGTTCAAACGGTAAAAATTTGCCGCTTGGGCAACTGTCGTTATAGGCGGCGACCGTTGCACTCAGCGCAGCGGCAGGTAAACCGCAGGCTTGCGCCAGCTCTTGCAAGGTATTGCCTTGAATCACGGGCTGATCGGTGCGAATGCTTTTTTTCCAGTTCGGCACATCATGAATACTTTGATCAAAGATCACGTAGCAAATGCCGTCAGGTTGTTCGCCAATCGCACGCGAGATATGGTCGTAGTTCACGTCCACCAAGCCCGGTGCTTCATCCAAAAATCGCTTGCCATGTTTATTGACCAAAATCCCGTAAGTGAAATTCATCACTAGTGCTTCGGTGGCGCCCGAGCGCGGGTCGAGCGGTTCGGCGTGATACGAACCAAAGTCGCCGGCGGGTGCAGCACCGGCGGCAAGCGCCATGCGGATGCCTTCGCCTTTGTTGTAGTAGCCACCCTTGGCAACCGGGCGCACAAACTTGGCGGCCTGTCCAAGGTACTGCGTCAGCATTTCAGGGTTGCCCTGAAAGCCGCCTGACGCAATCACTACGGCCTTGCCGTGAAGCAATAATTCTTGGCCGGTGCTATCGGCGGTGGTGACCGTTGAACGTGCACCGTGGCGGTTAAAGCTGCGCGCGGTGGTTTCGTATAAGCAGGTGACACCCTTTTTAAGCGCATACGTGCGCAGCGCTTCGATCATCGCTAAGCCGCCACCCACTGGCATCAAACGGGGTGCTGCGGCGGTTAAGAAATAGGTCGGCAAAAAATCAAATTTGATCCCGTATTGTTTAAGCCATGTCACGGTGGGCCCCGCCATGTTTGCCAACGTCGACACGATTTCAGGGTCAGGCATGCCATGGGCTTTGACGTAGGGCGGCCATTGTTCGTAAGGCGCGCTCGCGGCCTCAATGATGTTGGGATCAAGATGAAACCCCGCGTTCGACACTAGGCGTTCTTCAAAGTCGTCGCTGACCTCGGTTTCGCTTTTCATCCGAAAATAAGACTCGGTCCAGCGCGTGTTGCCACCAAAGTCAGGCTCGGGTGAGCGCTCGATGACCACGACGCTAGCGCCTTTGTCTACAGCGGCCACGGCGGCCGATAAACCGGCGATGCCGCTACCGATGATCACGAGATCAAAGCTTAATTCGCGGGGGGTGTGCTGTGCTTGGGTCATGTCAATTGCCTAAGAGCCTGAGATTATTTAAATTAAACCACGCTGCAGGGCTGGGTGAGCCCAAGGGATAACAGTCAGACTGACCAATGGCGTGCAAGGCGCAACGGTTCAATCTCGGGGTAACTTTGCGGCTGCGAGGCGGCTACCAAGACCGGACGCCTTGCTTGCCCTAGTAGAGGTCGCTTCCTTGTCGTCAAGCGGTTGCTGATCGACCGCCCCGATGCGAGCCGAGCAAATCAGAGGCACAATAGCGCAAACAGTCGCCAATACAAGACATGGCAACACCAAAAAAGGGGATTTCAGTGCAACTCAAGACGATCGCAGTGGTTTCGGCACTTTTGCTGACCAGTACTTTGGCAAACGCCCAAAACGAGCCTTATCCTTCGCGACCCATTAAGTTAATCGTGGGCTATCCAGCAGGTGGGGCTTCAGACGTCACGGCTCGCGCGGTTGCCAACAAGATGGTCGACTTTTTAGGCCAACCCGTCGTGGTCGAAAATAAACCCGGGGCTGCAGGCAATATCGGCTCAGAGTTTGTGGCCCGTTCAAAACCCGACGGTTACACCTTAATTTTTGGCACGATTTCGTCCTCTATTAACGGCAGCCTATATAAAAAACTTAACTACGATCCCGTTAAAGACTTTGTCGCGATCTCGCAAGTCACGTCTACGCCTTTCTTGTTAGTGGCGAATCCAAACTCGCCTTACAAGACGGTCGCAGATGTGATTGCTGCGGCAAAAAAAGCCCCAACCTCAGCGCAATTGCCTGACTATGCCACGGCCGGAAATGGCTCAGGTTCGCACCTGTTTACCGAACTGTTTACGTCGATGGCCGGTATTCGTTTAAATCACATCCCTTATCGCGGTGCAGCACCTGCGATGGCTGATGTGATGGGCGGACAGGTACCCTTGGCCTTTGACAATATTTTGACCACGATGGCGCAGGTGCAGGCGGGCAAACTTCAGGCCTTGGCAGTCAGCACAAAAACACGTTCAAGCGTCATGCCGAATATTCCGACCCTCGCCGAGGCGGGTGTGCCTGGTTATGACGCGACGGCCTGGTTTGGCGTGCTGGCGCCTGCGGGTACGCCGTCAGCAATTGTCGAGCAGTTAGCAACGGCAATTCAAAAAGCGGTGAAAACGCCTGAAGTGACTGAGACCATGCTCAAAGGGGGGGCTGAACCGGTCGGCTCAACCCCCGCGCAGTTTGATGCGTTTTATAAAGCTGAGGTCGAGAAGTGGGCCAAGGTTGTGAAAAGCGCAAACGTGCAGGTTGACTGATGAGAGAGTTAGCGTTTGCGGCACTTGGCGCCGAGGCGCGCATTTGAATGGTGCGTGAGAGTACCTTCGAATGATTCAAATGCGGTCTGAGCAATTCAAGTACGACAGTGGCGAGTCAAAAATAGAACCCCTAATTAAGTGCGGTAAGGGTAAGTTAAAAATAGAATCTCTAATATGGTTAAGCGATGAAAATCTGGCATCAAAGTTTTACGGTCTTGGGCGATTTGGGCCCCTATAGCGATGCGCTCAAAGCGCACTTCGCGCGTGTGGCGCGCCCTGATACGCAAATTGATATGCATGGCATGTCGCCCGGCACCTATTCTTCAAACTACCCTGGTTCTGATATTCGCCATGCGGCGTTGTTTCATCTGCACGGCATGCAGTTCATGCAGGCTGGCGTGTTAGCGCAAGAGCAGGGCTACGACGCTTATGCGGTCAGCACCTTGCCCGATCCTGCCTTGCGCGAAATCCGCGCCTTGATCGACATCCCCGTGATTGGCTACGGCGAGTCAGCGATGTTTACGGCTTGTTTGTTGGGCCGCAAGTTTGGTGTCTTGGCGTTTATTGAAGACTTCAACGAGTTGCTGGCGCAAAATGCTGAAAGCTATGGGCTGGCTTCGCGCTTTGCGGGGGCCGCTCCGGTCGGCTTTACGTTTAATGATGTGTTGCAAGGGTTTTCGGATCCGACCGAACTCATCGAAAAATTTAAAACTGCGGCGCGTAAATTGATTGCCCGAGGGGCGGATGTGATCATCCCCGGCGAAGCGCCGTTGAATGTATTGCTGGCACGTAACGGTGTCACCGAGGTCGATGGCGTCACCGTCATGGATTCGTTGGGCACCTGGGTCAAGCACGCTGAGATGATGGTGGATTTGCGTCGTCTGTGCGGCACAAAGCCAAGTCGCACCGGCTATTACCATCGCTTGCCAGAGATCGAGCGCGTTAAAGAGGTCTTTGCGTTTTATGGTTTGGATAAACGCCTGCCGGGCGTGTGATGTAAAAAATAAACAAATACAGTCAGGAGCAAAAAATAATGGATCACACCTTTGATGTTGTTGTTGCGGGTTGCGGTGTGGCAGGCTTGTCAGCCGCTGTGACGGCGGCCGAGCGTGGCTTAAAGGTTGCGGTGCTTGAGCGTGCGTCGCGTGAAGATCGTGGCGGTCAAAGTCGCTACACCGAAGCGTACTTTCGGATGAAAGCCTTAGACCAGGTCACCGATGACTTTGAAACACACTTGGCCGATAACCTGGGCTTGTATCCCGAGCCCGACTTGATGGCCGAGATGGCAACGGGGCGTGAGAACTGGTCGCACGCGACCCGTACCTTGGCGATCCCCGATACAGACGTGATCGGAAATTTTGCCGAGCAAGTGCCGCCTACGATTAAATGGCTGCAAGGTGTGGGCGTTAAGTTTGATTTTTTACCCACGCAATTTTTGACTGCTACGCAACCGCGGCTGTTGCCTGTGGGCGGCGGCGCAGCCTTGGTCGATGCCTTGGCCGCACAAGCTGAAAAACTGGGCGTGACATTTTTTTATTACACAACCGCGCGCCGCTTGTTATTGAACGATGACGGCGTTGTGACGGGTTTGTTTGCGCAACAAAAAGGCACGCAGAGTGTGCGGTTTCACGGCAAAGTGGTGTTGGCTTGCGGTGGCTTTGAGGGCAACCCAGCTCTGCAGTCTAAATACATCGGCCCACGTTCGGTCTATTTGCGCCCAATTTGTAAGGGGGCGTATTTCAACCGCGGCGAAGGCATTGAGATGGCGTTAGATATTGGCGCGGCGCCTTCGGGGGATTTTGGAAGCTATCACGCCGAACCCATCGACCCGCGTTCTGGTGTGTCTGAGCCTTCGGTGTTTATTTTTCCGTATGGGATTTTGGTCAACAAGGCGGGCAAGCGCTTTGTGAACGAGGCACCGGGTACGGTCGACGCCTGGTACGAGCGTATTACGCGTCGTATCTACGAACAAGAAGAAGGCTTGTCGTACGTCATTCTTGATCAGCGCATGAAAGATATCCCAAACTATCGTCTGGCGATTCGTAGTGATCAGCCAGCCATCGAAGCTGACTCGATTGAAGCGCTTGCGGCAAAGCTTGATATTCATCCGCAAACCTTGAAAGACACTGTCGCGCAGTACAACGCGGCGTGCCCTAAAACGGGCAACTATGATCCCTTAAAAGTCGACGGCATGGCCACGCAAGGTTTGCTGCCCGCAAAAAGCAATTGGTCTCTGCCCATCGATCGCGGTCCGTTCCTCGCGTATCCAATTATCTCGGCCAATGTGTTTACCTTTGGTGGCTTGAAGGTTGATCCGCAAGGGCAGGTGCTCGATACCGATGGTTACGCGATCCCGAATCTGTACGCTGCTGGCGAAGTCATTGGCATGTATTACACCAATTACACGGGGGCGACTTCGGTCTTAAAAGGGCTGGTGTTTGGTCGCTTGGCGGCTAATAACATTGCCGATCGTCAATAGGAATTTGTAATGTACGCAGCACAATTTTTATCAGGTCGCGTAGCCCTAGTCACCGGCGGTGCAGGCGGTATCGGCGCGGCCGTCTCTGAAGCACTTGCGGCTTCAGGGTGTCAGGTTGTAGCCGCTGACTTACCCAACCGCTTAGGTGCAACTGATACGGGCGGTGGCATTGAACACGTTGCGCTTAATGTGACCGATGCGTCTGATGTTACGCACTGTGTACAGGGTGTGGTGCAGCGACACGGTCGTTTAGATATTTTGGTGAACGTGGCCGGTGTCGTGTCAGTGGGTAGCGCGCAAAATATTACTGAACAAGAGTGGGATCGGGTCATCGACATCAACTTGAAGGGTACCTTCTTGTGCTGTCAGGCGGTGATCCCAGTGATGAAGCAACAGAAGTTGGGTCGCATCATTAATATTGGCTCGGTGTTGGGTAAAAATGGCGGTAATCCCCGCCCATGGCTCGACCCCAAAGAACAAGACCGCGCCGGTAACGTCGCGTATGGGGTGTCTAAGGCCGGCGTGCACATCATGACGTCTTACCTGGCAAAAGAACTGGCAGCGTTTGGCATTACGGTGAATGCCGTGGCGCCAGGCCCTGTTGCGTCGGCAATGACGACCGCGTTTCCGCAAACGCTCAAGGATTTGATCCCGGTCGGACGCATGGGCAAGGCCTCTGAGATCGCCTCGGCGATTTTGTTCTTGGCGTCACCGGAGTCGGGCTTTGTGACCGGTGAGATTTTGGATGTGAATGGCGGACTTTGGTCCGATTAGGGCTTGAAAAGCCCGCCTATGAATGCCATATTGCATTAAAGTATACACACGCGAGTTTTACCTTTTTGAAAGAGATCAGCGATGCCCTTTTGTTCAGCCTGTGGCACTAAAAGTGCAGACGACGCCAAGTTCTGTAGTGCCTGTGGCAAGGCAATTGTTGTGACACCCGCAGCAGAACAGCCCAGTCCACTTGCAGACAATATCGCGCCAGTGATTCAGGTGATGGCACCGGCTGCGCCTTTGAAGGCGTTTGATAACCCAGCCGAACTCTGGAAGATGTTTTTTTATGTTGCCTTGTTTGATTTAGGCATTTATTTTTTAACGACCTCGGCTGCCGAGAATGGCGGCTACAGCTCGGGTTTTAGTCTGTTGTTTTTTGCGGGTTATTTCGGGCTCGCTTATTTCCTGGTCAAGGTGCAAGCCTTTGATAAAGGCCGCGCAGTTTGGCTGTTGCCATTGATTGCGTTTCATGTCTGGGGCTATCTGCAAGGTATCGCAAGTAGCGGTGATATTGAATACGCCACGACCTTTGACAACTACGATACGTTTATTTCTGGTATCCCTGAAATGGTGATCTTGACGAAGCTGTTCTTGGTGCTGCGCCAGGCGGCGGCAAAGTGAATACGGCCCTGCGAGTCTACGTCAAGGCAAGGGCGCTCGATTCCTGTTGATTCACGATAAGGCAGAAGCTAAATTGAAAACATTAACGCACCTGAGCGGCCTTTTTTTATTCTTATTTTCAGTCAATACACTCGCACAATCAGCGATTCGGATCAATTTTGCGCCAAATGCCATCAGCTATGAATGGCGAGGAACAATCGCCAACCGAGGCCATCAAGATTTCGTCTTAAGACTCGGTCGCCGGCAAATGTTTGAGGTCGGCGGGCCTCACGTCTACACCTGGTCAGCGACAGATCCGAATGGTCGCAAAGTCGGGTGTAACGATAAAGATTATTGCTCGCCAAGTGAGGGTATGTACCTGCAAATGTCAGGTGACTATGTGATTCATACCTACTTTCGGATGGATAGCGGAGTGAATCAACCCGTTGCATCGAGCCGTGTAGTGAATCTTTTATTTGTGGCGCATTGAGTGACACCCCTGCCTTAAAAGCTACAACACAAACCGCGCCAGATCCTCACTTGCAGCCGCTTCAGCAAGCTTGTCGTTCACGTAAGCTACATCCAGCACAACTGTTTTGCCGCTGCTGCTGGCCGCATCAAACGACAAATCTTCAAGCAGTTTTTCCATCACTGTGTATAAGCGCCGCGCGCCAATGTTTTCGGTGCGTTCGTTGACGTCAAAGGCAAGCTCTGCCATCCGCGCGATGCCCTCGTCGGTAAACTCAAGGTGTACGTCTTCGGTGGCAAGTAAGGCGCTGTATTGTTTTGTGAGCGAGGCATCGGTATCGCACAGGATCCGAACAAAATCTTTTGCCGTGAGTGAATCAAGCTCAACCCGAATTGGAAAACGTCCCTGCAGCTCGGGGATCAGATCCGAGGGCCGCGATAAATGAAACGCACCCGACGCGATAAATAAAATGTGATCGGTACGGATCATGCCGTACTTAGTCGTCACGGTTGTGCCTTCGACTAAGGGCAATAGGTCGCGCTGCACACCCTGGCGCGACACATCGGCGCCGCTCGTTTCTTGACGCGCCGCGATCTTGTCGATTTCATCCAAAAATACGATACCGTGTTGTTCAACTTTGTGAATCGCAATCGTACGTAAGTCGTCTTCGTTGACGCGCTTTGAGGCCTCTTCGTCCGTCAAAAGTTTGAAGGCTTCTTTCACAGTCATCTTTCGTGATTTCTTTTTTTCACGCGCGAGGCCGGCGAACATACCTTTCAATTGCTCGGCCATATCCTCCATGCCAGGTGGCGTCATGATGTCCATCTGCGGGGCGTTGGCAGCCACTTCAATTTCAATCTCAGTGGCATCAAGGTGCCCCTCGCGCAGCCGTTTTCTAAAGGTTTGACGTGTCGCGGTCTCTTCACGAATCGGCGAACCGTCGGCGGCTCGCGCCGGCGTCAACAGCACATCAAGGATACGGTCTTCAGCGGCGTCTTCGGCCTGCGCGCGTACACGTGTCGTTTCTTGCTCGCGGGTTTGTTTAATGGCGATTTCGGCAAGATCACGAATAATGGTGTCGACGTCGCGCCCCACGTAACCGACTTCAGTAAATTTAGTGGCTTCAATCTTAATAAAAGGCGCGCCAGCAAGTTTGGCAAGACGCCGGGCGATTTCAGTTTTACCCACACCGGTGGGGCCGATCATCAGAATATTTTTTGGATGAATTTCAGTACGCAAAGGCTCAGCGACTTGCTGACGGCGCCAACGGTTGCGCAAAGCAACCGCGACTGAGCGCTTGGCACGGTCTTGCCCGACGATATGTTTATCGAGTTCAGAGACAATTTCACTGGGGGTCATGGTTGAGGCTGACATGCTTATTCCAGAGTTTCAATCAAATGTTGTTGATTGGTGTAAATACAAAGATCGCCAGCAATTTCAAGTGACTGTTTGACGATGACTTCTGGGCTGAGTTCGGTATTGCGCAATAGCGCGAGTGCTGCCGATTGCGCATAGGCGCCGCCCGAACCGATGGCTGCTATGCCATTTTCAGGCTCGAGTACATCGCCATTACCGGTGAGCACCAAGGTGTGATCGCGATCGGCCACAATCAGCATCGCCTCAAGGCGACGCAATACCCGATCGGTGCGCCAGTCGCGTGTGAGTTCAACGGCCGAGCGCATCAAGTTGCCTTGATATTTTTCTAGCTTGGCTTCAAAACGTTCTTGCAAGGTAAAGGCATCGGCGGTTGCGCCTGCAAAGCCCGCCAAAATCTTATCGTGATACAGACGCCGAATTTTGCGTGCCGTGGCCTTGATCACAATGTTGCCGAGGGTCACCTGGCCATCACCGCCCAGAGCAACGTGATTACCGCGCCTGACGCTGATGATTGTTGTACCGTGAAATTGTTCCATGCTGTGGCTCTATAGTAAAAAAGGCACACTCGAAGTGCTGTGAGTGTGCCCTTTGGTTTTACCTTTTGGGTCTGAATATATAAAAGCGGGCGAGTCCTCTGGTCTGACGCGTTGAACCTACCTTAACGCGAATGAATCTTTACAGATCTTATAACGTAACTCACCTTAAAGCGCTTTAATCCCCAAACATTTTTTGACGCATTTCGCGACGCTCTTGCGCTTCGAGTGACAAGGTGGCGGTGGGGCGCGCTAACAAACGGCGTAAGCCAATGGGTTCACCCGTTTCGTCGCACCAGCCGTATTCGCCGCTGTCGATGCGTACGATCGACTGCTGTACTTTTTTCAGCAGTTTGCGCTCGCGATCACGTGTGCGTAACTCAAGTGCATGCTCTTCTTCGATGGTGGCACGGTCAGCCGGGTCGGGGACAAATTGTGTTTCGCGCAAGTTTTCAGTGGTCGCGCCAGCGTTATTGAGAATATCTTGTTCAAGTTGACGCAGACGCTCGCGAAAAAATCCTAACTGACGGTCGCTCATGTACTCGTCTTCGGGCATACGCAACAATTCAGCCTCAGAGGGCAAATTGTTTTCAGATAAGTCGCCATTTGATTTTGGGCTTTTCTTGGCAGCTTTAGGCGCCACGACGGGTTCGGCGGACTCGATTTTTGCTACGGGCTTTGCGGGCGCTGACTTAACGGGTGGAGCAGTGTTAACAGCAGCGGCTTTTGCTTTTGGCAAGGTCACGGCGGTCGAGGCTTTTGATGCAGGGGTGTTCTTTGGGGGCATGGAGGCCTTGGTGGATGTTGAAGTCTTGGCGATTGCAGAGGCCTTAGAGGGCGGCGCAGTGTTAGCCGGTGTTTTGGCCTTGACTGACGTCACCGCTTTGGATGAAGCAGTGGTTTTGGCTGAGATTAACTTTTTGGCGGGGACAACAGGCGTTGACTTGACCGCAGCAGTTTTTTTAACTGCGGCGACTTTGCTTGCCACGGATTTTGATGCCTTGGTTGCCTTTGTTGCCATGAAGTTACTCCATTAGATTAGGCTCTGTTAATTTCATGCAGAGTTACGATTTTGCCAGACACTGTTCAAGGCCCTTTGTGAAAATGTCCTGTGGCAGTTTGCGTCCGATAAAAACCATTTTTGTGTTTTTCTTTTCACTGGCTAACCAAGGTTTGCCAGGTTCTGCGCCCATCATCATGTGCACGCCCTGAAACAGCATGCGGCGATTGATGCCTTTCATGTACAGAATACCTTTGTAGCGCAGCAGATCTGGGCCGTATACCTGTACGACACCACCTAAAAACTCTTCAAGACGCTCTGGGTCAAACGGCTTGTTCGACTTAAAGACAAAGGCACCGATGTCGTCGTTATGCGGTGGCTTGTGGTTGTGCGTCGGGTCTGTGCAGGTGGCTGGATCGTGAGCGTGACCATGGGCGTGGTCATGATCGTGGCTGTGGTCATGGCCGCAGGTGCTGTGATCATGGTCGTGATCATGGCCATGGGCGTGATCGTGCCCATGATCGTGATCATGAGCGGCATCGGGGTGGTCGTCTGCTAAGAATTGCGGGTCAATATCCAGAATAGTGTTCAAGTTAAAGCCGCTGATATCAATCAGTTGCTTCAAATCGGTTTCACCAAAATGCACGGCTTCAATCGAAGCGCGTGGGTTCATATGGACAATGCGACGACGCAAGGCTGCATATTCAGCTTCGGTGACCAGATCTTTTTTCGATACTAGGATTCGATCGGCAAAGCCCACTTGTTTTTGGGCTTCTTCTTGTGTGTCGAGCGTTTCCATGCCGTGTTTGGCATCCACCACAGTCACCACCGCATCGAGGCGGTAGTAGTCGGCGATGTCATCATCCATGAAAAAAGTCTGGCAGACCGGGCCTGGGTTGGCCATGCCTGTGGTTTCAATAATGACGCGCTCAAACTTCAGGTCACCCGCCTGGCGGCGCGTGCGCAAGTCGTTGAGTGTGCGCATCAGGTCGCCCCGTACGGTGCAGCACACGCAGCCATTTGAGAGTTCGATGATTTCTTCATCTTGGTCTTGCACCAACAGCTCGTTATCGATGCTTTCTGGGCCAAACTCGTTTTCGATCACTGCAATACGCTTACCGTGGTATTCGGTCAGAATACGTTTGAGCAAGGTCGTTTTGCCTGCGCCGAGAAAGCCGGTGAGGATTGTGACGGGGACCATTTCGTCTGGATTACGGGGGGAATTCATGAGCCAATCAACTTCAAAAAACGGGTGAGGGTGCGAGGCACCGAGCCATGCGTCAGCCTAAAGGGCGAACGCCGGATTACAGCACAGCACACGATTTGCGGCAAACATTTTTATTCGCAGCTTACGAGCGCAGCGAAATGAGTGTAGACCTCAAACCATGACATCCTTGTTATATTGGGGCTAAATCGCAAATTGCAAGAGTTAAAGGCGCTAAATTTAAGGAATTTCTTAGCTTTTGCGACCGGCTCGAGGGTGGGCGGAGTCGTACGCTTTTGCTAAATGCTGAAAGTCTAACTTAGTATAAAGCTGAGTCGTTGAAATATTGGCATGACCCAGCATTTCTTGCACAGCGCGTAAATCTTGAGCAGATTGCAGCACATGGCTGGCAAAGCTATGACGCAAGACGTGCGGATGCACATGGGTGGGTAGGCCGGCCTGCAGGGCGAGCTTGGTGAGCTGGCCCTGGATCACACGGGGGCTAATGCGTCGGCCGCGAGCCCCAATAAATAGAGCCACCTGATCGGCCTTGGCGGCGTGCGAAGGGGCGAGTTGAGAGCGGATTGTGAGCCACGTTGCAAGGGTCTGCAAAGCTTGAGCACCAATTGGTACTGTGCGACGTTTGCCGCCCTTACCCAACACATGTACCTCGTGGTCGGCCAGATTGATCCAGCCGCCAGAGGTATGTTCTTTGGTTTGTGTGTACTGCAGATCTAGGCCAACGAGTTCGCTCAAGCGAAGCCCGCTTGAATAAAACAACTCAAAAATTGCCCGATCGCGTAACGAGATCGGATCCGTTTGCGCCAACAGCACGGGTGCTTCAAGCAGCGCTTGTGTCTGATCAACAGACAAGGCTTTCGGTAGGCCGCGTGCTGCCTTAGGCGCACGGACATCGGCGGCGGGGTTGAGCGCCATGCCGCTCAGCGGTGCCCACCACTTGTAAAAGCCGCGCCACGAGGCCAACATGCGGGCCAGGCTGCGAGGGCCAAGGCCTTGCCCGTGTAGTCGCGCTAAAAACTGCCGGATGTTGCCATTTGCTAGAGACTGCAGCGGTTTGCCTTGGGCGAGCCGCACTAACTGCTCTAAATCGCGTTGATA
>Ga0114968_10001452_pt1 | contig 18159 bp, 19 predicted proteins | sample M_130807_EF_Meta_FD_87020 | JGI IMG/M metagenome (GOLD analysis project Ga0114968, IMG submission 87020) | Freshwater microbial communities from Lake Montjoie, Canada to study carbon cycling - M_130807_EF_MetaG | ecosystem: Environmental > Aquatic > Freshwater > Lake | place: Lake Montjoie...
AACCATAATTATTTTTTGTTCCTGCAATCCATTGTTCTACTAAAGAAGTTACATCAACAGTTAAGTTTTCAATTCCATCTTCAAAAAATTGAGTATATTTTGGTGATGCATGATAAGCACCACCAGCAGAAACCCAACTTGAAGTACCAGAACTTGAAGAAGCAGCAACATTCCAGTTTGCTGTTCCAATATCAGAGTATTCTTCCATATCTAAACCATAACCTTCATTCCAAGAAGAAGATACAGCAGAAACAGTTAAAGTAAAGTTCTTTGGTACTGTAGAAGAGTGTCTAGCATTATATAAGTTTAATTTCCAAGTTACAGAACCAGATGCTGGAATTATGCCAGAAGCTCTATCAGAAACAATATCTGATACTGGAAATTTCACTAAAATTCTTGATAGTTCTGATGAAGCTGAATTTGCTTGACCAAATATACTGAATACTTCCAATATATCTGATAGACCCATATTCCCGCTAACACCTCTTGTCATAAGGTTAGCTTTAAATGCGTTTGTTATTGTTGTGTCTGCGTCAGCAAAGTATTTTTTTATTGCCATTAGGATATGGTTCCTTTAATATCTATCAATGGATATTTAACTTCATATATAACATTTTTAGGAGCTTTAACATATTTTCCATCGTAAGTCAATAACTTATCTACATTTAGAGTAGAAGAAGAATAAATTCCACCAGACTTCAAGTTGACAACAACACTAGTGGTATCCAAAACACCTGGTAGCTTATTTAATATGTTGTATATATTAGCTATTGGGAAGGACTGACCTATATCAAGTTTTTTAATAAATTCTGTTCTAATAGCTGATAAAGCTCTATTTAAAACTTCTATTCTGTCATAGTCTGGGCTTACTATTACATTAAAGTCTATGCCGACATTCACTACAACAGCATCTAAGATATCAATTGTATCATTGATCATTTTATATTGAGTAAGCCAAGTCTTGATATTGTCTTTCAAAATTGCTGGTGCAGTAGTTAATGTACCAGAATTGGTTTCAGATATTATATAGATATTTATGTTTCTTTTGAAAGAATCATTATCTTGTGTGATGTAACAACGTTTTACTCTTCCATAGTTTGAAGGCATACCATAAATAATGGATTGGTAATCAAGTAAAGATACTGCTCTATTTTGTGCTGCATAAAAGCCCATAGTATTTTGTCTAAGCTCTTCTGCTTGATCTAGTCTTATTTCTCCAACTAGTAACTGTTCATTAGTTACTTCAAGACTATTTTGAACAGATAAACGTTGTGCAGTAGTAGTATTCATCATATTTGGAAAAGTATAACTTGTATTTACTACTCTAGTTATTGTGTTGCTTGCTACGTTTGAAGTAGCGGCATTTGCTTTTCTATATATTATTGTCAAAGTTGTATTGGAAGGAGATACACCAAACTTATCAGACTTTATCAAGTTTGTTGGGTCAAAGGCAGTATCAGAAAAGTAATTCTTAGCGTGCATTTCTAATACGACTTGTGCAGGGTCTAATATTGTATCGGTTGTTATTTGATCTTCAGAACCATAACCAAATTGTAAAAATGTTGTATTTCTGGTTCTGTTTACAATAAACCTTCTTGGTACTGGAAATGGTTTTAATATTGAGGAAACACCATCTGTTTGAAAATTAAAATTAGGTATTTCTCTAAAAATAACATCTTGGGATAAATGATCTACTTCATAAAATTGGTTACCATCAGAATCAAAAACGCTAACTATTTCTAGTACGTCTAAATCGCCCATATCAAGTTTCAAGAACCTTTGAAAAGCCCCTACTGATATGTTTTTTTGAGTGTAAAAACCAGACTGTACAATTCCTTTGGTTTTAACTGCATATTCTGTTGGTGTTCCTGTAACTGTATCTACTTTAGAAACAACTACTTCGTTTGTGCTCTCAGAAAAGTCAACGTCTTTCAATAGTGTGAAAAGAAGCCCACCTGTTGAAGAAAACGTAGCTCCTCTTTTTAATATTGGTAAATAGTCTATATTTGGACCAGTTGAAGTAGTATTGGTAGGTACAGCGATATACATTGTTATTTCGCCATATGCTGTACTTCTTGGACCATATTTATAACCAAGTTGATTCGAAATTTTGAGAATGTTGTCAAATTCGCTTGCAGAATTTAAAAAACTTTCATTGAATTGATAGTCTAAATAAAACGAAAGAACATCACCAACATAACTTACTGAGTCAAGCATCAAAGAACCGAATGAAGCTTGATTAAAATCGCTAAAAGAATTTGGATAGTATCTTTTAGAATATTCTACTAGTTCATTCTTAATACTATTGAAGTCTCTAGAAGTATATTTTACGATTGGTATTTTTTTAGCCATTAAAAGTTATCCTTACTATGAAGTAGATACAGTCTCAGAAAATTCAAATGTTCCAACACCAGAAATAGAAAAAAACATATTTACTTTTATAAAGTTTGAACTTTCAACCACTTCATTATTTTCGTTTACAGCATCAATACTAAGTCTTATTATGTTTATGTATGGTGCGTATGTAGAAACTTGTTGAACTATTCTTTTTTCTAAATTAGAAAATGTAATTGATGTGCTCTGTTCAAATAGATACTTTTTTAACCCAACACCAAAATTGATATCCCAAACCCTTTCGCCAGGTTCTGTATAAAGTATCATTTTTAAGTTTTGGAGTGCTACATCTTTAATAGTTGTAAGTGCAGCATACCCTTCTCTTGGGTCTAATGTTAGTGGTAATCTTGCAGAATATCCAGCCATATATTAAATAGAGCAAACTAACAATTTTTGTTTTTAAATGGATTGACAGAAACACTTATCTTTGATTTTAAGTCAATCTTTGTATCTGAACCAAAGCCGTTCTTAGCATATGAAGTCAATACCTCGCCAGCATCGACGCCCCAATAGATATATCCCCAAGGAGATATCAAAGGTGGCCCAACTCCGTATGGTGGAGGTATTGTTAGAAATGGCAACAAAGCCAAAGACCAAAGAGCAACTGGCGTACTTGGCGCACCAGCAGCAACAGATAGATCTCTTAATTTAGAAGCTATCGCGATATTTGGATCAAATGTTTCTTCAAGACCTTTGAGTATCTGTATAGGTGCTGAAGCTATCATTTTTGCTATTTCTAAGTTTATCCCTAATATTGGGTTATCCAAACTCAATGGATCATTTGGTTGTTCACACTCTATTTTGTTTTCATTACCTAGTATCATATTGTGGACAGTATCGATTGTTTTAATACTTCCATCAACGGCAATATATAATGGTTCATAAAGTTTCATATTTGATTGTGTATAAAATAAGCTTGCAATATTTAATATTTTATTTAATGGGAAAACATAATTCAAAAGAACATCAATATTATTAGAAGATAAAAATTGAGCTTTTAATTCTTGAAGTATTTGTGTAACTTCATCAGAATCTTGTTTTGGATATTCTAATGATGCATTTATTATTTTTGCTGTTGATACATTAAAGTTTGGTAACTCTAATATATTTATTTCTGTTCTTAAATTGGTTGTAAACAATGCATTTAAACTTAGAGTGTATGTTCTAAGTTTTGTATCTCCCAATAGAGAATCAGATATAAAAAGCTTAAAAAGCAAGCTTGTTGGTGTGGTGCTTATTAGGGATAATTTATCAAACAAGACCTCATCAGTATTTAATGTGAAATAAAATAAGTTATCAAAAAAATAGTCTCTTACGTTATATAAAGTTTGAGCTGAATTAGTTGTAGGATATAAAGGAAAGTTAGTTACCTCGTCGGCATCTTTAATTGTCTGTTGGAACGTTGTATTAAACTTGTCTAATACAAAAGAGTGTTCTTGGTTAAACAGATATTTCAAGTATTTATCTACATTTGTTTCAAGGTTATTATCATCTAAAGGAAAAGTAAATTGATAAGTTTCATTAGTTAGTGGATCGACAAACTCCGTACCAGATTGGAGAAGGTCATTTAATTCATCATATAAAAATACCTTTATTGAGGTGTAATAGCTTGGTATTATAGATGATACTTTTTGCTTAAAAGTATCATAAGCAAATGTTATAAATGTTGAATCATTTTTAACCATTTCATTATTATCAAATACGCTTGAGATAAATAAGTTTGATAATTTTAGATAAGTAACATGCAATCTGCAAAGAGCTATAAAATTAGCTTTTAACATCTGTTGACGCAATGGGTGAATAGATGTTTTTGGTTTTGAATCCAATAAAATACATGGGTCATTTGAAAGAGAGTTATAAACTTTATCTTTTAGTTGTTGAATATCCAAAAAATCTAGAAAATTAATGGATTTTATTATATCCAAACCATTGAAGTTTGTTTCTATTGTTTTGTTTCTCAAGAACACAGACTCAGAACCAGAACGTATAAATGTTTTTATTATTTGTTGATAACAGTTCAAATATAGTTCTTTTAACTGTGTTTCATTTGTTATTTCTGACTCTAATAACTTATTAAATATTTCAACTTGTGAGAGTTCGCTATCTGCATAGTCAGAACCAACTTCAACATCAAAAGTATTAGATATTTCTTGTGAAGGAAATACTTCTTTTTTGCTTATAATAAAGTCTGAACTTATTGATGCTATATCTGCCATATTATTTTCCTAATGTATAAACAACCATATTGTCGGTTGATGTTACTGAAGTAAAGTCTGGTTCTGATGTTTGTTGCCCAAAAGGAACAAACTTTGTTGGGATATTGATAGATATTGACATATTAGACGTATCTATAGATATTAGATCATCCAACTTTGTTAATAAACCGTAATTTTCATTAAATATATCTAAAGCTACTTTTGGTTGACTTGAATAATTTACAATATAAACATTTTTTGCACCAATATCTAAGTCTTTTTTTGAAGCAGGAGAAACAAGCTTTTGTATGTCGATATCCCCTTCATCTGTCTTGACTGAATTGGGGTAGTAGCTATTAACAGAATCTTCGTCGCTATTTCCTTCGTTATCGCAAATAGTGGCAGAGCCATATGAGGTTTTTTCTGTAAATGTTGGATTTATTGCATTTCTTACTGTAGCGGTTGAACCATCTGTTTTTTGTATTACTAAGGTGGTATATTTCTCTATTACAGGTTCATCTTCGTTTATAACTTTTTCTTGAGTTATATAAGTTGAAGCAAAGTTATCCAATTCCTTATTGCAAGTTATAGCAAAAATATTTATTGTTGAGTCTAATGTTTTGCCAAGTCTTTCTTGCAAGTATCCCAAATTACTTGGAGATACTAAGCCAGGTTGTCCACCTTTACAAAATATATCTTGTTGATCTCCAAAAAGCCTATTTGGATCGCTTTTGATTGAAGTTATCAAAGATGTGATAGTTGCTAAATTGTCTTTTTGTCTTTCTCTTTCTTTGTCTAAAAGATTTTGTATATCCTCATCAGACAAGCCCTTTTGACCAAGAAGGTTTTTTCTTATTGTCTCGGCATCTTCTGTAAAACATAGATCTGGTGAGCTTGCAATTGCTTGTGCATTATTTCTTATTGTTTGACAAAATTTAGGATCTGCTTTTTTACCTAATATTGAAAAGAAGTCTCTTATTTTTGTTTTAGAACTAAAAGCAACTTTTAAATATGGATATTCAAAACCAATAAATTCATTGATAATATCTAATGTCTGTTCAGAAGCACTATTTTCTAATAAGTCGCATACTTCAAGAGGAGTCAACAAAGATGAAAGGTCATTTAATAGTTGTTCTGTAGACTTTAAGTTAGATATAGCTAATTCTTGTACATCTTCACAAGTCTGTCCTTGGATAACTGATGTATTTGGTTGACCATTTGCATCTATTCCAAAAGCATTGAATACGTCGTTGATAAAGTCGGTAGATTCAGCTAAACCTTCGCCTATTGATTCTGCCAATATTTGACCGATGTTTGCGCCACCGAATAAGGTTTGTGCATTCGTACCAGATGTACAAACGTCTATTATTAGAGATAATAGTTTAGTTACTATTGATAACAATATCTTTGAAGCTATTCTTAAAAGAGCAAGTAATAATTCATTTCTAAAGTCAAATGTTAAGTCTATTATTGGGAATGGATATGGAATATTAAAATTTGGAGGATTACAAACAAGATCTATTGCAGATTCTAATAAGTTATTAATTTGTATTTGTACATCTGGGAAGTTTGTTGGCGTATCCTCAAGACTACATGCTATAAATGAATCCAAAGCAAGTTGTGTGGTTCTGCTACTTGTTTTTATTTTATCAATATCTAAGTTATCGTAATTTTCATTTATAATATTTAATAACTCTTCTCTTACTTGTTCTTTTGTAGAACAGTTTGTAACTCTGTCTAATACTTTCTCTTTTATTTTTAAAGCTAAAGCATTTTCTGGCTCTGTTAAATCAAAGCAATCATTATTACTCATTTATAGTTCCAACCATTCTTTTAGATGTTTCTTTCACTATATCCTCATAACTAGCATTTTCTAAATTTAAGCTAGTATATTCTTCTTGACTTAAATTTGTTTTTAAAACATATAATAGAGCACTCTTATTTACGCAAGATAAATTCAATAACATTTCTTCATAAACAAACTGTTGTTGTTCGTTTGGTAAATAAGGAAGTATTTCATACATCAACTCATCGTATTTATAATTTTTTAATACACCAAACGTCAAAGTAGTATCGATGTTTACTTCTGGTACATTTGCCAATAAGCTTCGAAGAGAAAACTGCAAACATTCAAATGCAAAGTCTGTTATCTTACAAATACCTACTTTATTAATATCTTTATAAATTTTGGTCATTATTTCATTGAATGTTTTATTTTTACTTTTGGAACTTTCTTTTCCACGCTTTAATGTATATCCTTTTTTTTCTCCATTTATTTCAACATATATAAAAGGAGTTACACTATATCTTTCATAAATTGGATCTTGAAAATTAGGTTGTTTATCTGTTACTGTCCAACCATCCTGCAAAAGATCGTTACCTAATGGTGGTTCTACATACACATAAGGACCAGAATCGCCTTGTGGTTGTATAGCAAAATAATATGGGCTAGATGTTTCAATACCCACATCGTTTGCGATTCTTCTAAATGTGGTCAATGTTTTCTGCAAATTAATAGGATTGAAAAAATTATCACCTTGATAAATGCTTGTATTATAAAATAAATTAAAAGTTTTATCGACTAATAGCTGTGATTGGAAATCCAATAATTTGGATTGCTCTTCTATAATTTGTTCAGCAGTTTTAAGAGGATTAACTGCATTAATTTTATTAAACGCAACATAAGCCTTATAAGCTCTTAAAAAGACTTCATAGTTAGTCTCATTAGGTTCTTGTGTTGGTTCTAATATTTCCGTTTCTGGATATACATACGTTTCTATAAACTCATACCAAGGAACTTTACAAACTTCTACAAAATATATTCTTTCTATATTTTTTACAAAATTTACAGTTGTTGGATCTGAGACACTTTCTTTATTTAAGAATGCATCAAAGCCACGATATAGCTTTCTACAATTTCCATTTATATCAACAGAAACATCGTATATTTTATTACATTCATTATTTATGGCAAATTGTATTACTATTTGTCTTGGATCGTTTTTGTCTATTATTGTTTCAAAACCATTTAAATTTAGAAGGTTGTCTAGTTGAAGTTTGAAGTCGTCCACGCTATCTATCTTCTGTTGCATATCCAAGTCATTTTTTAAACTGTTTTCTGCACTTATGAAATCTAGACCTTCTAATAGAGGGTTTTTTATTTTTACAGTTGTATTAGCAAAGAAGATATTGTCTCTATAAATTAGCAGAGTATTCTTTAAATTTGTAAAATACTTATCAACATCTTTTATTGATATTTTAAAAACATAGTTTGCATCTGAAATATCTCTTGCAATAGCTTGGTTATCGTCTATTGCATCAAGATATTTGATTGGTATTGATATTAAGTATTTTGATCTCTGGAATGGTCTATAAGATAAGTAATAGTCTTTAATAGATGCGAAGAGATAATAATTTTTATATGTATCTAAAGTTTCTTGGTTGTATGGTTTGTTATAGAACTTAAATATTGCCTTGATACCAGCTTCAAGTATAGAAGAATCGTTTATTCTATTTATTGAATAGTTATTGGCAGTAATGCATACACAATATTCTAATGTTTTTTCATTTAAATATGGCTGTTCATCTGTTAGAGTAAACCATTCTGGTTCAATATATGAAAAGTTTGTTTTTGTTGTTGGACAGATAGAAGGTGCAGTTTGATACTTTGCTTCTATTGGAGAATATGTCAAAGATGTATTCTCTAGATATCCAACTCCAACATCTGTTTGAACTTTAATAAAAGAACAAATTAAACCAGCTTGTTCTTCCAGTAGCTCAACTTGAGAGCCCGAACCTACCGTACCTAATACTGGTGAGGAAGTTGAGGGAGAGCCATAAAGACTTAAATTTGTGGATGAAGATAGCTGATGTGTTAGGGTCATTTATGTATATAACTAGTTTACTCTGTTATATTTACTGGTGATTGCTTTCTCGCCATTTTCCAAATATGTTTGTTTTAAGCCAACAAAATTAATTTTTTGGAAATAATAAGCACTTTCTACATTTAACAAGTTATCAACAGTCATAGAACCAAATTTTACTGCTATAGATGGATCTGGTGTATTAGGTAAGCCAAAGAATGGACTATAGTGAGTGTGTGAAGCTATTTTTTCATTATATTCTGATTGTTGTTTTATAAATGATTGAATTCTGTTTTGAACATTGTCTAACTCATCAATCAAAGCATTTACACATTCAACCATATTTGTGCCAAGAACCATAGGCTGTAAATTTTCATCATCGTTGTTTGCTATTAAGTCAATACCAGAGTGTTCTACTACTTCAACGCCTTTTGAATTTTTTAAATCAGTTTTTGTTATTAATTTAATACCATCTCTGGCAATGAATCTCAAACCATCTGCCTTTAAAGCAATTGCAGATTTACCTTTTGAATTCCCAACTCCCCCATCAACAAGACCGAAGTTATCATCAATGTCTGTCATTTCGCTAATATAAATTCTTGCTGCATCCAATACAAAATTTCTATCCGAGAAACCCATATTTTGGTCTGTGTCTCTTGCTGTAGGAGCGCCAGAAAAGAACCCAGCACAAATATCAATCGTAGAGCTATTCGTGGCACCAACGCCGCCGTAGCCGCTGCTTCTAGCCGATGGTCTGTCGTTACCTAAAACTATTAATGAATTAGTGCTTCCTTTTAATACTGTTTCGTTCTGGGCAGCGATATATTTTACGTGTGGTTCGTAATTTATTCTATTTCCTAAGCCACTTTGATCTGCTGTAGACTTTGTATCTAAGCCAGAAACTATTTGTTGTTTTCTTTCATTTACTAAAGGACTAGTTTGTTTATTTGCCATTTTATGTTCTCGTTGTGTCCCAATGCCAAGGTTCTTTTATATAATTTTGTAAATAATATTTTGGAGCATATTGTTGTAGTTTTTTGAATAATAAGCTATTACTTCTTATAAATTCATAACATTTACCACCTTTTTGTGATTCTTCACCATTTCCAGTAGTACAATCAATTTGAAAGTCAACTGCCAAACCAGCTAAGTGTCCAACACCTTTTGAAATGGCAGGAGCACATTCCGCACCACTACATTGATATTCTGATACTAAAGTTTTCCAAGGTAATGTATATGCTTGTTCTTTTGATAAACGATTTGCGTTTATAGCACTTTTACATGCTTTTTCTCTTAAATATCTTTGTGTAGATAAGTCTCTAAGGGTGCTTGTAATTGTAATTTGATACCCAGCGGCTTGAATATCTTGATCTGCAATAAGATCTTTTACTAAACTATCTAATTGTTGTAAAAATCTAGGATGCCCCCAAACGACTTGACCAGTAGCAAGTGTTATTTTTTCACATTTTCTTGTTTCATATATAATACTTGGATTTATTGCATTTGTTGAGCCACCACACATTTGATCAGCAAATCTTTCTTTATTTGTCCAAGATCTTGCACCAGTAGCTGGTTGTATTATGTTACAACTTTCATTATTTGAAGTATTTGCATAATAAGCAGGATCACCAGTTTCAGAACCATCTGTATCGCCTACGTTAGTACCATCGCCATTTTGATCTACTTCTGTATCAGCTAAAGTATCTACTGGTGCTGGTTCTATGACGCTTATTATTGTTCCTTCGTCATATTCGTTGTCATTAAATTCAACTTCTATTATTGCACCTACTTTAAGACCCTCAGATATAGGTTTAAAAGTATAAAAATAAGCTGCCATAGTTAAAGGAATGTAATTTTTTGGATTTGTATTATCCGCTTGACTACTCATATCTTCTGGTACTGGCGTTACTAAATCATGAACATCTGGCACCATAGCTAGGCAATGTCTAAACTGTTTTGTTCCATCTACGCTTAAGTTACTATAAACATATTCTGCTGTTGAGCCTAATCTTGGCCCTTTTTCGGGTTCTAAATCTTTTACAACAACAGCGATAAATGTTTTTTTACCAGAAATAAAGTCTGGCTTATCGTGCTCTAATGAAACTCTTACTAGATGCTCAGTATGTGTTTCTCTTACAATTGCATCACGTTGAGGGGAGAGCCTACCAGCCCCTTTATTGTTTGTAAGTTTATTGTAATTCTTTAGAAGATTCTCAATTTTTGACACTAAGAGTTATCCTCATTTATTTGTTCATAAATATTGGTCTTATCTTCATCGGATAAGTCACCAAATAATGAATCCTCTTTTTTAGCCATTAGAGTTACTAGTTTTACTAATTGCTCGTTTGAACGCTGAAGGGATTCGATATACTTAGCTGTTACATGACCCACTTCTGCATGTTTAGAACGGTCTGTGCCAATATAGCTCATTACATCATTGAGTAATTCTGTAGTTACTTCACGATCCTTTTCAATATTAGTAATTGCTTTGGTTATGTATTTATCTGCTTTGCTCATATAATATATAGCTTTTTAGTTTATTTCTGCGACAACAAAGGTTCCATTCTGTATATCTAATTCTTGATCAATTTCAAACTCATATATTGTCTCGCTGATATCAGTAGGGATAAAACCGTAATCAGAATAGTTAAATGAGTCTTTGAACAAATAAACACTTGTTCTTGCATAATTTGGGTTAGTCTCTCCTTTATCAATTATAAAGTTAGACAAACCATCTACACTAGTTTTATAAAGTGTTACGTAATCCTCAAGAGAATTAAGCTTTTTGTTTAAGTTGAATATCTTATTGTTTTCTTTTTCTATTTGACCTTCGTAATAATCAGATCTATCGAAGTCAGAATCATAATACCTAAATTGTTTTGCATTATTTGAAACATTAAATATTTCAAAATCTGTAATAGTGTTTACTGCACTATTTTGTTTTTTAAGTGCAACTAAGCTGTTACCGAATACTTGATCAAAAGAATATTCGTTAGATGTTTCAGTACCATTAACTATTTCATTTATAGCGAATGTACTTCCTTTTGTTAGCAAGTAAAAGTTTTGTTTTTGATCATCCTCGCCATTATATAAAAATGTAACATAATTTGGCGTTTGAACTTGAACACCAATATTTGAGTAATATCCCGATCCAGACCAAGTTTTACCTTCATTAAAAAATGCTGATCCTTCTGTTACAAATATAAATTGCTTATCAAAGTTGTTTGAAACAAAGTCAGAAAACGTTATTTTATTTACATTTAGTATTTTAACGCTTTTATCTAATTGTAGGTCTTTTTCATATAAAGGTTGTATTGTTTTAAGGTCGGATTCAATATCAGATGAAGAAGTTAGTTGATTAAATAGGAATTTCTCATATAGACCAACTCTATTTATCCAAGAACCACTTGTTTCTGCTGTATTTGTGGTTGCTTTGTTTGATGAATAAAGATCATAGCTTTCATAGTCAGATATTGAAGACTTTGCTTTCAAGAACATACCATATTGTAAAAATAGGTTATTGATCTCTGTATCAGTATTCAAGCTTGACATATAAGAAATTTGTTGTGATACCAGAGGAATAGTATATAAATTTATACTCTTATTTAGAACCTGTGACTGTTCAAATTCTAGGTTTCTTGGCTGAGAGAACGAGGAAAAGTCTCTATATGAACTTTCGCTTCCCGCTCTATCCCAGAAATATGATGTGCTTGACTCTCTAAAGCTATCTGGGTTGGAATCCTTTGTTTGTCCTTTATTTACCAAGTCGAAAACAAAGGATTCTAATAATGATGTATCTTTAGCAGCAAAATATATCTTTTTTGGATTGCTTGGATTCTTGTAGATTCGTACTACAGACTTTGGATAAGTAGCAAGTATAGAGGATTTAGTGATATAGATACCCTCGTTATATATTGCAGTTGAAAAGTTGGCTGCTACATTTGGAAAAACTACAATTTTTGATGTGGATGGAATAGAAATAACGCTTTTATCTTTTGGCATTAGTACATTCCTTTATCCCAATCATTTTTAAAGCCTTTGTATCTGGTTCTTATTTTGTTTAAGTTATTAACTATTTGTTTTGTATTTAAACCAGTTATCTCTCTTAAATATAGATAAATTGCTTTTTTGTTAAATATTTCAATTGCGTCTGGTTCACTTAATATAATTTTTATTGCTTGGATAACTCTTCTTTCATTTTCCTTTAATTCATCAGATTCCCAATCTTCTATTTCAACCCAAAAAGCATTCCAAAATTCTATTTTCTCTATTGTTTCTTCATATGGATTTTCAACTATTAAAGTTTCGTGCTCACTTAAGTTGTGAATATCATCATAAAGAGTTTCACGCTTATTTTGTTCTGCTGTTTTCTTTACTTTATGAATAAACCAATTTTTAGTAATAACTGAGAAATATGAGAATGCCTTAGAACCGTTACTAGGATCGTATTTATCTAATATCGTTGTTAACCAGCTTTTACAGTCCTCTCTGAGCATTTCAATATCTGGGAGGGAGGTAAACTTATAGGTAAATACTATTTTATCTACCATTTCACTAAAGGCTGGTTCAATATAAGAGATATATAATTCTGCTCTTTCTTGCTTATTCATCGTAGAGCAATATTTTATAATTGCATCTTCATGATCTTTGGTAAAATAGTTTCCTTGTTTTTTAGCTTTCATTTTCTATTCCTTTGTTTCGTTTGGAGAAATAGAAAAACGTTCACCAGTTATTTTTAATGAGTCAGATAAGTCTTTACTATGTTTGAGTAAGTTTTCTATCGTAACATCGCCATAATACGTTTCCATACTAAGGACAGTATCCAAGTGCATTACATATTCATCTATTTTTTCTTGCACATTTGAAACATTATCTATAGCTTCATTAAATTGAGATATTAAATTTCTAATATACCAACCTAATACACCTATAGTTATTAGTGACAAAACAAATAAGATAAACCATAAATAAGCCATTATATAGCTTCCTTTTTTAGTTGATTTTTATATTCTTTAAGCTCTTCTTTTAATTCGGTAAGCTTCTCTTTAACTATATCGCCATTTTTATTTGTTGTCAAATTATTTTTAACTATATTCAAAGTATTAATATCTTTTTTCAAAGTATGGTCTTGGCAAGAATCACAAAAAGAAAGCCTTTCATCGCTAGAATGAAAGGCTTCTATTGTATTCTTACATTGTGTACATGTGTAAGAATATCTTGGCATTATTGTTTATTCACCTAAATCATCGTCTTGTTTTGTGAATTCAAGAACTGGTGGGTTTGTTACTACTAAACCATCTGGTGTTTCAATTAAGACAAAATCCTTGAGAACTGGAACAATATCTGATTCTTCCATAAGTGACTTTTGAAGGGCCATCATAACGGCCCCTACTGCTTGATTTGAAAGTTGCATTTAATCTCCCTTTATTATTCTATAACTATCATCTTCAAAATGTTGAGTTGAAAATTCAAACAATTCACAATCTTCAATAGCAATCATTTGATGCTTTAAGCCAGTATATACATGGAATGAATCACCAGCATTTAATATTAACTCGTTTGCATTTTCCAAATTATCTTCATTAGAAAATTTTACCAACATTTTTCCAGATTGTAAATAAAAAACTTCATCTTTTATTTTATGAAAATGCCAAGAACATTTTTTACCTTTATTAAAATATAAAAGCTTTCCACAATACTCTGGTTTATTTACAATCCATTTTTCATAACCCCAACCTTTAGGGTGAATCTCATTTAAAGAAATCATTATCGTTTATTCCTTTGTCGTCTATATAGTAATCTGCTGCTGGTTTACCAAATAATAAATAATTATATTTTACTCCCCAATTTTTTAATTGAATTTCAGTAATTGAATAATATTTATTAATTGCTTCAATTTGATTATTATTTGAAGAACCCATTCCTCTAGCTGTAAATATAATTACTTTATTTCCTTCATCGTATAATTTATTTACTTTTTTTATTCTTTCTGGTTTAGGAGTACATATATAATAATCACTATCTATAGTATTACATAATGTATTGTCTAAATCAAATACATAAGTCATTTTTTATCCTTTCAATGGTTAATGTAGTTGAATTATTATCAATATAATTAAATATTTTTACTTCTAATAATCCAAGTTTTTCAAATTCATATCCTACAACATCTTCTTTGCTATAGTCACCACCTTTTACTATTAATTGTGGTTGTATTTTCTTTATTAGTTCTAGTGGAGTTTGTTCATCAAAAATTATTACTTCATCTACATATTTAATTGATTCTAAAATTAGCTTTCTTGTGTATTCGTTATTTATTGGTCTACTTTGACCTTTTAATTTTCTTACACTTTTGTCACTATTTATACCAACAATTAAATGATCTCCTAAAGATTTTGAATATTTTAGTAATTCAATATGACCTATATGTAATAAGTCAAAACAACCATTTGTAAAAACTGTCATATAATAGAAACTCCTGCTTTTTGAACTACTTTAGTTGCACAATTATTTGCAAATTCAATAGAAATATCAATATTGTTGGTTTCAACAAACTTCACAGCTAATGCACTAATAAATGTATCACCAGCACCAGATAAATCTTTTATCTCTACTTTTGGAACTGTATACTTTTTATTTTTGTGCTGCGCGCCGTCTGCACCAAGAGTAACAATTAATTTTGAATTAAGCATCTCTGTAATTTCTTCTGCTTTACTTAATTCAAAATTATTTATTTTAATAAATGATATATTTTCACACCATTTACCTATTGGTTTTTTTGTATCCAAAAATGTTAGAGGATGATTATCAGAAATTATTTGTATATCATTTTTAGATAAAAATCCTTTATTATAATCAGAAATTACTATAGCATCCCACAAAGAATAATTTAATAAATTTATATCACATTTTCCATATTTTTCATCATTACAATCCAATCTTAAAAACATGTGATTTGTTTTTTTTTCAATAAATCTTGTTTTTGTAATTTTTTCCCAATTAAGGTTAGTAAGTAATGTAACTTCTGCTCCAAGAGAAATTAGATTATTTGCTACGTTACCAGCCATACCTTTATTTTCGACTGTATTTAAGAAATTGAATACTGGAACTGGAGCTTCTGGACAAAGGCGTTCTACTCTTCCATAGTTGAAAATATCTTTACAGGTTTCTCCAATTACAAGTATTTTCATTTTATCCTCTTATCAAGTTTGAGATAAAATCAACTTCTTCAAGTGTCAAAGTTGGATCATTTGGTACAAAAAACCCTCTTTCATGAATAATATTACTCATTGGGTCATTGAATTCTCCATAAACATTTTTCCAAAAAGGATGTTTTCCAAGATTACCAGCAGAAAAGATTCTTGTTTCTACTCCATTTGCTACAAGACGTTTTACAATTTCTTTTCTATGTGTTGTACTTTCTGCTAATGCACCAAAAGAAATAGAAACAGGCATGTGCTCTCTCCAATCTTGAAATTGTACAATTCCATTTAAATTAGCTGCATAACGTAAATGGTTTCTATTTCTACGCTCCGATACCCATTCGGCTTTATCGACTTGTCTAATTCCTATAAAAGCTTGTAAATCAGTTGCACGAACATTAAAACCAGGAACAAAAAATGTAAATGGTTTATGAAAATCATCTACACTATTATCGGAAATTAGTTTATCATATGCCTCTTGATCCAAATCTTTACCCCATCCATGACTACGAAGCATAATTAATAGATCATATAACTCTTTACTATCTGTATTAATCATTCCTCCTTCTATAGTAGACAACTGGTGTCCAAAATAGAAAGAAAATGAGGACATATCTCCAAGTTTGCCAACCATTGTTCCATCGGAATATCTAGCTCCAAGTGCGGCACAAGCATCTTCTAGTAGAATGAATCCATATTTTTCTTTTAGCTGTAACAGACGTTCTTTATAATGTGGTACTCCAAGAACTTGAACAAAGATTACGACGGAAGGTTGTTCTTTAATACAAACCTGTTCTAGCTGATCTAAATCAATACCAAAAGTTTTTTGGTCTGCTCCAACCATAATTGGCTGCATACCAAATTGCATAGCTGGTGCAACTGTGGTAACCCAACCAACGGAAGGAACTACAATCTTGTTATTACGAAGTTTACCAGATGCTAAAGCTGCATAAACCATTAATAAATTAGCAGAAGAGCCAGAATTACAAAATACAGAATATTTTGTACCAATATACTTAGCCCATTTATTTTCAAATTCAAGAGTTAAAGAACCTTTTGTAAGTCTAGGTTTCTCTGTTAACCACTCTCTCAATGCTGTTATATCATTATCATCAATTGTTTCTTTAGCTAGAAAATATTTAATTTCCATTTCTTCTCCTAATGTTATCTAAATCATAATTATACATATGTTTTGCTAAACTTTTAAAAGTAATATTTGGACTCCAACCAAGAATTCTTCTTGCTTTCTCACTATTACCCTTTAGATAGGGAACTTCATGTGGTCTAAAATATAGTTGGTTAATCTTTAAGTATTGCTTATAATCTAATTCTGCAAATTCAAAAACTTCTTTCACAAATTCTTCTACAGTGTGGGTTTCATCGGTAGAAATAACATAATCATCTGGTATTTGTTGTTGTAACATTCTCCACATCATTTCTGTATACTCGGGTGCGTATCCCCAGTCTCTGTACGCATAAAGATTGCCTAATTCAATTTCGTTCTGTAACCCTAGTTTAATCTTGGCTGCGCTTGTCGTAATTTTTTTAGTTACGAAAGTTTGTCCTCTTAATTCACTTTCGTGATTAAATAATATTCCACAACTAGCATGTATATTATAAGATTCTCTATAATTTCTAACTAAATTATGTGCTGCTACTTTTGCTACAGCATATGGTGAAGCAGGACAAAATTTTGAATTTTCATCAAATGGAGCATCTTTATTATCTCCAAACATCTCACTACTTGAAGCTTGATAAAATTTAGTCTTTGGGCTTATATTTTTTATAGCTTCTAAAGCATATAAAACTCCAAAAATAATCCCATTTAAAGTATCTTCTGGTACATCAAAAGATACTTTAACATGAGATTGTGCAGCCAAGTTATAGTATTCATCTGGTTTATATTTTGTTATTATATTATATATTGAACATGAATCTTTCAAGTCAAAGTATTCAATTTTAAAATTCTTATGAGTATAAAGATGGTCAATTCTGTCAGAATTAAAATTTGATGTTCTCCTCTTGGCTCCAACTACATAGTAGCCTTTACTTAATAACTGTTGTAACAGCCAACTACCATCTTGTCCAGTTACACCAGTAATGATTGCGGTTTTTCTATTTTCTTGCATTGTTGTAATTTTCACTAAACCAATTATAAGTTTGTTTTAAAGCTTTGTCAAGTGGAGTAAAAGAAAAATTTTCAAATATTGAATGAAACAAAGTATGATCTGTTGGTCTTTTTCTTTGTCCATTAGGTTTGGTAGTATCATAATAAACATTATTATAATCTGCTTGATTGCAAATTAATTCTACTAATGTTTTTATTGATAGTTCTTCCTTACCAGAAACTATTAACCTTAAAGGAAGATTTTCAACTTCATCTAATAATTTAATACAAATTAATGCTAAATCTTCAGCGTATATAAATTCTCTAGTTGAGCTTCCATCACCCCAAACGACTAATGGACTAGAATTAGTTTTAGCTAAATAAAGTTTATGAATCAA
>Ga0114968_10001456_pt1 | contig 18144 bp, 12 predicted proteins | sample M_130807_EF_Meta_FD_87020 | JGI IMG/M metagenome (GOLD analysis project Ga0114968, IMG submission 87020) | Freshwater microbial communities from Lake Montjoie, Canada to study carbon cycling - M_130807_EF_MetaG | ecosystem: Environmental > Aquatic > Freshwater > Lake | place: Lake Montjoie...
CTAACGGTGTTATCGAAGACGTAGTAAACGTCTCAGTGGAGAACTAATCTTCATGAAGATAGGTGTTGTTACATTCCCAGGAACCCTAGATGACAGAGATGCTCAAAGAGCAGTTCGTCTAGCCGGAGCAGAAGTTGTCAGTCTTTGGCATGCAGATACTAACCTGCACAATGTTGATGCAGTAGTGCTACCTGGCGGCTTTAGCTTTGGTGACTACCTACGCTGCGGTGCTATTGCAGCACAGGCACCAGTCATGGAAAGCATCATTGACGCAGCTAATGGCGGACTACCGGTTCTAGGTATCTGTAATGGCTTCCAAGTTCTTGTTGAATCACATCTACTTCCTGGTGGGCTCATCAGAAACGAACACCAACACTTCATCTGTCGTGATCAGAAACTCATTGTTGAGAATGTTGACACTGCTTGGACCAATGGTTTCAAACTAGGTCAAGAAATTACCATTCCACTAAAGAACGGTGAAGGTGGATACATCGCCGACACCGAGACTCTCAACCGTCTTGAAGGTGAAGGCCTTATCGCTTTCCGATACAGCGAAGTAAATCCAAACGGATCAGTGAACAACATTGCCGGTTTGAAAAATAAGAAGGGCAATGTTGTTGGCCTTATGCCTCACCCAGAACATGCAGTTGAACCTGGCTTTGGTCCAGACACAGCTGTTGCAATGCGCTCAGGTGTTGATGGTTTAACTTTCTTTACTTCCGTAATCAACCAGTTGGTGAATGCATAATGACTACTTCTGTTGACACAACCAAAGATGCAAAGCAGTCTCCTGATAAAGCACAGCCTTGGAAAGAACTAGGCCTGAAGCTTGAAGAGTATGAAAACATCAAAGAGATTCTAGATAGAAGACCAACCAGTGCTGAACTAGCCATGTATTCAGTGATGTGGTCAGAGCACTGCTCATATAAGAGCAGCAAGATTTACCTTCGCCAGTTTGGTGAGAAGGTAACACCAGAGATGACCAAGAACCTAATGGTGGGTATGGGTGAGAACGCAGGTGTTGTCGACATCGGTGAAGGCTGGGCTGTGACATTCAAAGTTGAATCACACAACCACCCAAGCTACATCGAACCTTTCCAAGGTGCCGCTACCGGTGTTGGTGGAATCGTTAGAGACATCTTGACCATGGGTGCAAGACCTATCGCAGTTATGGATCAACTACGCTTTGGTGCAGTGGCTCACCCAGACACTGCAAGAGTTGTCCACGGAGTTGTCTCAGGTATTAGCTTCTACGGTAACTGCCTAGGACTACCTAACATCGGAGGAGAGACAGTCTTCGACAAGGTTTACCAGGGTAACCCTTTGGTGAATGCCCTGTCTGTTGGTGCCCTAAGACACGAAGATCTAAAGCTTGCAAAGGCTACTAACCCAGGCGATCTTGTAATTCTCTTTGGTGCTAGAACTGGTGCCGATGGTATCGGTGGGGTCTCAGTACTTGCTTCTGAAACCTTTGACGCAGATGGTCCATCTAGAAGACCTGCTGTTCAGGTTGGTGACCCTTTTGCTGAGAAGGTCCTTATTGAGTGCTGTCTAGAGCTATACGCAGCACAGGTAGTTGCTGGTATCCAAGACCTAGGTGGTGCAGGTCTTTCTTGTGCTACTTCAGAACTTGCTTCTAACGGTCAAGCCGGTATGAGAGTTCAGCTAAAGAATGTCTTACTTAGAGATGCGTCTCTAACCCCTGAAGAGATTCTGATGTCTGAATCTCAAGAGCGCATGATGGCTATTGTGCCAAAGGAGTCACTAAAGGCTTTCACTGCAATTGTTGAAAAGCATGAAGTTGAATACAGCGTGCTTGGTGAAGTTATCAAAGAGCCAAGACTTTATATCAACTGGGGCGACGAAGAAATCGTTAACGTTCCTCCTCGCTCAGTTGCTCACGATGGTCCTGTCTATGAAAGGCCAGTGCTATACCCAACCTGGTTAGATCAACTAAACAGAGATTCAGTAATCAGTAACAACCTACGCAGAGCAACTGAAGCATCAGAACTTGCAGAGCAGTTAGTGCAAATTGTTTCTTCTCCTAACCAAGCATCTAAGAGTTGGATTACTGATCAGTATGATCACTACGTTGGTGGCAACACAGCGCTTGCTATGCCAGATGATTCTGGAATGGTCAGAGTCTCTGAAGAAACAGGACTCGGTGTTGCCATTGCAACAGACGCTAACGGTCGATACTGCCAACTAGATCCATACCAAGGAGCAAAGCTTGCGCTTGCTGAGGCATACAGAAATGTAGCTTCATCAGGTGCAGTGCCAGCAGCTGTTACCAACTGCCTAAACTTTGGTTCACCTGAGAACCCAGAAGTAATGTGGCAATTCAAGCAAGCAACTGCAGGTCTTGCAGATGGTTGTCTAGAACTAGGTATTCCTGTTACTGGCGGTAACGTATCGTTCTATAACCAGACCGGTGATGTTGCTATTCACCCAACACCTGTTGTTGGTGTTTTAGGTGTTATCGATGATGTTGCCAGAAGAGTTCCTTCAGGTTGGCAAGACCAAGGCAATAACATCTACCTACTTGGAATCACTAGAGACGAACTAGATGGTTCAGTCTGGTCAGAAGTTATTCACGATCACCTAGGTGGTAAACCTCCGCTAGTTGATCTAAAGGGTGAGAAAGCACTAGCCGAATTACTGCACGGAGCATCACTTCAAGGACTAGTCGCATCAGCACACGACCTCTCAGAAGGTGGCCTTGCTCAAGCGGTAGTTGAGAGTTCACTTAGATTCGGTATGGGAGCTAGATTCTGGCTAAACGAGATTCTAGAACGCGACAACGTAGACCTAACCGCAGCTCTATTCTCTCAATCAACCGGAAGAGTAATCGTTTCAGTTGGTAGAGAAGACGACGTCAAGTTTGTCGGACTCTGTGAAGCAAGAGGAATCCCAGTACTAAGAATCGGCGTTACCGATGCATCGAACAAACTAGAAATACAGGATGTTGCAACCTGGAACCTAAGCGATCTAAAGCAGGCTCACAGTTCAACTATTCCTGAGCTATTTGGCTAAACAGCAATAGCTGTTTGATTTCGAATATCTGCTTTGACGTTAGATGAACTTATCGCGTCGACAAGTAGTGCATACGCGCTAGAGATCGCTGATGGAAGATCTGCGGCAGTTACCTGAACTCTGATGTCAAGCAATCCTGTTGTGGCCTCACCGCCAGCGTGAACGTCACCACATTGTTCAGATTTATCGCCAAAACTATAAATGGCATCAACTAGCTTGTCGCTGTCTTCGTCGAAATTTTGAGGACTAAGAACTAGCTCGAAAGCTACATCAAATTCATTCATTTCAATTCTCCGATTCTCTATAACAAGTGTGGTTGCGCAAATACTGTTTGACCTTATTTAGATAATAAGGGTCACTGGGCGTAATGTGTATCCACTTTCTGTGCTTTATCGGGCAAGGACAAAAAGCTCGGTAATACTTTGGTGGACTAAGAATCTCCCATCCTTGAAAGTGAAGATCCCATAGGAGCTCCTGGATGTGTTTATCTGGATGCTTGACCCACTTTTGATTACCACTCGGCATCTGAACATTATGACCAAGGCAGTATGTTCTAGTTGGACTTATCCACAAGAACTAGATATCGTCCTTTACCTTTAGTTCTTCAGGGGCTATTTCTTCAAGCCAGATTCCGCGGCTCTCGATGCTGTGTCTCTTCCAAGGATCGATAATTGCTCTTAGCTGTGGTGGATCATCGTATATCTTTACGACTTCCCACATGCCATTGTGATACTGAATCTTTGCTAGAGCCCAACCATCTCGAAGCCACCTTAGCGCTTGCTCCCTTTTTGCAAAGTGGAATAAAGGGAGATGAACCCAACCCGGTGCATCAACTTCCACCCAACCCCAGGCCTGAAGGCCCTCTTTCCATTCACTGTGGTGCATATTTCCCCTCTCCACTTATCAAAGTAGTCGGAGCGTATGACATCCATAGAGATACAGGAACGAAGTGAACCTTACTCGAGACCGATAACTGGCATGCGCATTATCGGCACGTTGCTTCTTGAAGCGTTAATAGTGAAAATTTCTTTAGTCATGGCGTATCTAACCAAGCTATTGCTTTCAAATCCATAGTCCGAGAACTTAAAGTAACCGAAGTCCTCGACGTTATCCAACCAATAGCGATTTTGTTTTTCTTTTTCGGTTTCCCAGAACACATTGAATTCCTGCTCTGTTGGGTTCACGTACTCGCTTGGCCAATCGGATACTTCATCGCACCATTTGCGCACTTCTTCAGATAGGAGAAGTTGGCCATCACCAAATAGCTCAAGCAGATTTGTGCAGACATCTGGGCTCTGAGAGGAAATCATCGCGCCTTGTATCCCTAGCTTTATATCTAATAAGCCAAGGTCTAGTTGCTCCGGGTGCTGATCAAATAGCTGAATTGAGAATTTCCTTCCTTGAACATCTAGTCTTGCTGTAATCCAAATGTTTCTGGATTCAGGAAGACTATCCAATTCGCAATTGTGATCGTTAGTCTCATCAAAGAATCCATCTTGGATTGATGTTGTCCCACACCATTCACATTCAAAAATATGTTCCGTTGGGGCCTCAAACTTCCTGACCGCCGACTTGTGATACGACTCGGGCTCTCCTGTTTGATGGTTTCTGTGTCCAAAGTCATCGATAGAAAGTCCCCAGGGGTTTGCACCCAATGAAAGATTCGAGCCCCAGTACACCAGACCGCATGAACAGGTCTTTGTGCCATTCTCGCGATCGAATCTGTAGTGAATGTCAAACATCTGATCAAAAGGTCCTGCGGCTGAGTTGGCTTGACCACTTAGTGATTCTGGCCAATAGTATTTGATAATTTCAATGTTGGTTGTTGGGTGTATGAAAGTTTGTATATCCATATATTGATTCTTTCCTTTTGGGTAGTTGAAACTGGACTGTTTTGTTTGGCTGTGAGATCGTCACTCTGCGGGCGTTGTTCCTGTATCTCTATGGAGTTATCTCATGCATCGTCAGGCATGAGCTGTCGTATCGCCATCTCTTTCCAGCTGAAAATCACTGGGGTAGATGGATATGTAAATACATATCAGCCGGCTTGAATCAACGATTCTATTGACCGGGGCAATGCTGGTATTTGGTTAGGGGATACTTAGAGAAATGAAGCTGTGCTGCTCTTCAATTGTTTGATCTACCTTTATCTGCGTCTAATAATGCGCTCTGATTTGATTCGGTAGAGAGATAACTATACAAGAATACTTAACCCGCGCAACTCCATTTCAGAGTATTTTTCTGTGGGCGAAACATTTCGGGTTCTAGATTTGACAACACATTAGTTTCCCTATGAGAACACCTGTGGGCTAGAATTTATTCAATTACCTCACCCTAGTGATGGAGGGCAAAATGGCGAGAATGATTCCCCCTGAGCTTAAAGCAAAGACTTCCCCAGCCGAACGGGATATCTTTGAAGCAATCAGAGATTCCAAATTGGCTAAAGACTGGACTGTATTCCACGCCAAAGAGATTAGTAAGCCCAAACATAAAAGAGATGAAGAAATCGACTTCATCGTTCTGATTCCAGGCCGGGGAATTGTGCTCATAGAGGCTAAAGGCGCAACTAAGTTCGACTTTGATGAAAAAGGAATGAGACTCACTGGAGTCCCTGATCCTGAAAAGAACCCTTGGAGGCAGGTCCTTACCGCAGAAAAAAACCTTCGATTTGAGTTGGAGTCAATAGAGCTGGAACAAGACGAGACGCCTATTGGGCGACTCGTGTGGATGCCTAAGATTGATAACGACCCTAGTAAATTGTCAAGGAACTATCCTGGTAGAGGGTTTATGGATTATGAAATAGCTTTCATGAACGGGCTAGACAATCCTTACCAGACAATTCTTGCTGCTCTCGAAGGGTCTATAAAGGATGGAAAGCGTCGGAAAACCTACAAGGGTAATCCGGATTACTTCACTCCAGAAGTAATCAAGGCAATCACCAACCATTTTGTTGCTGATTACCATGTTTCACGAACTGTGGCGGACAAGCACAAAGAACGTGAGAGAGAGCTAAAGAAGGTTTCTGCTCGACAGAACTCCCTCCTAGACATGCTTCGCGACAATTCAATTGTCTATTTCAGCGGATCAGCTGGGTCAGGTAAAAGCAAAATATTGGCAAAGTTGGCTACTGATACAAGGACCTTAGGCCATAACGTCCTTGTTACTTGCCACAACATCATGATGGCTAACTGGATGCGTGAACAACTTCAACACTTGGACGGCGTGAAAGTCATAGCCTTTGACGAATTACTTTTGGAAATCGCTGGCCTCAAAGGCCATAGGAAAACTAATGAAGGTTCTTGGTACGGCACAGAACTTCCAACGGTAGCGCTTAAAACGCTAACTGAAAATCCAAGCATCCAAGAATACTCCGCGATACTGGTGGATGAATTTCAGGATATCGCAATCAACGATTTGAAACTTCAAATCCTCTCAAAGCTCCGTGGTAAATCGAAAGCTTTGGAATCTCGCATCTACTTAGCGGGCGATGATAATCAACAGATCATGAATGGTTCACTACCGGTTGACTCGATCGAGGTAGCGAGAAAAGTCTTTGGTCCGCTAACCCACATTCAGCTAAAAAACAATATCAGGCAAACCCCAGCTCTCTCAGCGGCAATTTACAAACTACTAGATAGAAAAACTCCCTTTCAGACACACGAAATTAATGAAGACCTCAATGATGAGCTAGAAGTGATTCATGTAACCAAAGAGAATCAGTCAAAGCAGTTGGCGAAGGTGCTAGACCGCTTGAATAAGGATTACCCGCTGCCAGACATAAGGGTACTGCACTTCGATAATGCAACTTCTGTATTGGCCAAAGTTTTTAATAACGCCGGAAACTTGTCGTCTGTTCACGACCGGTGGTTGGCCAAGAACTGTAAGGAAACCACCATGAATCCGGCCGGTGAGATCAAATGGCGAAGTATCAGAAAATTCAAAGGCTTGGATGAGGACGCCATTGTCATAACCGACATCTCAAAGGAGAGCGCGGCTTGGGTTGAGAAGACACTTAAGAGAACTCTTGAGGATGCTCTCTACGTAGGAATGACGAGGGCTAGGTTCAAGCTTGTGCTGTTAGTTCAAGACGGTTTGTATGAGCCAACTCATGATACAGATGGGAATAAGTCTGCTAGAAACTAGCTGCTAACAGTAAGGGCTTCCAGTTAATATTTGCTTAATTGGAAGTTAAGTGAACACTCGACTCGCCTTGTTTGTGGAAAACCCCAACCTCGATAATTGAGGCTGGGGTTTTAGAAATTGCACTGGCGGGTGCCTAGTCTTTAGGTTTCTTTTTGTCTTCGAGTTCCTTGAACTTCTTGTCCATTGTTGGATTGCCTGCTGTAAGTTTTTTGATTGTCACTTCTTGGGCCTTCTCATTTGCGAGTCGAAGGTTGTTGACTGACTTACGTAGGGCATCTTTAGTCTTCTCCAAGTCAGCAATTGAGTTGTCAATCGACTTAATCGCATCTTCAAACTGACGTGACGCCAGATCATAATTCTTGGAGAAGCCATCGCGGAAGACGTCGAACTTTTCTTGGAAGTTAGCAACATCAATGTTTGCTGACTTCACAAGTTCCAGTTCGGTCTTGTATTGCAGCGAATTCCTAGCAGCGTTACGAATTAGAGTAATCATCGCAATAAAGAACTGAGGGCGTATTACATACATTTTTGGATATTTATGTGAGACATCAACAATTCCGCTGTTGTAGAGTTCGTTATCTGCTTCTAGAGTAGAAACCAGGATTGCATATTCGCAACCCTTAGCTTTACGATCCTTGTCCAACTTCTCAAAGAACTTCTCGTTCTTCTGCTTCTTAACGGTTTCTTCCTGCTCGTTTTTCATTTCAAACATGATTGAAACAAATTCGAGGCCAGTGTCATCCTTGTCGCGGAAGATGTAGTCACCTTTGGTGTTGTCTTTGACTGTGCTGTCCTTCTCAAAGAAAGCGTTGGGGAAGGCTCCAGCGCGGTTCTGCTCAAACAGGGTTAGACAATGCTTCTCTAGAGTTTCTCCAACTAACTTGTTAGAAAGAGACGCTCTCATAGCTCTCAGATCGTTGATCGCTTCTTCGCGTATCTTGATCTGGGCTTCATAGCTTTCCTTGAGTTTCAATTCGGACTCAGTTTTGCTCTGTGACACTTGAGCCAGCTCCATCTTTGCCTGATCGCGCTCACGCTCCACCTTGGACAATGCTTCTGCAACAGCTAGCTTCTTGGCATTCTCTGCTGCCTTTAGTTCTGACCCAAGCTTTTGTATCTCGGCTTGTTTTTCAGAGAGCTCTGCGGCTTTCTTCTGCTCGATAGCCATCTCGGCGATTTTCTTGTTTGCTTCACCTTGGGCAAGTTCGGACTTAAGGTCTTGGATTTCCTTGTCTTTTCTAGCCAGGTCTGTGGCTGTAATCTCAGCCATCTTTTGCTCAGCAATCTGTATCTGAAGCTTGCGTTGTTCTTCCGCTTGTTCCAGGCGCTCGTGTAATGCCAGGTTGAATTCCTTGTCACGGACTTGCTTCTGGATATCGGCATAGCCAGCTTCGTCAATCTTGAAAGCAGTAAGGCAGTGTGGGCATGTAATTTCGTGGATGATGGTCTCCTTGTGTTTTGTACCCGATTGGGTATGTTCACTATAGTAAACACACCAGACAAACAAATACTTCCTGTATTTACGGGATTGATATTCGCCTAGGGCGAACTGTTGAGTAATAGTCTTATTAGAAATACCGAGAGGTTTCCATGGAGTCTAATTCGCGTCAGGAGTATGAGACTCTTAGTCGCTATGCCATGGGGCTTGAGGCTGAAACTAGTCCGATGGTGCAAAAAATGCTCACCGGTTACTTTGGGTCTTGGCTTATTGAAAGGCCTTTGGGCCACGGAGGGCAAGGGCAAATTTTCTATGCGACGAAAGCTCGGGCTCAAGGAATAGGAGCCGATCGTGGAGCTCTCAAAGTAACCCTTGCTGAAAAAGCAGCGGAGAAAGACTGGCTCGCCTACGAAACAGAGGTAGAGGCTCTCAAAATCCTAGATAGTTCCTACATCGCCCGCCTAAAAGAACATGGCATCCAGAATGCGATGCCTTGGTTAGTTAGCAGCTATATCGAAGGTCAATCTCTTTCTTTGCAATTGAAAGAAGTTAAAAAACTGCCTCACATTGAGTGGCTTCGACTTGCAGAACATCTATTCGTTGCCCTGCAAGAGGCTCATTCAAATGACATAATGCACCGAGACATTAAGCCTTCAAACATCATGTTCAACTCTCGTGAGCGAACATACATTCTTATCGACTTTGGGTTAGCTGCAAGAGAAGATTGTCTGCGTCTGGGTGCAAGAGCCGGTGGTAAGACGCTTAGCACCCGTGAACGTGGCGGTGGATCAACACTGTATCAAGCCCCTGAACAAATTAAACGTGAGCCGAGTGTCAAGAGTGATATCTTTGCGGCTGGAGTTTTACTCTACGAGGCTCACCTGGGTTCAAACCCATGGGTAAGGAACATCGTCCTAGATGGCGGCGACACCCAAGACCCAGAATTACAAATCGAGCAAATTCTTCTGTGCTCACCTGACTTGAATTCGCTTGATGAAAATTATAAAAAGTTTCTTGAGTTGGTTCTAGACCCCGACCCTGAGCTCCGGCCGGAGGCTTGGGAAGTTTTAGAGTGGCTTGCAGAATGGCAGAGCACTGGGTCATTTGTTTTCGAACAGGATGTGGAATCAGGTTTCTTGCAAATGGAAGGGCTCGACTTTATGGACATGATGGAAGCCCCAATCTACGAAGATTCAATTGAGAACCGAGAAGAAGCTCAAAACGCTATCAGCGAATTCTTTGACCGTTTGCCGAAAGCAGACTTCAAAGTTGTACTTGGAATTAAAGACCAAGGCACTATAAGCCTGAGAGCTGACTATTCAGAACAATACTGGCGTATAGAGCTAAAAGTTCTCGAAGGCTCAATTTCGGGCCAGGAACTCGAACGAGCACTTCTCCAATCAGGCTTCTTAGCATCCTCAGATTTGAGGTGGGACTTGAAGTTGTCCGGTATAAAAGCTCCAGCCATCCTGGGCGACTTCTTATTCACCTCTATTGACCGGCTCTTCCCAGACAATTTCCCGAAGATCAGGCTTTACTAATACTTCAGTTCTACTGTTTCGGCTTCATCAGTTCGGGCATGAACCAGCAGAATCTTGGCTAACTTCTCACCGGTAATCTGCTCGATTACCTCAGCGTATGCTCCAAGTTGTTCTCTGTAGTGATCCATCGACACTTTAAGGTCTCCATCGGTCTTATAGTCGACCAGGACGTAGCCAGCCTCAGACCTAAAAACTAGGTCGGCAAAACCCTCAACATACCTGATGGTCTCACCCTCGACCTTCATGGCAAGTTGTAATTCAGGCCAGCGGAATTCAGTAGCAAGAGCTTGCTTCACCTCGGCGTTTTCAAGCAGTTTAGATACCCGTTCACGTACCTCATCGATCTGATCTTCTGCCTGCTCCTGAGCCACCAATCTCAGGACAAACTCCTCTATGACTGCAGCAGACGGTATTGAAGAGCTTCTCATTACTAAATCCATAATGCCGTGCACAGCTCGCCCCATGGGCCTGCCATCACGCTGGGCTAAGCCCATCGATTTAGTTGATGTGAATTCAGCGCTGGAAACACCATCGTGTTCCTTAGATGAAGGTGCTCGCATGATTTGCTCCGCTGATTTAGCAATTGCAGCTTGTAGCCCATCGGTATCGGATTGAATCACCTTACGGTACACAACACCAGTTGTTACCTCAGCGACATCCTCATAAATCGTGCCATCAAATACCTCATATTTTTTTTCATTGAAATGCCCTGAAGCTTGCCAGATTCTTCTTCCACGTGATGGCGCTCTGCTAGGTTTTCCGGTCTTCTGCTCGTCTTTAGAAACTGGTTTAGACATTGCAGAGAGAATCAGGTGGTCTTTCGCTCTAGTACAGGCAACATAAATCAAACGGTTGAGTTCTTCCATATTGGAAACAAATTCTCCACTCATAAGCAGATTCTCGTAACCTTGGCTTTCGCAGTATTTACTTCCCTGCTTCTTCAGGTAGAACTCGACTAGGGTTTCGTGACCTGGATTATCAGGCGATTTGAACAAAAGCTTAGGTCTGTCAGCGTTGATTGTCCCAGCCATGCCAGTGACGACAGTGATTGGGAATTCCAATCCCTTGCTCGCGTGAACCGTCATGATTTGCACTGCGTTTGTGTTTGGTTCCTCTGGCTGCGGAAGGGTAGCTCTAGTAGATTCTTCCAACATAGTGTTTACCCAGTTGAGGTAGTTAAGCAATCCAAAATTGCCTTCAGATAACCACTGCTGGGAATGTGCCAACACCATTCGAATACAACTTACTTCAAACTCTCCCTGAGGATCTTGAGTTAGGGTCTCAAAGATTTCTTGGGCTTCAACCAATTCAGCGATTAGCCAAGCAGGGTTTTGTGCGGCTCGCTTGTTAGCGAGACTGTATAGATACGTTAAAGCCGCATTTAGTTCGGCCGTTCCGCCTTCATGCTGATCAGTTAGATACCATTTACCTTCGGCTTCTTTGTGGGCTAGCAGCTCAGCATCGCTAAAACCAAACAGTGGGCTCTTGAGCGCTCCCCACAATTTAGCCATGTCATCTGATTTAGAAACCACAGAAATAGAATCGAGAATTCCTGCGATTATCGGGCGTTTGTAAACAATGGCTGGATCGCTTGACCGGTAAGGAACACCGATTTCCTCGAACTTTCGCAAGAGAATGTTCAAGTGAGTGCGAACCGGAACTAGCACACAGACATCCCCGTAAGTGGCTTCACGCTTATAAACTCGCTGCCATCCCATTGCTTGGCCACGGTCAGTGATCTGCCACCTGGCTTCAATAGCCTGCCTAATTGCACTGGCTGTTTGAGTCATTTCATACTCTGGGTTTACTTCGCTGATATCCTCAGGGTTTGTAAGCAGTGTGACAGCAGGTCCTGGTTTCGAGTGCTTTGGATCGTGGATGTTGGCCAACGGACTGTATGAAACACCCATATGAAGTGGGTTCTTTTCTCCAGCAAGCGTGTCCGTGAAAGCATCGTTAACAAAGTCAATGACACCTAGAACGCTTCTGAAATTAGCTTTGAGTTCAAGAATTTCTCCGAATTCAGGGAACTCTTTCTTGGCAGCTAGGTAGGTTCTGATGTCGCCTCCACGGAAGGCATAAATTGCCTGCTTTGGATCTCCAACGACGACAAGTCGTCCGGGAACAGGCCCGCTTGCCAAATCAGTTGGGCTGCTTGCGACGAGCTTGACGATTTCCCACTGAACTGGGTCGGTGTCTTGAAATTCATCCACAACGAGAATTCGATACTTTCCATGAACTATGGAGCGAACTTCGTCGTTTTCTCGAAGAAGACGCTCGGTCAAAATCAGAAGGTCATCAAATTCAACCTGACCGTTCTTCTGGCGAACAGCGAGCTCTTCGATTAGTCCATCGCGGCAAGCTTCAAGGAAATTTATTGCCGCCACCTGGTAAGGCTCGGTCGCATCGGTCCTAGCGAATACAAGTTTAGAAGCAATACGAGTGAACTTTAGATCGATAGCCTCAGCCATGTCCTGCATGTTCTTGGTATAAAACTCAATGTCGTCAAACGCTGACTTGTCAGAATCGGATAGCCCTGAATATACTTTGGCCACGACCCGGCGACATCTATCGATGCGCAGTGACTGACCTGAATCTTCATTAGCAATCTGGAAGCCAACTGGAAGATCAGCTGAAAGTGAGTGCTCAGTAAGAATTGACTTTGCCAAGGAGTGGATAGTTCCAATCGCAGCCGAATCAACGTTCTTTAGAAGCTCTTTAGCCCTTTGAATATCGATCTCTTTAGAGTCTCGAATGTCATCGCCGAGAATCTTGCGGAATCTACTTCTAAGTTCCGCTCCAGCTTTCTCAGTGAAGGTAATAGCACCAACGTTTGCCAAGGTCAAAGTTGAATCGGCATACAGCTGATTGACGATCCGGCGAATAATAGTTTCTGTCTTGCCAGTTCCCGCACCAGCTTCAATGAAGACGTTGACGCCTAAACCTTCTGAAACACCATTACTACCACTGGCTTTGTTTCTATCCGTATCATCGGGCAGTGGACTAACTACCTTTTTCTCAGTCATCGCTTGACCCATCTCTGTCATCTGAAACCACATCTCTATTTGCATTCGCGTACACCAACTCAGCGACAGTGCCTAATCTCTCGCATGCTGGGCAAAAAGAATACTCGTTGACATCACCACCGTGGCCAACAGGGAATAGACCAGAACCACCGGCATCAATCATCTGCTGCAAAAACTCGGCCAGCTGTTGTTCCGGTTCATTACGCCACTTTGCCTCGACATACTCAGTGACACCGCTTGCCGCTATGAAGGCATAATTGACTGTTGTTGACTCAACAGTTGGGAAAATCTGGGTCAACGCAACGGTATACACCAAGTCCTGGACCAACTCCCTTGCTGATTGCCCGGCATTGACCCCTCTGCTCAGCGGCTTGCCAATTTTCTTCTCATAATCCTTATTACTTCCTGTCTTGAAATCCAGAACACCAGCTGAGATGCCATCAGAACTCAAATCAACTCGGTCAATTCGACCATTCAAATTGATAGGTGTTCCATCGAGCGACTTCACTTTAACCTGAGGTGTGTCCTTGTAGCCAAAGGCTAACTCGCTAGATTCAACACCTAGGCCAAGTGGCCCGCGGAGTTTCTTCTGCTCTGATTCAAAGAAGTGTCGCAAGATCTTGGTGACGCGGTTCATATGTGTCTCGAAGCCTGCTCGCCAAACATCGTGACCCTTTGCATAGAAAGCCTTGAGCTGTTCTTGCAGGTATACCGCGAAGAAAGCATCAACATCTGAAGAGCTGAAATCGTCTCCCGACTTTGGTAGCTGACCTTTGTCCTTCAGATCGTTGATGAAGTTCTCCATCGCATAGTGAACCAAGTTACCGAAATCTTTGGAACGCCATGAATCCAAAGTATCCTTTCTCTCACCAGTGTAGAAACCAAGAGCATTCTTAACAAAGAATCCATAGCGACACTTAATAAACTGTTCGATTGCAGTAGCAGAGATTGATTTCTCGCTAGGCTCCCAAACAGTTCCGTGGGACTTGACATACTCCTCTAGGTTTCCGAAATACTCATCAAACTTAGGACGTCTGAATTCAGTTAGCGCTTTCAGTACTCTTTGCTCGTGAACACTAGGCTCATCTCCTGAATTCCGTCTCGTAAGGATGCTTGAGTGCTGGTGGTTCCCAAGGGGAAGATGTAAATCAACAGAGTAAAGGCTCTCGAAGGAATCAACCTTAGTGACAAATTCTTTCGGCAAAGCCAGGAAGCGACTTTCGATATCGTCTAGTTTTCCTAGCATCGCGCCACGAGAACGAAGAATGATTGGCTGTGAATCTCTAAGAAAGGCGACAAAGTCAGCTCCAGTTTGTTGGTTCTTCTCACTGACCGGGATTGTTCCTTTACCCAATTCACCTAGAGCATTGAGCATTTCATCAGTTAGGAATGCACTTTCAGAAACACTGGAAGGCAGCAAACCATCAGTTGCACCAACAAAGATAACGCGCTCAAACTTTAGAGTTCTAACCTCATCTAGCCCACTAACGTGCACGCCGGTATGGAGAGATCCCGTTCTTCTATTGCGGTCGCCGATTTTTCGCTGAATAAAAGCACGAACGGACTTTGCCGAAGGGGTTAGCCCCTTACTACCCTCAGGAGTTAAGGCATCAAGCTCTGGGAGCTCGATCAAGCAAATTTGTTTGAACTTACCTAGAATATCGACGTCAATTTCACCTAGTGAACCAAGGTTCTCCTGGCCGTAGATTTCGTCGAGTGCTGAGTAGAAGGCTCCACCAAACTCAGTCCAATTCTCTGCTTCGATTAGCGAAGTTAGCGTTTTTTGTAAGAACTTGATAAGCACTTTTAGCTCTTCAACGGCCGCAGCATCTCTCTTGCTTCCATCTCTAATTAGTGTTGGAAGAATTGAATACCAACCAACAGCATCTCCATATATCTCTTTGTCTCTAACAAACTGCCTGCACTTATCGACATCCAAAACTAAACCATTGATGGAGAAGTTTGCGCTCTCCAAAAGTCGCATCAGTAAAGGTCGCTCAACCCCGCTACTTGCGCTGGTCTTCTGCTCCAACATCTGCAGAATCAGATCTGCTCCTTGGAACAGGCGTGAAGCCTGAGCAATAGTCTCCGCAGCCCCGTGCCAACTGATGTTTGCGTTATCTAGCACAGTTGCAAGCAATCGAGCATACTGCTTTTTGTCCGAATAGGTGATCGCGATGTCATACGGGTGAACGCCATCTTGGATGAGCTTGATAAGTGATCCAACTGCTACCTGGACTTCTGTCTGTGGGTCAGACGCTGAGAAATACTTATATGCCTGAACTAAGACTTGCTCAGCATTCTTTCGATCAATAGAGTAACTATTTACTTTCGAAAGAGCGTTCAGTAATTGTTCTAGCGCTGCCGGCATTGTCTTGGTAACGACTATGTAAGTGGCATCCTTTAGTGGGCTTCTTGTTGTTCCATTTAGTTTTTGAACTACCTCATTGATTGCATTTCCAATAAACGGTGACCCTGATGTGTGCGATAAAACTTCCCTTGCGTAAACAACACATTCTGTTACTGATCTTTGGGTTTCCGAAAGAAACCCTTCTTTGGCTAAGTTTTGAAGTTCTTCGTCAGTTACGAACTTCAGGTCTTTGAAAACCGTGGCGATAGCCATCGCGGTTGAGAGAGACTCAGCTCGATTCTGCCGCATCAATGAATTGTTTAGCATCGCTGCGTAGCAAGCCGCATCAATCAAAGAGTCAGATGGCAGTGAGCAGTCTGGTAAGCCTAAATCCAAACTCAAGTCAGAAACCAAATCTTCAAAGGTCTTTACCTGTATGTTTCCGACTGCCTTAGTCTTCATTGAATCAATAAGCTGTCGCCTTAGCAATAGCCCCTGCATAGGGGTATCGACCAGCAAGATGACTGCAGCCATCGCATCGGCTTTCTTTGCGTCATCGATTGCCGAATGGATCTGCTGATGCAATTCAGTGACACTCTGGTAATTCTTTAGATTCAAATGAAGTTCTTCCTCTGTTTATTGCCTTGTGGTGTTGTTACAGAACTTTTACTAAATAGGTTCTTTGCCGCAGTCAAACATGTCAACACGATGTTGACATGATTTGTCGAAAACGATCCAGCTACCTTTAGGTGCTGCTTGTGCATCTTTAGCATGCTGATCACACATGAATTCAAACTGAGCGCAAGGGCAGATAAGTCTGTGTGTGGCCTTTCCTTCGCAATCCTTGTAATCACAAGTTACGTCGAACTTCAGGTGATTCAGATCTGAGAGATCTACCTTCACGTCTGTGCTACCACTCACCCGAGCCATTAAGCGATTCCCATTCTCCAAAAATTAACATCTGCCACATTTAGAAGATACTCTTCAAAGTGGGTATTTGTGATAGACCCTTCACAACGAGTACGTCTAATTAGGTCAATAGCCTCTCGAGGAGCATGGCCATCTCTAATGAGAACAAGTGCTGTGATTAGACCCGACCTGTTGATGCCAGCCTGGCAGCGAATAAGAACCTTCTTACCGGCCTTCCAGTCCGAGTGAGCTTCTCTAACTAGGAATGTTAGATCTCTCTCTGGGTCAAAGTCCCTCATGTCACCATCGTGGAAAGTAAACCGAAGTTCCTTCACATTGCTTCCTGCTGGGTTAGCTTGGCTGTATGCGGTGATGACAGTGTCAAAGTCTCGCTTGGTGACCTGTGTGCGGATTGCAGCGAAGCCACGAAGGCCCTCGCCTCTACTCTGAGCTCCAAGCTCGTCGTATTCATCGGTGCCTCCTTGGTAGAGGCCATTTAGAATTTCACTCCATAGAGTGTCTGGGTAATACGGTAGTGACATAGTTTTCTATGTTCCTTTACTTTTTGTTCTTACGTTCTTTATATTTGTGTCTGTAAAGTGCGAACAGCCCGGCAAGATTTCTTATCTCGCCAGGCCGCTGCAGTTCTAATGGTTCTTACTCAGAGTCTTTATCTCTGAAGTCCTTGCGGTCTCGCGCTGATCGATTGTTGTGTTCATTCAAACGCTTCTTCTTGATGTTGAGATCATCCATCATCATGTATGACAGCAAGGCAGTGCTCTCACCTTGCATACGCTTACGCTGTCTCGGACTCATATTGCTCATGTTCATATAGAGATCAAGTTCGATACCGGCAGCCTCAAGTAATGCATCAGCTTCCTTGTCTTTACCCTGCTCGTAAAGTCTCATTGCCTGATCCTTGACCTGCTGCAAGCGAACAAGCTTGAGTTCTGCAACGATGTCGTCGTCTCGAGTTGGTTCAGCCCAGTTCGCTGCTGAAACAAGTTCAACTTCGAAGGTTTGGCTGTCAGTAACTTTCTGACCTGTCAAAACATCGGTGTATTCCCAATCAACCTTGACTCCGGCCTTCACCCCTGGTTCAGCTAACTCGTGGCTATCAAGAATCAGATCGAACACTACGTTCTTCTGCTCTCCACTGGCAACATCTCCCAGCGTTGAATCCACACGACCGTGGCCTAGCTTCCACTTCTTCATTCTTCGTCCAGCGATGATGTTGCTGTTCTTTCCTGAGAAGTCCGGGCCTAGAGAGATCTTGATCTTCACATCAAGCATGGTCTTCTGAAGCAATCCATCGATTTCAGCCTGTAGACCATCGATAGCTTCAACTAACTCAATAGCTGCAACGTGGTTACCGTTACCTCCATCAGCTAGAGAGCTCATGATGTTCTCGTCGTAGCTGTGACCGATACCGATGGTGCTGGTTGAGATGAAGTGCTCAGTGGCTGCAGTAGCAAGCTTTCCCAAGACCTGAGGGTTGATCTCACCTGAGTTAGCGTGCCCATCACTGAGCAGGATGATTGAGGTCTCGATGCCGGTTGGGGCCTTCTTTGCCTCTTCAAGAGCCGTCTTGTATCCAAGCTCTAGGTTGGTGCTACCACCATCTCTAAGAGCTGCAACAGTCTTAGCAACCTTTGACATGTTGTGCTCAGCGACTGTTTTCAGAGGAACATCAACAGATGCCTC
>Ga0114968_10001457_pt1 | contig 18136 bp, 16 predicted proteins | sample M_130807_EF_Meta_FD_87020 | JGI IMG/M metagenome (GOLD analysis project Ga0114968, IMG submission 87020) | Freshwater microbial communities from Lake Montjoie, Canada to study carbon cycling - M_130807_EF_MetaG | ecosystem: Environmental > Aquatic > Freshwater > Lake | place: Lake Montjoie...
GGTCCTGTATCACCTGTATCACCTTGTGGTCCTGTGTAACCTTGTGGTCCTGTATGTCCTTGTGATCCTGTTGGTCCTGTGTCACCTGTATCACCTTGTGGTCCTGTGTAACCTTGTGGACCTGTATGTCCTTGTGATCCGGTTGGTCCTGTGTCACCTGTATCACCTTGTTGTCCTGTTGGCCCTGTGTCGCCTGTATCACCTTGTGGTCCTGTTGGCCCTGTATCACCTGTATCACCTTGTGGTCCTGTGTAACCGTATGGTCCTGTCTCTCCTTGAGACCCAGTTGGCCCGGTGTCACCTGTATCACCTTGTGGTCCTGTGTAACCTTGTGGACCAGTACCACCTGTAGCACCAGTATTTACCGCAGTTCCAGGATAACCTTGAGGCCCTGTAGATCCTTGTGATCCTGTTCGGCCTTGTGGTCCTGTAAAACCTTGTGGTCCCGAAAAAGAGTTATTTGATAAAAATCTTGATGTTATATCTATCACTAATTGATCAACTACTAAATCTGAATAACCTACGCATAAAGGTACACCATTTGTTCCCATTTCAAATAATATATAATTTATATCTGGTAAAGGTTTTCCATAAGACTCTGTTCCATCTAAATTAAAATTATAGTTTTTAACATCTTGTATGGTTACTTTAATATATGGTACTTGATTCTCATCATACATAATTTGTGGCGGAGGATCATTTGTTATAATCCAAGCAAAACCATGTCCTCCACCAGCGATCCATTGTCCTGGTGCAACAATATTAATGTCATAATAATATTTTTCTGGGTTGCCACTAGAATTAGTTGCATCATAATATTGGGTTCCTACATAAAAATAAGCACTAAATATATTACCACTAGCAGGCGAATTTAATAATATAGGCCGCGGTAAATAACTACTGCTTGTCAAAGATAAACAAATTGGAACCTTATTATTTGACATCTTTATTAAATTATGTAGTTAATATAATAAATATATAATAAACAAATTAATTTACATAATATTGCATAAATTAATTTGTGTTTTTATAACAAGTTTTCAAGAAAGTATTCATCATAAAATTTATGGGACAAATGCGTCACTATCAAATGTTAAATTTAATATGCCTAATATATATGTACCCGCTGCAGGATTACCATTATAATAAGTAACTGGAGGACCATTAGGTGTAAATAAATTACCTCCCGTGTATGGTATATATAAATTAAAACTTGATGGATCATTTTGGCTTTCACCAAATACAGCTTCGGTAAACCGATTCCCAGTTATAGGAATATTATTATTATAAATATATATATTATCTTGTGGATTACTATGAGTAAGATCTGATTTAGGCCCCAATCCTATTGCACTTGCAGACGATGGATATAATTTAGCCCTCTTTTCAGGCGATGAATATTTTTTAATAAAAGTATTTTTGATTCTTAAAGTATTATTTGGTAAAATATCAAAATCTAATCCACCAATCGTTTGGTTTACTCTGACAGTCGTAAGAGTTGCATTGTTTGTTTGTGTTATGGGATATCCATTATAAGCAATACTATAATAACAATAAATTATTGAAGTCTTTATACCACTGTTACCATTATCACCTGTAAGTCCTATTGGACCTGTAGGACCAGTTAAAGCTGCTGGATATCCTTGAGGACCTTTAGCTCCTGTTGCGCCTGTGTAGCCCTGCGGACCAGTGTAACCCTGTGGGCCAGTAAAACCACTATTCCCTTGTGATCCTGTAAAACCAGTCAACCCTTGAGGTCCAGTATAACCTTGAGGACCTGTATAACCTTGCGGACCTGTATAACCTTGTGGACCTGTATAACCTTGTGGTCCAGTATAACCTTGAGGACCTGTAAAACCAGTAAATCCTTGAGGTCCTGTAAAACCAGTACAACCTTGTGGGCCTGTAAAACCAGTGTAACCTTGTGGACCAGTAAAACCGGTAGATCCTTGTGAACCCGTAAAACCAGTGAATCCTTGCGGACCCGTAAAACCACTGAACCCTTGAGGTCCTGTAAAACCAGTATATCCCTGTGAACCTGTATATCCTTGTGGACCAGTAAAACCAGTGTTACCTTGAGGTCCTGTAAAACCAGTGCGTCCTTGGGGGCCTGTATAGCCTTGAGGACCTGTGTAACCAGTATATCCTTGAGGACCTGTATACCCTTGCGGACCTGTATAGCCTTGTGGACCAGTGAAGCCAGTGTATCCTTGCGCGCCTGTATACCCTTGTGGACCTGTGTATCCTTGTGTGCCAGTTGCACCGGTATTTCTTGCAATACCATCAACTCCTTGTGAACCTTTATCACCTTGAGGACCTGTATATCCTTGTGTACCAGTTGCACCGGTATTTCTTGCAAAACCATCAACTCCTTGTTGTCCAGTGTAACCTGTATCACCTTGTGGACCTTGAAACCCCTGATCACCTTGCGGTCCTTGTCTACCAACATCACAGGCTCCACCACTACAATTACCACAACCGTTACACGACCCTTTATTGCAAGATTTTCGCGAAGCTAAATATTCTGAATAATTTCTGTAATAATTTGAATTTAAAGAATAATTAAATGACATTATAAAATATATATATAATATACAATTATATATATATTTTTTTTAATATTTTAACATAAAAATTATAAAGAAGGTAGCGGTGCAAGACACAACTTAATACTACCTAAACTAGCTACATCATATTTTACTACTAAAGGCAAATCATTTTCTAAATATACCTCTATTTGATTGCACAAATTTGTACATTTAATGAAATAGCTAAGATTTTTTAATGAAAATTCTCCCTGAATGATTTTTGATGAATCCTGTTTCAATACAAAACCCATACTTCCATCTGATTCCGCACGATGAATTTCGGCAGAAGCAAATTGTCCAGAGCATTTAAATATCAATTCATTTCCAACCGATTTAATTTCCAATTTTTCTGAAATACATGATAAATCTCTAATTATCTTTTGAAAATCCGCTGACGGTAAATTAATAATAGATGAAAATTTTACATCAGGATATTCTAATTCTTCAGGTTCAGGTTCAATTAGTCTTAACTTCTGTGTTTTGCATTGTTTAATCTCACCATTTTCAAATTTTAATGCTAAATGTGAAACTATTCCATCTACATAGTCCGAATTTTCAATATAAATTGTTAAAGTATCATCATTATCAATAGAATTAATCAATTTGAATAAATGAAACATATTCACGCCAATAACAATTTTACTCTTTTTACATTCATAAAACTCAAAATTTTGCGCAGCTAAAAATAAATGAGCCAAAATTGTATGGGATTTATCCATATTAATAATACGAATTCCATCTGGCTGAAAAGTAATATTTGTCTCTAATAAAATATCCTTCAACGCCGTCATCAATGTTCTAAAAGGCGCAATTTGCACTGTTTTAATTGTTAAAACATTTCCATCATTAAAAGAATTATCTAAGGATAAATTTTGTGTTTTATCTACAAAATTGGACATTAACTTTATAATTGAATTTTTGTAATAATCTTTAAATCCTTATGATTTTTAAATAATTTTTTCTAAATTTCAAAATTAACGCACCCTCTATCCTTCTGACTGAAAAAAAAGAACTACGCGGTCCGTGCTTTTGGAACCCGTCTTGTACCATGGCCATGTTTTTTCCTTGCCGTTTTTGCTAAACGCAATGCTTTACTATTTTTTTTACACCCTTTTTCTAAAATAGAGTAATCAACTGCGGCAGCTTTTCCCGATGTAATAGCGCTTGCTAATCGCGCCAACCCCCACGATTTTCCAGTTTGATTCGGTCTAGAGCCTGAAGAATAATATGCACCTTCGCCTTTTCTTATAATTTCTCCTAATGCTTCTTTGGAACATCCTGTGGCGCGCTCCAATTCACGCGTCGCACCTATTTTTTCAACTCCATACATCCGTTTTGCGTTGGCGACGTGACCAGACGGTTTGCTTTTGTACGAAGAAACTGCTTTTCTTGTAAAATATTTACCTTTTTTATACATTCTTCGCGATTTCATTAACATACTGTATTGTAGTTTTCTATCTTGTTTAGTAAGCCTCTTCGGCAAATAACGTAATGTGATTTTTCTATTTGTCATAATAGTTAGTTATATTATTATGACAAATTAATATTTAAAAAAACAATTTAAATACTAATAAGTGTCATGTCCACTGAAATATGTGAAAACGAAACTGAATCACAGATTCAACTACAATATCAATTACAAGAAAATTGTATAGCATCATTAAAAGAACTTTTTAAAAATTATGAAAAAGATGAATACATGTTACAAAGAATACATACACATGTAAATAATTATTTACCAAATACTTTAAAAAATGAGCAAATTAATCATGAAAAGCGTCTCAATCGTAACCACTATCTTAGCAACGAACAGCAAATTTTCATTCAGGTATTTCTCTCTAAAAACCAGTATTATTACCTTTCCAGTAATGGTTTTTTTTATGAATACGACGGAAAAAACTATTTTATTGTAAAAGAAGACGATATTACACACAAGCTACTTTCTTCTATTTCAAAAGAAAGAGTATTGTTAGATTGGAAACACAAAACGAAAATAAATGTGATTAAACTGATTAAAGAGAGAAGTTTATTGAATTCAATTCCAGAAACCGACACTATTCAAACTGTATTGAATTTTATTTACCCTTCTTTGTTTTCATCAAAATCTCAAGCAAAATATTTTTTGACAATTATTGGCGATAATATTTTCAAAAAAAACCAACACCTTAATTTTTTTGTAAGTCAAAACATGAAAAAACTTTTAAATGATTTGGATAACATTTCTTATTTATCTATTGGAAACACAAACACGACCAATAATTTTGTTACCAAATATCATGAGAACAATTCTTATGAAAATTATCGCTTATTGAAAATTAATGAAAATTTCTCTAATGACTTGTGGAAAGACCAACTAAAAAAAATAGGGTTGGATTTGCTGTGTGTCGCGACCCATTATTCAAAAAGATACGAGGATTCAGAAAAGTATTTAGAAAATAAATCGGATGAAGATTTGAAGCAGTTTGCACTATATTTACGTTCTAATAATCAACAAAAAATCGTTGAATCGTTTTGTGACTCTTATTTAAATAGTGTTGACGACAATAATAGTACAATTCAATGGAAAAACTTGCATTTTATTTGGAAACAATTTTTATCGGCTAATTGTTTACCAAATATGATTTATTCAAATTCATTAAAAAATTTGCTGAAGGAAATTTACAAATATGACGAAGATTTGGATTGTTTTACAAATTTAACAAGCAAATATTTACCTGTTGAAAGTGATTTTATCAAATTTTGGGAGAAAACAATTCAAGTTACAACAGATAATAATAAAAATAATATTATTTCTAGTGATAACGATGATAATGATGCATTTGATGAATTAGAAATTGATGAACTATGTATGTTATTTAAAATATGGACACAAAAGAATACAGTAAATGAAAAATTAATATCTAATGGAAATATTAATGAAGAAAATGTATTAAAAATATTAAAACATTTTTTTCCGAATATTGAAATTATTGAAAATAAATATGTATTGAATGTTTCTTGTAATATTTGGAACAAAAATAATGATATTGAGAGTTCATTTGATTATATCAAATTACAAATAAAAACGAATCATAACCTTGCTCTTATCTCATTTGATGATGCGTATAATTATTATTATAAATTTGGTAACTGTCAATCTAATAAATTAATTGTTAATAAACGTTATTTTGAAAAATATTTGTATTCAAAAATATCCAAGTATATTGTTTATGAAAAATTCATTGAAACCATTTGGGTAGACGAATAAGCTTTAATTTACATATCTTCAGCTGAATCTTCAACTTGTACTACTATTTCCTCAACTACTTGTGTAACTACTTCTTCAAGAGATACTTCAATTGGTAACACAACTTCTTCAACAGGTTCTTCAAGTGGTTCTTCTACTGGTTCTTCAAGAGGTTCTTCTACTGGTTCTTCTACTTCTACAACTTCTTCAACTGGTTCTTCTAATGGTTCTTCAACTGGTTCTACAACTTCTTCTTCAGCTTGCTCTTCTACAGCTTGCTCTTCAACAGCTTGCTCTTCAACTGGTTCTTCTACTGATTCTTCAAGAGGTTCTACAACTTCTTCAACTGGTTCTTCAACTTCTTCTTCAGCTTGCTCTTCAACAGCTTGCTCTTCAACAACTGGCTCTTCAACTGGTTCTTCAACTTCTTCTTCAGCTTGCTCTTCTACAGCTTGATCTTCAACAGCTTGCTCTTCAAGAGGTTCTTCAACTGATTCTTCTACTGGTTCTACAACTGGCTCTACAACTGGCTCTTCAAGAGGTTCTACAACTGGCTCTTCAACTGGTTCTACAACTGGCTCTTCAAATGGTTCTTCAAGTGATAACACAACTTCTTCAAGAGGTTCTACAACTGGCTCTTCAAATGGTTCTTCAAGTGATAACACAACTTCTTCAACAGAAACTTGTTCTTCAAGTCTTACTACTGGTTCTTCAACATTTTTTTGATTATTACGCTGAGCCATATTTTTTGACCATTGTGCATACATAACTTGTTGTCTAAGTCGCTGTTTCAAAATATATGCCTGTTTAGCGGTTCTCTCCATTTGTGATCTAAAATTATTTAGTTTGAACATTATATAATTTTATTAGATATTATTTTATTCTATTTTTATTCTATTTTTATTCTAATTAAAAAATTATGTAAAATAAAAATTTTTGAGAGATGGCAATTGTTTTTGCGCAACCTTTTCTAAATGTAGTTTTGCGCAACTTTTTTGAAAAGTTGCTATAGTTTTGCGCAACTTTTTTGAAAAGTTGCTATAGTTTTGCGCAACTTTTTTGAAAAGTTGCTAGGCAGCATTACCAGCAACGAATTGAAGATTCACTCCAGAGGTTCCAACACCTCTTCCATCATATGGAGACGTACTTAACGGATAATTAATTCCGTTTCCACCCTTGTGTCTGCGAGTACCACGAGTTTTACGTCCGCTGCGTTTACCAGTTCTACCTAGCTTGACAAACCCAAATTTGCCTTTCTTGGTTCCATAACCAGCTTTAAGTAGACGTTTTTCTTTTTTAGCGCTCATATGTTTATCCTTTGAAACAATACGCCCTGCTTTGTTTTGCATCAAATTGTTTTTGGTCAACCCACCAGAGGTTTTATACGCGGTGCCGTGCCAAACTTGAGCGCGGGATCCACACAACATTTCATAACTTTTACCTTGGACCATATATCTTCCAGAAGCTGTTTTAGTAAAACGAGTCATATAAAATTACGAGAGAAAAAATAAAAATGCAAATCAAAAACTGTTATTTTAAAACTTATTTTTAATAGGAGTTCCTCCGCCGCCAGGCATTCCTTCTAAACGTCCTAAATAATTTAATGCACCTCCATTGTTTGTTCCTAAATAATAATTACCAAATTGAATTTGTCCACCTTTAAAATTTTGAACAATATTAGAAATTCTGAGATTGCGTGAATTATATGAACTATTTGGATTCGCAGATGCATTTTTAAATATTTCTGGTTGACAATAGCATATTCGTTTATCACCATAAATAGCGTTGTCAATTACTTGTTTATAACGTTTTACTGGAGATGCTTTGTTAACATTTATATATTCCATTATTTATAATATTATTAATTATTTATTTTATTAGATAGTAACAAAAAAAAATGAAATATATTTAAAAATATATAACTATTTATAGTTATAATCGTAATACGTAAAATGAGTTCAACTAACGCCGATACAGTTCTTGCTAACAAATATCAACAGAAAACCGATAAACAACATATTCTTGACAATCCAGATACATACATTGGTTCTGTTGAAGAAGTAGATAGTGATGTTTGGATTATCAATGATAATGCATCAAGTGACAATGTCGTCGGCTGTAAAATAATTGAAAAAAATATTAAATATATTCCAGGATTATTTAAATTATTTGATGAAGGCATTGTTAATTGTAGAGATCACGTTGTGCGAATGAATCAAGCCATCAAAGACAAGGTTCCGAATGCCTTACCAGTAACTTGCATTGATATTTCCATTCAAAACGATGGAACAATTGTAATGGTCAATGATGGAAATGGTATTGATGTAGCTGAACATCCTGAATACAAAATATGGATTCCTGAGTTGATTTTTGGTCATCTTAGAACATCTACTAATTATGATAAAACAGAAAAAAAAATTGTTGGTGGTAAAAATGGATTCGGATTTAAATTAGTTCTTATCTGGTCTACTTATGGTTCTGTTGAAACCGTTGATCATGTACGCGGATTAAAATATACACAAGAATTCAAAAACAATTTGGATGAGATTTGTAAACCAGTGATTACTAAATGTAAAACAAAACCATATACAAAAATCACATTTAAACCTGATTATCAAAGACTTGGAATTCAAGGTTTGACAGCTGATCTAATTGCTCTCTTAAAAAAAAGAGTTTTTGATGTTGCGGCAGTAACAGACAAATCATTAAAGGTAAAATACAACTCCAATTTAATTCCAGTGAAGAATTTTCAACAATACATTGATATGTATATTGGTGATAAAAATGAAACACCGCGAGTTTACGAAGAAAATGGCGAGCGTTGGGAATATGCTGTTGCATTAACTCCTAGTAATGAATTTATACAAGTATCATTTGTAAACGGTATTCATACTGCTAAAGGTGGAAAACATGTTGAGTATATTCTGAATCAAATCACTCGTAAACTTTGTGAATATATTGAAAAAAAGAAAAAAACCAAGGTCAATCCAAATACGATAAAAGAGCAGCTTATTTTGTTTATTAGATGTGACATTGAGAATCCAGCATTTGATAGTCAAACCAAGGATTTCATGAATACACCATCATCTAAATTCGGTTCTAAATGTGAAGTCAGTGACAAATTCATTGAAAAAGTCGCTAAAATGGGTGTCATGGATGCAGCTTGTGCTCTCACAGAAGTAAAAGAAAATAAGGCTGCAAAGAAAACCGATGGCTCAAAAACGAAGAGCATTCGTGGTATTCCAAAATTAACAGACGCTAATTGGGCTGGTACAGAAAAATCCAAAGATTGCACTATTATATTTTGCGAAGGAGATTCAGCTAAGGCAGGTATTATTTCAGGATTATCATCCGACGATCGTAATGTCATCGGTGTTTATCCGATGAAAGGTAAAATATTAAATGTGCGCGGCGAAAATATTAAGAAAATATCAGAAAATAAGGAAATTGCTGAAATTAAAAAAATATTAGGTTTAGAAACTGGTAAACAATATAAAACCATTGAAGATGTGTACAAAAGTTTGCGTTACGGTAGAGTGTTATTTATGACGGATCAAGATACAGATGGAAGTCATATTAAAGGTCTTGGTGTTAATTTATTTCAATCTGAATGGCCATCTCTTGCGGAAATTCCTATGTTTATAGGATTTATGAACACACCTATTTTGAAGGCGCGAAAAGGAGACAAAGAACTTATGTTTTATAATGAAGGCGAGTATGAACAATGGAAGGAGGAGCAGCAGGGTGGAAGCGGAGGTGGCAGTGGCAGTGGCAGTGGCAGTGGAATTTCTGGTTGGAAAATTAAATATTACAAAGGTTTGGGTACTAGTACTGGTAAAGAATTTCGCGAATATTTTGAAAATAAGAAAATAGTTGGATTTGAACATAATGGTAAAAAAAGCAATGATTCTATTGATATGGTCTTTAATAAAAAACGCGCAGATGATAGAAAAGATTGGCTTGAAAAATATGATCGTAAGTCTTATTTAAATACAAGTGATTCAAAGGTCAGTTATGAAGATTTTATAGATAAAGAGTTGATTCACTTTTCAAAATATGATTGTGATAGAAGCATTCCGAATTTAATGGATGGACTGAAAATTAGTTTACGAAAAATTTTGTATTCGGCGTTTAAAAAGAACTTGGTGTCTGAAATAAAAGTAGCGCAATTTAGTGGTTACGTTTCAGAACATTCTGGTTATCATCATGGTGAAGCTAGTTTAAATGCTGCTATTGTGGGTATGGCGCAAAATTTTGTTGGTTCAAATAATATTAATTTACTGATGCCTAACGGTCAATTTGGAACAAGATTACAAGGCGGCAAGGACAGCGCATCGGAAAGATATATATTTACTTGTCTGAATAAAATTACACGATTGCTGTTTCCAAGCGTAGATGATGCTATTTTACAATATTTAGACGATGATGGTTTATTGGTAGAACCAATATTTTATGCTCCCATTATTCCAATGGTTTTGGTAAATGGTTCAAAAGGTATTGGTACAGGTTTTAGTACTGACGTTATGTGTTATAATCCTCTTGATATTATTAAATATTTGAAGTCAAAATTGATAGATATACATACAGATACAACAAATGGTTTTGAATTCATTCCATATTATGAAGGATTCAAGGGACAAATTCAGAAAATTTCAGACGGAAAATTCCTAATAAAAGGATGCTATGAAAAGACTGGTCCTGATAAAATAAATGTCACCGAGTTACCAGTTGGTTATTGGACCGAAGATTTCAAAGAACTATTGGAAAATCTTATTGAACCAGGAGTTGATAAAGACGGTAAAAAAATAGTGGCTGTTATTAAAGATTATGATGACATGAGTAGAGATACGAATATTGATTTTAATATTACATTTGCAAAAGGAAAATTAGAAGAACTTGAATCTGTCAAATTGGATCATGGATGTAATGGCGTTGAAAAATTATTGAAATTGTTTACAACAAATACAACTAGTAATATGCATTTATTTGACGCAGAAGATAAACTTAAAAAGTATAGCAAAGTAGAAGATATTATTGACGATTATTATGAAACAAGATTGGAACTTTATCAAAGAAGAAAAGAATATATGATTCAAGCATTGGAAAAGGAACTGAAGGTATTATCAAACAAGGCTAATTATATTAGAGAAATATTGGAGAATACAATTGATTTGAGAAAAAAGAAAAGCGAAGAAATTACAAGAATGTTAAAGAACAAGGGTTACGACGCAATTGATGGCGAATATAAATATTTGACTAAAATGCCGATGGACAGTGTAACTGAAGAAAATGTTGATAAGTTGAACAAGGAACATGAAAATAAGAAAACCGAATTAGAAAGCGTAAAAAATACTACAAAATACCAGATGTGGTTGACTGAATTGGAAACACTGAAGGGCGAATATTTGGAATACAAAGAAAATCGTGAACGGTTAATGAATGGTTTAGATGAGCATGGACAAAAAAGTTCATCTAAAATTAAAAAGAAGGTGGTATCAAAAGGGCCGCTGAAGACAAAAGTAAATTTATTGGTTGGTTAGTTAGTGTTGTTTAGTTGTATAAATTATTGTAAAATATTGTAAAATGTTAAATAATATTTTTATTGTTTATTTTCTAGTTTTTTTTTGTTTTATTAGATTTCTTTGACTTCTTAGTTTTTTTAGATCTTTTTGATTTCTTTGACCTCTTTGATTTCTTTTATTTCTTTGACCTCTTTTTATATCCGCCAGTTTCTTCTATGTATTTTTTACTATTATTACCATTATATTCTATTCTAGCAGCTCCCCTAATTCTATAACCTATATAAATAATGGATCCATATGTTATTCTTGTACCAAAAGTAGTTAAATTAGTTATTGTAGATATCTGACTAGACGTTTGTATAATTAACATATTCATCTGATTTTGAACATACTCTTTGGCTGTATAAACAGCACAATCTTTAGCTACTTGTGGAGTTACAATACTAGTTACTAAATTACTTACTACACCAAAATAAGTAGTACCATCACTAAAACAACTCTTAACTGCAGCCTCTGATGCACCCTGAAGTACATTTAATACTACTTTTTGTAGGAATTGTAATATTAATTGTTCTTGTTCAGTAATTTTGTGACCACCTAACATTACATTTAAAATATAACCAAGTAAATTTAGATTTTCCTGTGGAACTTCTTGTTTATATTTATTAAATTCTTCTATAATTATTTTATTTTTTGATAAACTGTCTGATGATATACTTGAGAGAATATTGGTTAATTTATACCAAGAAATAACAATGCATAGCAATCCTAATACAAATGCTCCAGCGGCGATTAAATCCTGATTATTTATTCTAATTTTTTTACTTGCTGCATCAACAACTATATCACTGTCATATGGAGGACCTACTCCCCCAAATTGTTCACTACTACTATTACTTTTGATAATGGAATAGATAATGGAATAAATATCTTTAACAGATTTTTTAAACTCATTTGTATTAATTTCAATATCTTCGTTCATAAATCTTTTTTTAATTTCTTCAGAAATTTCATTTAAAAATTCTTCTTCTTCACTATCTAATAATGGTATGGTTGTAGTTAATTCGGCATCTTTTTTAGCTAATTCGGCATCTTTTTCAGCTAATGTATAAAAAAATGAGTTAAGGTCAACATCATTATTGCAATAATTTGATAACTCACTCATATATATAATATTAATATAAAAATAATATTTTTCTAAAAGTTATTTTGCTCCACCTATCTACTTTTCAAAAACTAGAGCAAAAGATTTGGCTCCACCTTTTCTAAAGGTGGATTCTAAAGGTGGATTCTAAAGGTGGATTCTAAAGGTAGTTTTTATTACCAAACCATGTTTTCAATTCTAAAGTGCGGTCCGTATTATTTGCCATGACAGGATGGGCTATTGGCACGACAAGTGTACTTGCGTCATCAATATATTTCAAATACCCTTGAGCTTCTCCATAAACTTGTTGAATGCAATAATTTAAAACAATTTTGTTTAGTTCTTCTATTTGTTGTGTTACGTTATTTGGTTGATTTGCGGAATATTGTAAATACACGCTGCGCATGACTATTTTTAAAGAATCACAATCTTGAGGTCCTATTAAATATTGTCCATTTGATCTTTGATAAACGCCAGCTCTTATTCCATTTTGTATGATCTGAATGTTTTGTTGAGAGAAAAAAGCTTTTGATAAAGAAGTTTCGTCCCATAAACCTTCTGTAGGATTCCTAAATGTAGCACATTGATTAGCAGGTATCTTATCAAACATTGCAAACAAATTAGAAGTATCCGGACCTTTTATATCAACTCTTCCATTATTATAACTATTCATTTATATTACTCAAATAGAAAATTTATAAATTATTTTATTTATTTAATATAAATAGCAAATTATGGATTTAAAAAATTATTCTTTTATAATAATGTCTATTATTACATTATTTACTCTATTAATTATTATAACATTTATAGGTAGATCATACATGGGAGGTTTCCAAAAATTAACTTTAATAATAGCTATTATTATTTTATTTGTTGCATTAATAGTTATTGCATTTTCTTTACACAATTCTAAAATTGTTAACTGGCCTCCTGTAGTTTCAAATTGTCCAGACTATTGGTTAAGTGATGGGTCAGGTAATAATATAACATGTATTAATGTAAAAGATTTAGGAACTTGTAAAGCAAAAACAGGAGATCTACATTTAAGCATGAATTTTAATAATGCACCTTTTACTGGTTCAAATAGTAATTGTGCAAAATATACATGGGCAAATAATTGTAATATAGCGTGGGATGGTGTCAATTATGGTATAAACAATCCTTGCGTCTAATAATAATTTGCAGTTAAGTTGTTGTATTACCCCCAACCCAATTATAAATAATATATAAATATAATAATATATATCATATACAATATAAGATATATATTACATGAAAATAGAAAAAATAAATATGCTACCAAATGATTTAATCATGCTAATACAATCTTATTTACCAAAATCATCGCTTATTTTTTTAAATAATTATTATTATAAAAAGTACCATTATCTTGTAAAAACCCTAATAGATAAAAATAGTTTTGAAAATTATATTCGTGATATTATTAGACGTGATAATGAATTTGTTTTTTTACATATTTTACTTGATTTTCATAAAAACATATCAAAAATTAAACATTTCATATATAAAAATGTAATGTATAAAAAATATTATTATTTCTTAATTGATTTTTGTATTTCAAACAATTCAATAAAATGTCGTAATGTGTTAAATGATTTTTTGAAAGAACAAGGTTTGTGTCAAAATCGGCATAAAAAGAATAGTATTATACATATAAGATGGAAACATTAAATTTAAATAAATTATTAAATAGAGAACAAAAATCTAATTTTATTAAAGAGATTTTAAGTAATTTTGAAATGAATAAACACAATTTGGCTTTTAAAAAAGGCATATATGTTTATGGCGAACCTGGTAGTGGCAAAACTACATTTGTTACAAATATTTTAAAAGAATTAAACTATGATATTATTAAATATGATGCAGGTGACATTAGAAATAAATCAGTCATAGATGATATAACAAAACATAATATGTCTGATAAAAATATAATGAGTATATTCAACAAAAAAATAAAGAAAATTGCAATAATAATGGACGAAATAGATGGCATGAATAATGGCGATAAAGGGGGAATTAATACGTTAATAAAACTCATTCGGCCAAAAAAAACCAAAAAACAAAAAATGGAAGAAATGACTATGAATCCAATTATTTGTATAGGCAATTATAAAGTAGATAAAAAAATAAAAGAGTTGATGAAGGTTTGTAATATAATTGAATTGAATACTCCTAATACATCTCAAATGATTACAATATTAAAAAATATTTTACCGAATATTGACGAAGATATAAAAAATAAATTAATTAATTATGTTCAATGTGATTTGAGAAAACTAAGCAATATTTATAATATTTATGTCAATAATCCATCATTAATTTCATCAAACATAATGGAAAATATATTTCAACTTAAATCATATAATGACGATACAAAAAAAATAACCAGTAAATTATTGAATAATTATTGTACTATTGAAAATCATAATAATATAATGAACGATACTGATAGAACTAGCGTTGGATTGTTATGGCATGAAAATATTATTGATTCCATAGAAAATATGGAAAAAAAACACTCTATTCCTTTATATTTGAAACAATTGGATAATATTTGTTTTGCCGACTATATTGATAGAATAACATTTCAAAAACAAATATGGCAATTTAATGAAATGAGTAGTTTAATTAAAACATTTTATAATAATAAAATTTATCATGAGCATTTTAAAAACAATGCAACCAACATCGCAAACAATTCCAATATAAATAAAAAAACAAGTTTAAAAAAGGAAGCATTATCAACTGATGTAAGATTTACAAAAGTATTGACCAAATATTCTACTGAATATAATAATTCAATTTTTATACAAAATCTATGTCAACAATTATCTATGGACAAAAAAGATCTTCTTGGGTTTTTTATATCAATTAAAAACATGTATGATGATAATCAAATATATAATTTATTTGAGAATTATGAAATAAATAAATTAGATATTAACAGAATTTATCGCTATCTAGATAAGTACATGAAAGAGGATGCTGCGGATGTTAATGATAAAGAAATAGAAATAGATGTAGATTACGAACTAGATGGTATTGGGGATGGCGATGACACGTAATTCATCTTAAAATACATCATCGTAAAATTCATTTAGTAAATTTCCTGCAAATAAGTTGAATTCAGCGATTCTATTTTTGTCTTGATATATGTCGGTATATTTTTCAATTATATTTAATTTTTGATGAATACATGTATTATTATCTTGCAGCTCATGTATTATATTTTTATTTCTTATATATTTTCTAATATTAGCTAACATAGTAACATTTATATATTCATTATAGTTATAATTACACTTTTGATTATCATATCTTTCATCATTCCCTGAATTTACGGTTTTTAAAGTTATAAAATTTGTTTCAGAATCACTTGGTAAAATTTTATTCAAATTGTTATAAGTTAACCATAAAAATGATAATATCTTTATTTTACACATAAATATATTATATAGTAACAACATATTTATATTTTATTCATTATTTATTATAAAAATTTTATACAGTTTGTTTTGCGCTAGTAGATAATAATAATTTCTTTTTTTCTATCCATTCTTCCTTTATTTCAGGATCTAGTTCGTTCATCAAATGTTTTTCATATTGTTCAGGACTGTCATAAAAAAGTACATTAGAACTATTTTTTGTTTTTAACTCACCACTTGAAAGAGATACTTTAAAAAACAAATCTTCTTCCTTGGAACCAACTTTAAATTTATAATAAGTTCCTGTTTCCGCGTTTCTTATACTTGTTCCGCAATCACCAGAAGCATAACAATCAACTCTTGTTTTTTTCAATTTACCAGATATAGAAATTTTGTTTCTGTATACACAACCATACCCCGAATCAAATGATTTAATGTTACTTAATTCTTTCTTTTGATTATTTGTATAATCATTTTCTTCGTTAGGGTGAAAACTATCTTCATAATACATTTTAGTTATAAGTGATATGTATAAATTGTAAATATAACTATATATGTATCTTTAAGTTTATTTTTGCAAATTTTATAAATTTATTTTACTGGTTTTCTTTTTCTCTTCAATTTGTTGTGTTATTAATTTCGTTATTTTATCTTCCAGATATTTTACTTTATCTTTTAATTGAGTGTTCTCCATTAGTAATTCATTTATTACAAGTGTCATATCAGTCACTTTATGTTTATCTTGTTGTTGTTGTTGTTGTTGTATATGGTCATTCATTGCCTTTTCTCGCTGCACTTTAATTTCGTTCATTTGTTTTAAAACATCAGGCTTATTTTCTGGTTTTCCTGGTTCATAGACTGCAAGTAAATTATCAATATCTTTCATAAAAAAAGCCAAAATATCTTTTTCTTTTACAAATTCTTCAGGTTTTATTTTAGATTCATTTACATATTGATTTGGCGCGTCATTCAATAATAATTTTTTATCAAATGAATTGTGATTATGTGAAAAAACTAAAATTGATTTCATTGGATCCAATTGGACAAAAGGAACAGTATAATTTTTTAAAAATTTTTTTTCTTCGGCTAAGCATGCATCATCATCATAACTGGTATCTTTTAAAAGTTCCTTTCTGAAGGCAAATGTTGCCGCTGTAGAATGATTTGGTCCATAAGGTCCAAACTTGTACATTTTCTCTATGTGTTTAAAATAAATGTAAATTGCACTTGAACCAGCGCAAATTGCCTTAGGGTTCTTTTGTAATGTTTCAACTGCATGACTAATTCTTTCAGGTGGGTAATAATCATCATCATCCATATAAATAATGATATCACCGCTACATTTTTTATGTGCAAGATTTCGTTTTTTTCCTAATGTCATTTTAGTATCATATTTAAAATATTTAACTGTATAGTTGGTAGATTGGTTTGAATCATTGTTTATAAGTGGTAAAAATAGGTCTTCTACTTTGTCAGTTCCATCATCTATAATAATCCATTCTATTTTTTCTTTTGGATAAGTTTGATGTTCAAAACATTTAATTAAATAAGGAATAAATGGCCTTCTATTAAATGTTGGTGTACAAATACTAACCTTAGGATATTTATTTTTATTAAAAGCGCTCATTTTTGTAAAAATTGTGTTCGTACATTACATAAATTATTCTATTTATGTAATATTTTTATTTATTTATTTATTTTACATGACATGTACCAGTTTTTTGTGCAATTTTTTCAAATCTTTAACTATTCCACCGCCATTAATTAGATAAGGTAAGTTTTCCATAAACCCTCCCTTGGCGCCTGGTTTACTACATGTTTTTGTAGCTTGATCACTTTTTGCCAAAGGAGAAGATTTACTATACGTTGCATCTTTTATAGACTCAAAAATATTAATTTTAATGAACTTGAAATGAATTAAAAGGATAACGAATAATGCAAAAACTCCTGCTACTGCGCCTAACATATTAAATGATTTTGAAACAAGCATGATAGCAAATACAATACTTATTGTTACTTTGTAATATTTAAAAGTTTCGTATATGATTGTTGTAATTGATACTGGGTTTTTGTCACTGCCTTCAATTTCACCTTTGTATCCAAATGTCATAAATAAACAAATAAAAAATACAGCTGCTATTAAAAGTGGAATAGGAAACATAAATAGCAATAAAAAGACAAATATCCAAAAGAAAATGCACACAAAA
>Ga0114968_10001458_pt1 | contig 18124 bp, 17 predicted proteins | sample M_130807_EF_Meta_FD_87020 | JGI IMG/M metagenome (GOLD analysis project Ga0114968, IMG submission 87020) | Freshwater microbial communities from Lake Montjoie, Canada to study carbon cycling - M_130807_EF_MetaG | ecosystem: Environmental > Aquatic > Freshwater > Lake | place: Lake Montjoie...
AATCTATCAGTACGATCACTGGCGTGATTGCCGTTCTTGCTGGTGGTGTTGGCGCCGCCCGTTTTCTTCGTGGGCTCATGCTTGAAGTCGACCCCCAATACATCACGTCAATTGTCAATACCGGCGACGACACCGTGCTCCATGGCTTACGCATTTCGCCAGACCTCGACACAGTGACATACACACTTGCTGGCGCAATTGACTCCGAACGCGGTTGGGGTTTAGAACATGAAACATGGACTGCGATGGGTGCATTGTCCAGATATGCCACAACTCGCCCAATTCATTCACATGCTGCACCTACATGGTTCAATCTTGGCGACAAAGACTTAGCAACACACTTCTACCGAACCGCTCGTCTTGCTGAAGGCGCAACGCTTGCTCAGGTGACTGCGGAAATTGCTCAAGCATGGGGACTAGACCTGCAACTTGTTCCCATGACCAATGACAGCGTGCAAACAGTGATCACGCTTGCCAAAGACTGCGAAGCTGGCATAGCGGGAGCAGAAATTAGTTTTCAGGAATACTTTGTGAAGCATCATCACAGCGTTGCGGCTTCGGCTGTGAAGTTTGTTGGTTCAGCAGAAGCAACGCCAAATGGGTTAGAACTTCTTGCAAGCGCCGACTCCATTCTGATCGCGCCTTCAAACCCGTTGGTTTCGATTGCGCCAATTCGGTCGCTTAGTGGAGTCGACAGCATTCTTGCTAAGCGTCGTGATTCAGTATGTGCGATATCACCAATTGTGAATGGCGCGGCCCTAAAAGGCCCAGCCGATCGACTCATGACTGAACTCGGTCACGAACCAACAGTCGTAGGCGTAGCGAAAATTTATGCGCCAATCTGTGGCACACTCATTATCGATAACGCTGATGCGCATCTTGCTTCTGCAGTTGAAACCCAAGGTATGCGCTGCATCGTTACCGACACCATCATGAAATCACCGCAAGTTTCTGCTGCGCTTGCGAAAACAGCATTGGATGCAACTCGATGAACAGACTGACTGCATGGGGCGTTGAAGGAATTGGCGAAATAGTTCCTGGAGACCAAGTTGGCGACATTGTGGTCAACGCGTGTCGCAACGAGCCGAATGGACCGCTGCAAGACAACGACGTTGTTGTGGTGACTCAAAAGATTGTGTCAAAGGCCGAGGGTCGACTTGTTGAAATTGATCCAGACGACCCACTTAGCCACAAACAGTTAGTCGAAGATGAAGCCGTGCGGATTGTGCGTAGGCGCGGCGAATTGATCATTACCGAAACCAAACATGGTTTCATTTGCGCGAATAGTGGAATTGATCTGTCAAATGTGGAACGCGGATTCGCCGCGCTACTGCCACTCGATAGCGACCGATCTGCGCGCCGTATCCGAGACATTATTCAAGCAAAATTGGGCGTATCTGTTGGAGTCATTGTGAGCGACACATTTGGGCGCCCATGGCGTAAAGGTCTAACCGATGTCGCAATTGGAGTCGCAGGAATTGCCGCAGTAGTTGACCTGCGCGGAACGCCAGACGCCCTGGGTCGCACCATGCAAGTAACCGAGGTATGTGTTGCAGACGAACTCGCCAGCACCGCAGAACTCGTGATGGGAAAATCTTCAGGCATTCCTGTCGCCATCGTGCGCGGTGCAGATGCTTCTTGGTTCCGTGATGCATCGATGGACGAAATCGTTCGCCCGCCGCAGGAAGATTTATTCCGCTAACCGCTATTGCTGTTTGAAGTGCTGGCGGATCACGCCGAGTCCATCGTGCAGCGTGGTCCATGGAGACCAACCGAGTTGAATTTTCGCCCGCACATTCGACACTGCAGTGCGCTGCAAGTCAGCAGGGCGTGCATCTACTTTTCGAGCCTTCACGGTGGTTCCTGCAGCGAGTTGTTTAAACAACTCTTCAACCGCAGTTTGCACTCCGGTTCCAATATTGATGAGCAAACCATCTCCACGATTTTGCGCGCGCACTAGCGCGTCAACCACGTCGTCCACATAAACAAAGTCTCTAGTCTGCTTGCCGTTACCAAAAATCTGCGCGTCGTCACCTCTCAGAATGGCAGCCGCGAACGCAGCAACGACTCCGTCGTCCTCGCGCTGTCGCAATCCATACACATTCGTTGTTGCAAGCACGGTGTATTCAATTCCGTGTTTCTCTCGGTAGACGCCAAGTAGATCAATCAACGTTTGAGCCATTACGTGCGGCACGCCAATGGCATCGTTTTTCCTGCCTTCCTTAACGGGAAGATGCTTTGCGTTTACTTCTCCATAAATCAGTCCAGCAGCGATGCATACCACCACTTTTTTCACACCATGATTTCGTGCGGCCTCCAAAACTGACAACAACATAGGAACCGCTCGCATGACTGAAGAATTTTCTGAAGCCTGAGGCGCAAGTAATGCAAAGTGATACAGCACATCGGGGCTACGAAGTCCAACAAGTTCTGCGAACTCAAGACTTGTGACATCGAGATGATGAAATCTCAACTGTCCACCCATTGCGCGTGCATCGGCAAGATTGGCAAGCGAACCAGTGGAAAGGTCGTCGACAACTTCTACAGCGTGACCATCAGCAAGTAATCGTTCGACCACGTGAGAACCAATAAAACCTGCTCCGCCACACACCATGACCGATGTGGAGGAAGTGTTCATGACTAAGAAATCTCTCCCTCGGGGAATCGACCACCCGTGGATATTTGACCCGATTGCACAACTCCAGTTGGACCAACAATGCAGTCAACAATGCGAGCATCGCTACCAACGTTGCCCATCACGATGGATCGTTCAACAACTGCACCACTGCCGATGACCGCGCCATTCAGCAACACCGAATTACTCACTTGCGCATTCTCGCCAACGTTTACGTTCGCAGAAATCACTGCGTCATGTACTACAGCACTGCTGGCGACAACGGCATCTGCATGCACCGCCGCATCGGCCGGATTACGCAATTGTGCAGCAATGTCACAGTTTGCTTGCACATAGGTGTCGGGCCTGCCTGCATCAATCCAATAGTCATCTGTAGCCATGGCAAACAGTGCGCCTTCGGCTACTAGTTGTGGAAAGGTGACTCGCTCAATAGAGAGCTTTTCGGTGCCAGGCATTAGTGCAAGCGTTGACTCTTCCATCACATACGTACCGGCGCTTGCAAAACGACTGTTGGTTTCACCAGGTTGCGGTTTTTCAACAAATCGAAGCACTCGCCCATCTGCATTTGTTTCAACAATGCCAAATTGCGATGGATCATTAACAGGCGTAAGTGAGATTGTTGCCTTTGCGCCACTGCGACGATGGAAAGCAACCAAGTCTGCAACGTTGAGATCAGTCATCACATCACCATTGGCAACAATAAATGTGCCAGTAATACCTGCAGCACGAGCAGCAAACCCAATTGCTCCAGCAGTATCAAGTGGAGTTGACTCGACGGCGTACGTCATTCGAACTTCGCCACACATGTTGTTTGGAAACTCGGCGAAGAATGGTTCAGGTTTAAACCCCAACGCCAACACAACATCAGTCACGCCACCTTCGGCCAGGCGATTGATGAGCCTGCGGATCATCGGCACGTGCGCAACAGGTAACAATGGTTTTGGAATGGCGTATGTCAGTGGCCTCAGCCGAGTACCAAAACCTCCGACGAGCACGACTGCGTGCATCGCGGGTGAACTATCCCTGATAGTCCGCGAGGGAATCTGCAACAGCAGGACGAGGTACTTCTACTCCGTCTGGAGCAAACGACAGCACCACCGTCATCTGGTTATCAATCTTCACACCACCGAAGCTGGCAATCGACAACTTTGATGCTGACGAGCCGCTCTCCCAAACATTGACGCTGATTTTCGCATCCTTGTTTGCACACTTCGTATCGGTTTCAGAGATTTTTGTTCCATCAGCGAGCGTGATCGAGTCATCGGTAACTGTCATTCCGTATAAGCCGAAAATGGTGTCGAGTTTTGCTTTGCGCTGACCAGCAAGTGCTTGTGGCATCCAACCAACAATTCCGTCAGCGATAATCGCTGCTGGAGCATCTGTCGTAACTGCCGCAAACTTGTCTGACGGATTAAGCGTCGCTGCATCTGGTTGCTTCAAGTCGGTAGCGAGTGCATCGCAATTAAAAAACGCAAACGCTGTTGCGTACTTTTGATCGGCGGTAACCGTTGCATCAACTGCAGTTCCACCCTGTCGCGCATACGCAATGAGCACTGCACCGAGTACAAGGACAGCGAGTACAACGGTTGGGAAAACTGACCCACCCTGAAAGCGGACCTTTTTGCCTTTGCCCTTTTCTGCAAGACGGGCGATTTTTTTTGCTGATGATGTGCGTGCCACGAGGAATAGAGGTTATCGGTTAGCGAGGAAAATTGCCTCGTACTGGGCAGCCACCGATGCAGGTGATGCATGGGTTTCTACCCATTTTCGACCACTTGCGCCCATCACCTTGAGGTGTTCTCGATTGCTCACCAATTGACCAAGGGCCTCAATAAATGCCGGGGTGTTATCTGGCTCAACAGCGACGCCCGCCCCAGACTGTTGCAACATATTTGGAATTTCGGTGTTGAGGTCAATGGCCGCAAGCATCGGTCGGCCTGCGGCAAGTATCGAGTACGACTTTGAAGGAACACTCACCGAAGCGAGCCCAGAGCGCAATGGCACAAGGTGAAGATCTCCCGTAGCAAGCACTTCGCTTAATCGCTCAATCGGTTGATAATCACCGAAATACACGTTGGTCAGCGGTGCGCAATCTTCTTGCAGTTTCTTGCGTGCCGCCCCATCGCCATTGATGACGAAGGCAACTTCAGGGAACTTGGCAGCTGCGTCGGTCACCAAATTCAATGATTGCGAGAAACCAACATTTCCGGCATACATCACTACCAACTGATCGCCGATGCCAAGCTCATTGCGGTAAGCGGTCATCCTGTCTTGTGGAGTGATCGCGACTGTGTCGACAAAGTTTGGAACGACGTGCAATCGATCGTGATATTTCCCATCGATCTTGTTCGCGATATTGGTTCGTAGGTCTTGCGAGAGCAATACCACTGCATCTGACCGTTGGTAGCTGACGCGCTCTAGCCATTTCGCTGCAGCGATAATTTTCTTGTTTGAAATTGCGCCGGTCTGAATTGCCGCGTCTGGAAACACATCCTGGATGTTGAACACCAACGGTGCGCGACGAATGATTTTGGTAAACCATCCCGTCAGTCCGAGTGTGAGCGGAGGAGACATTGCCAACACTCCGTCCACCTTGAACGGAAATCCGTCTGCATGCACACTGCGGATTCCAACTGCGTAGCTAAACGCAAGAAAGCCAATTGCGCGACGCAATAAATTTGATTTCGATTTTCCTGGAAATGGATGCACCCGAATGATCGAACCCCACTCAGTTTTTTCGGTGCGCCACAACCTGCCGCCCCAACCCGGTTCAATCGCATGATTGCGATACCACGGCAAAGACGTAACCACATGCAGTTCATGTCCACGTGCTGCAAGCTCAGTCACAATTCGCGTCATCACCACACCTGTTGGCGCCAAATCTGGAGCAAAGTGTGGGCACAGCACCACGAGCCGAAGTTTGTTACTGCTCATTGTTGAACCGTTGCAAGAGTTTTTTCATAGGCCACCACCAAGTCTTGTGCTGACTTGGCCGAAGTGAATTCTTCGGCACGAAGTAAACCATTTTTCACCAGTGTGGATCGTTGCAGACGAACTGAGTTCAACGCGCCAGCCCACGCTTCAGAGGTAAGCGGAAGGACAAGACCTCCATCGCCAATTACTTCGGGAAGCGATGCACAATCGCTGGAAATGACCGGAGTCCCAAGCGCCATTGCTTCGAGTACTGGGGCGCCAAAACCTTCGTACTTGCTTGGAAAAACTAACGCTTCAGCCATTGCTATTAGCCCGTCGCGATCGGCCGCGTTAACGCGCCCCGAACGAACGACCTTGTTCGAGATCTGCAACTCAGCAATCAGCGATTGAATGTGCGACTCTGCCAGGCCATTGCCACCGACCATCACCAACTTCACATCCTCATTGCGCCATTCATTGGCAACTAATCGCAAAAGGAATTCGTGATTCTTGTGCGGGTGCGTAATTGCCGGAATCAATAAAATTCGAGCACTCCCGAGATTAAAACGAGTGCGTAATTCCGCTTCTGCAGTTTTATGCACACCGATTGCAGGCTCTAGGCCATGCCGAATTACTGCGGTACGAGCGCGTTCAATTCCAAAATGTTGCTCAATGCCTTCGCGCACATAATTACTCGGCGCTGCGACTACCGATGCACGACGGATCGCCGATGGAACCCTGTTCTTCAGATAGCGCAACTTCACAGCGCTGAAATACTCGGGGTACGTCAAGTACTGAACATCGTGAATGGTCAACAGAGTCGTCGAGTTTCCCCTGCTTGGAATGGTTCCGCCGCCGTGGTGCACTATGTCTGCAGATTTCGTTTGAGATGCAAGCCAAGTATTTTCTAACAACACACGAAATTCTCGACTCGTGCAGCGTGAAGGTGCTTCAACAATGCGTATTGCAGACGCGAGGTCTTGGTGCGCAGTCGAAAACCCCTTCGGCGCGTACACCGTCACATTAAACGGAGCTTCAATTTCCACAAGACCACGTAATTGACGAACGAAGTACTCCTCGCTACCACCAACAGCGCCAGGCACACACCACAGCATGTTTACTGCGATGTTGTGCTGAGTTGCACTCATCCAGCAATCACTTCGTCGTAAGCAGCAGCCGTTAACTGTGCCGTGTGATTCCATGTTGCAAGTGCAGCTCGCTGCAAACCACGCTCCGAAAGTTGTACTCGATCTGCGAGGGCCTTGCGAATACCATCGCGAATACTTTCGGCACTGCGCGGGTCAACAAGCACCGCAGCACCACCTGCAACTTCTTCCGTCGAGATCAATTCACTCGTGACTACTGGAGTGCCTTGCGCCATCGCCTCAAGCACTGGCAAGCCGAAGCCCTCCCACAACGATGGATACGCCATCACGCTGGCCGCTGCATACAATCCACTAAGGAACCGCTCTTCAACGTGCCCCAAGAATTTCACGTTGTCACTTGCTGCAACGGAAATATCGCCCCAACCTTGCGCCCCAGCGACAACGAGCGGAGGCAAATCTGGTTGTCCGCTTAAGGCTTCAACCAACTTGGCCAAATTCTTTCGCGGTTCGAGCGTGCCAACAAACAAAATAAATTCACTTGGCAGGTTGAATGCTGCGCGAACCTGTGCAACATGGTCTTCACTTGCGCGCTCGGACCTCACGCCAAGAGGAACAAAGCGCACTCTGTCAGGTGCAAATCCGGCCTCTAGACAATCGTTCACCGTGACCGTCGAACTGCATAGCAACATATCGGCGCGCTTTTTCAGCACTTTCAGGCTGCGAGCAAATACTGCATTTCCGCGGCGCGTAAAAAAGTCCGGATGATGCAGAAATGCAAGGTCATGAACGGTTGAGACCATCTTTGCTTTAGTCGCAAATGGAATGATGCTGGTGTTGTGCAGAACATCGATGTCGCTCAACACTCGCTCTACCCGTGGCTGCCGTAGCCGAAGTGAAGCTTCATAGAGCAGTGGACCAGAAATGGGTAGCCCCGCTACATCTATAGAAATGTCAAACGTGACTTCGGAATCCTCGCCATGTCGACCAGAAACACCCAACAAGTCAACGTCAGCGCGCACTACCGGCATCGCACGAGCGACCTCAATTGCTGATACAGCCGTGCCTCCAGGTACGCGGTGCCAGCACTGCTCAAGTGTGTAGGCGACCCGCACGCCTTCCATTGTGCCAACTCTGTATCGTTATTGGCATGACTTCACCCGTAACGCTTGCCTACTGGGCAAATCGAACGGTCGTGGTAACTGGTGGAAACGGATTCCTCGGTTCAAAAGTGGTGGCCAAATTGCGCAACCTTGGCGCAACGGTTGTCGCTCCTCGACAGAAGGAAGCCGATCTCACGCAAGTTGGTGTTGCAGAGCAATTGTTCCGCCAACACTCACCAAGCCATGTCATTCACTTGGCTGCCCGCGTTGGTGGAATTGGTTACAACCAAGTTGCACCAGCACAGTTGTACCTAGACAACCTCATGATGGGCACTCACACCATCGAAGCAGCACGCGCAGTTGGAGTTGAAAAAACTGTGCTCCTCGGCACCGTGTGCTCGTATCCAAAATTTACCCCTGTCCCTTTTCGCGAAGAATCGCTGTGGGACGGATACCCAGAAGAGACAAACGCTCCGTATGGAATTGCAAAAAAGGCCATGCTCATTCACGCACAAGTAAACGAAGCACAGTACGGGCAACATTTTGCGTTTGTCATTCCAACGAACTTGTATGGACCTGGAGACAAGTTCCACGAATCTGTTTCACATGTCATTCCTGCACTCATTAAAAAGTGTGTTGAAGCCAAAGAGAACGGCTCCGACAAAATCAACGTCTGGGGCACTGGAATTGCAAGCCGCGACTATTTGTTCGCCGACGACGCAGCAGAAGCAATTGTGCTCGCCGCGGAACTTCGCACAAGCGCCGAGCCACTCAATCTCGGCAACAATCGCGAAGTCACTATCCGTGAAACTGCGGAAACGATCGCGCGAATCGTGGGCTTTGATGGCGAACTGGTGTGGGATTCATCACGCCCTGACGGTCAGCCACGTCGTCGCGTAGACGCAAGTCGTGCCGAGCGCGAACTTGGTTGGCATGCCCACACCGAATTTGAAGACGGCTTGCGACGAACGGTCGATTGGTACTTGGCTAATCGCGAGCTTGCTGAAAAAGATCCGAACTGAATCTGTGAACTTTCCCCCTCCGCAAATTCCGCCACCACGTCTACAGCGCCTGCGTTTTCCCGCACAACGCAGAAATCTCAATCCATATACGGCATCGCATGCAATCATCGCCGCCAACCTGGGGCTCTTCGTCTGGGGCTATATCTTCGACTTATTGCACCCAGGAACGTTGAACGGAATCTCTCAGTATCAATTTGACATGGGGCTCGCCCGCGAGTTTCTGAATGCTGGCGAGTGGTACCGACTGGTCTCCAGCGGCTTCTTGCATTTTGGATTTCTGCACGTAGGTATGAACATGTTTTTGCTGTACCAACTGAGCAGAATGCTTGAGCCAACACTTGGCTCGGTGAAGTTTGCGCTTGTCTATTTCGCTTCGCTACTTGGAGGCGCTGCTGGCGCACTCATCGCTAGCCCGAATGCACTTACCGGCGGCGCATCAGGAGCCGTGTTCGGCATGATGGCTGCTGCAATTGTTGGCATGCGTCAACGCGGAGTGAACCCGTTGCAAACAGGACTCGGCCTCACCTTCGTCATCAACATTGGACTCACGCTTGCCATTCCCAATATTTCAGTTGGCGGACATTTTGGTGGCGCAATTGCTGGCGCAGCATGTGGCATATTCGTGCTCGCTCCTGCACATTGGCGTCTTCCCCGATGGACCGAATTTGCACTTCCGGTGATCATTGGAATTGTTGCCACAGTTATTGCTGTGACACCCTCGCTGTAAGTTTTCAGCACTTCTCCCACCGTTCATTTCCTGCGACTTGTTCGCATTCACTACTGGAGGAACTGTGCTGAATCTCATCAGTGCACCACTTTCGCTCCCCCGAGCCCATCTCGACCCCATCGTTTCATCGCAAGACATCCTTGCGGTCCTCTCGCTGGCAATTCGACGCCCACTGTGCAATGAAGTAATCGCCATTCTTATGGATGACGAACAGCGTGGCATTGGGTTGCTGTCATTCGACGAACCACACTCACCCGCATCGCTCATTCATCAGCTCATTGGCTTGTGCAGCACTGCCGCAATCGCTACTTCGGTCGTTATCGCAAGCGTCCGTCCTCGCGAGTTATGGAAAACAGATGATCAATCTCAGTTGAAGTTCATGCGCCAACAATTTGCGAATGCTGGAATTGCCATGCGCGAATGGATCGTGATCAGCAAAGGTGCTGTCAGGCTTGTGCAGGAGTAATCGAAGTCAGTGGCAACCGCAGCCCGAGCCGCAACCACCGGCCGGGCGTGGTGCTGCTTTTTGTGGCGCCGATGCCCCACCAACTGAAGCAAACACGCTGAGCAACCGAACTGCATTGCCGTGCCCTTCAGGACATGTTGCAGGCAAGTCGGCTTCTGACATTGAACGTCGTTCTTCAAACACCGAGTCACAACTCTTGCAACGGAACTCATAGGTAGGCATGGCTCTAGTGTATGAACTGTGAGTACGCCCATGCCTCTTCAGACCAGGCCTGCAACCACTAAGCCAATTACCGAAGAAGTCCTTGAAACTGGCGAGCCAAGCATGGCCCACATTGTGAAAACAGAGCCCGGTGAGGACGCCGCAGCCAAGGTGCTTGAGGCTCGTATTTATGGAACTCCGCTCGAGGCCCTGTGTGGTCATGTGTGGGTTCCCTCGCGCGACCCAAAGCAGTTGCCGCTGTGCGATAAATGCAAAGACATTTACGAGACCTACCGCATGTTTAACGACGGGCTTAACGATCGCCCATCTGAATAGTTAGCGAAAGTTACGCGCAGTTACTTTCGCAGCAACACGTAGTGGCGCAATATGTTCGGCAACAACGTTAATGACTCCGCCATCGCCAACTTCTAATCTGCCTCGCACCAGCAACGCACCAGCACCTCGCGCAACTTTGCGGTAGCGAGCCCAGCACCCAACTGAGCACACCACATTGATGTGGCCCGTTTCGTCTTCCAAGTTGATGAACGTAATACCTTGCGCGGTCATCGGTCGCTGACGATGCGTCACTGTTCCGGCAACCAATACTTTTTCATCGCCACGCGCACCACGCTGTGGAAGTTGTATTGCAGTAGCAACGCCCATGCGTTCAAGTTCGATGCGCAAAAACTCGGTGGGATGACCACTCGTTGAAACGCCAGTAGCCCATAAGTCGGCAATGGCTTCCTCCATTGGTTGCATGCCAGGCAAATGTGGCGACTCAACACCAGTAGTAACTCCATCAAGCGTTCCTGGACGCGACTGAATAACCGCACCCGCACTCCACAACGCATCGCGACGTTGCTGCCCAAAACTTTCGCTGAACACACCCGCAGTAGCGAGCGCTTCAAGTTGTGCAACATGCAGTTGTGGAACCTTGCGCACCACATCTTCCATGCTGGTGTACGGCCTGTTGTCTGCAATGGCTTGTACAACAACATCGCTCATGCCGCGCACCGAATTAATTCCCATTCGCAATGCCAAACCACCTGCCGACTGCGCATTTCGCTCAAGTGTTGCACCCGCACACGAGGCGTTGATGTCGGGAGAGTTCACCACTACCCCGTGTCGCTTGGCATCCTGCACTAACGAATGAGGCGACCAAAACCCCATTGGCTGTGCATTGAGTAGCGATGCATAAAACGCTGCAGGTTCATGCAATTTGATCCACGCCGATGAATACACCAAGTACGCGAAACTCACGGAGTGGCTTTCGGGAAAGCCATAGCTAGCAAATGCCGCCATCTTGGTAAATATTTGGTCGGCAACATCGCCGTGAATTCCGCGCTCTGCCATTCCTGCATAAAAACGATCGCTCAGTTGCTGCATTCGCAACTGCGATCGCTTCGAACCCATGGCCTGACGCAGCTGGTCTGCTTCGCCAGGGCTAAAGCCCGCAATATCAATTGCCATTTGCATGAGTTGTTCTTGGAACAGCGGAACACCAAGTGTTTTGCCCAAACTGTTTTCCAGCAACGGATGCAAATATGTAATTGGTTCCTGCCCGTTGCGACGACGAATGTATGGATGCACCGAGCCGCCCTGAATAGGGCCCGGACGAATGAGCGCAACCTCCACAACAAGGTCGTAAAACCTGCGCGGCTTTAACCGCGGAAGCGTGGCCATTTGTGCGCGTGATTCAATTTGAAATACACCAACCGTGTCGGCGCGACACAACATGGCATACACCTCATCTTCTTGCGGAATGGTTGCCAGGTCTATGTGCACGCCACGAAACTGCGCAATGAAATCGACTGCGTTATGTAATGCCGACAACATGCCAAGGCCCAACAGATCGAACTTCACCAACCCCGCAGCAGCACAGTCGTCTTTGTCCCACTGCAACACACTGCGCCCCTCCATGCGACCCCATTCCACTGGGCACACTTCGGTGACTGGGCGATCGCACATGACCATGCCGCCCGAATGAATACCTAAATGTCGCGGTGCGTCTTGTACCTGCTCGGCAAGTTGCAACACCTGTGCAGGAATGCTGTGGTCACCGCTGTTTACTGTGACGCCAATAGCGCCCCACGCATCCACCTGCTTGCTCCATGCATCTTGCTGCCCTGGCGCAAAGCCAAGAGCGCGAGCCATGTCGCGCACTGCGGACTTCGCTCGATACGTAATGACGTTGGCAACTTGCGCAGCATGATGACGACCGTGCCGTTGATACACGTACTGAATAACTTCTTCGCGCCGACCACTTTCAATATCGATATCAATGTCAGGCGGGCCATCGCGTTCCGGCGAGAGAAACCGTTCAAATAACAAACCAAGCGACACTGCATCGGCTTTCGTGATGTCGAGCGAATAACACACCGCGCTGTTTGCCGCGCTGCCGCGACCCTGACAGTAAATGTTGGATCGCGCACAGAACTGAATAATGTCCCACACCACCAGGAAATACCCGGCAAACCCGAGTGTCTCAATCATCTCTAACTCGTGATCAATCACCCGCCACGCACGCGCGCGTAGCGATAAATCTTCGCTCGAATCATTCGGACGAATTCCATATCTGCGAGTAGCTCCGGCTTCTGCGAGTTTGCGCAGATACGAAATTTCATTCAGCCCTTCCGGACACGGAAACGGTGGCAGTTGCGGTGCCACTAACCGCAAGTCGAATGCGGCACTCGCTCCTAGTTCAGCAGCGTGTTGCACCACGCCCGGATACCGAGCAAAACGTCGCTCTTGTTCTGCCCCGCTGCGCAAGTACGCAGTAGCTGCTGGCGGTAAACGAGGGTCAATGTCATCCAAACTGGATCGCTCGCGCACTGCTGCAACCGCGGTAGCAAGTTTGTGTTGAGCCGGCGCTGCGTACAACACATCGTTAGTTGCAACGCACCCGATGTTGTTGCGATACGCAATGCGTGCAAACTCGTCGTTACGCACAGAGTCCAGCGGGTCGCCGTGGTCCCACATTTCCATCACCACGCTGTCGCGACCAAACACCGAAACAAGTTGTTGCACTCGGCGTTCAGCCATTGCTGGTCCGTGGGAATGCAATGCACGCGTCGCCACACCACTGCGACCACCAGTAAGTACCCACCAGTCCCCAACCGAGAACTCGGCAAGTTGTTCTATGCCAAACACCGGTTGTTCTTTACTGCCAGCAAGTTGCCCAGCACTAATTGCACTCGACAAATGTGCATACCCTCGCGTGTTGCGTGCGATCACCACAATGTCGCCCACTGCCTCACCAACACTGCACTGCAACTCTGCACCAAACACTGTTGGTAACCCGAGTGCGCGAGCAGTTTGCGCAAAACGAACAATGCCGTACAACCCGTTGCGATCAGTAAGTGCAAGTGACTGCAACTCGAGTGCAACTGCTTGCTCAACTAACTGTTCTGGATGCGATGCACCTTGCAAAAACGAAAAGTTGGAACGGCAATGCAACTCCGAATACGGAACCTTCCCCATGCCCTCAGGGTAGCGAACATATGTTCGCTTTTAGGTTGCGGCTACAGCAGGCGGCGAACGGCGCGCAGGCAACCAGCAAGGCCTGCGTCAGACATATCGATTGCTGTGTCCCACTCAAACCAGCGCACGTCTTGGCTTTCATCGGCACCTGGGGCCGGATCGGCATCGGGTGCGTACATCAGGTAGCGCAGGTCGAGATGGGTGTGACCACGCGGGCCAGGGTGCACGTCTAGGTGCACCAGCCAGGGGCCAGTTGCGGGGTGTACTACATCAAGACCGGTTTCTTCCCTCGCTTCGCGCAAGGCACCCTCTGCTGGTGTTTCGCCAGCATCAATGTGTCCGCCTGGTTGCAACCACATGTTGAGTCGTTTATGCAGGTGCAGCACTACGCCGCGGTCGCCAACAACAATTCCTGAACCCGTGATGTGCGTTGGATCGGAAAACTCATCGAAGGGCTTTACCAACGTTGGTGCAATGTCGAGAAATTTTGTTACCGATTCGCGTTCGCGTTCGTCGCATGGAATGGCAGCACTGAACTGTGCGCACAGTTCTTGCACCAGTTGTGCATCGGATTTGGCGTTTGCCTTCACATTCATGACGCAGAAAATCTATCGGGATTGAGTGAAAAATATTCATCCGTAGCGAGCAACCACCCACCACTGCCCGTGTTCCCTTACAACTACAAGGGCTCGCGTAGTTATTGCAGTGTCATTACGGCTGACTACAAGCTGCATTCTTACCATTCTGCGCTGTCGTGAAGTGTCCCACCACCGCTCCTCTACTGGCCACGGACCAGCCCACGACAACACGTTGTAACGATGTTGTTGCAACACCACAACAGTTGGTTCTGCACTTAACTCATGTCTTCCGCTTACGGTTACATCTTCACCATCTGCATCACATACCAATACTGGTAATGGGTCGTCATACACAACAGAAGGAGATGGAGTTGGCAACGCACCATTCCACTGAGCTTCCGTTGTCACGTGCGACAACGCGCGACGTTCAACGTCGACAACTGCAGCAGACGTAAACGCGAATACTTCGGCTGGGTCGCGACCACCGCGCCACTCGGGAACGCGAACCGATTCAGCCCCGAGCATGGCGGTAAGGCGCTCGATGGCCCGCGAAGCCCACTCGTCGGCTTCGGTGCTGTCGCCCCACAACCCCAGTTGGCGGCCCTCTTTAGCCCTTAGCCCTATTGGGGAAAGCCGAAATAGCACCACCCCGCTGGTGACCCCGCGGCTGGCTATCCAGGCGTCCAACTGCCAGCGCACCCGCTCGGCCATGGCGGCGGCAGTAAGCCCTTCGGGTTGGTACCACACGCGATCGTTTTGCTCACCGTGATCGGTGTGCAACGAGATGTGCAAGCGAACACAACTTGCGCCGTGATTACCCAAGTGCACAACTAATTCATGTGCGGTTTCGCGTGCAGTAAGCACAACTACATTCACGTCTTCTACTGGCATTTCAAATCGGTGCGTGCTCGCTCGTTCAGGTGGTGGCGCAACAACAATTGGTGGATGTCTGTCGAGACCTCGCGCAAGCCGTTGCATTTCATTTCCAACAGGACCAAAACGCCCAACCAAAATGGATGATTGAATTTCGGCAATGTTGCCGAGGTGAGCAAGGCCTAGTCGCTGCAATAACGACACCACATTGCGATCAATTTCGGCGAAGTCTGCAAGTACCGACACCGGGAGCACCGCCAGACACTGCGCACTTTCATTCGGTGCAACAACACGTGGTAGTCCAACAGATGCAGCACTGCGCGCAGCGATCATTGCAGTGAGTCGGCCATCGGCAATACCCACACCAAACGGAATGCGTTGACCTTGCGCCAACTCGTGCAGTGCTGTTTCGGCAATGACAGTAAGTCGCTGTGCCAACGCGTCGTCGCCACCCACATATCGCGAAGGGCCACGCGTAGCCAACACCACAACCCCTGGCATGCTCACCTCCACCAGTGGAACCAGCTCGGCAATGGCATGTACAACGGGCTCGAACATCAGCCGATCACGCTCGGGGTTATGCGCTGCAATATGCATATTTGGGCACGTTGCTTGGGCTTCGCGTTTACGCATACCCACTTGCACGCCTTGCTCGGCAGCAGCTGCCGTGCGGGCAATCACCCGTTGCGCATGCAGCACCGCCACTGCGTCAAACACCTGCCCACGTGCATGCAAGTCGCACTGCGCAGCAACGGCCTGCCAGTCGGGGCACGCAACAACAGCCACGCGTGTTGATTCTGTGTTCATGGCAAGCGTTAGCCAACAAAGTGCAACGAGTGTTGCCGTGCTTTAGGCACTCGCCTGCCGCTTACCGCAACCTGCACATCGCGACCCTGCACATGACCCGCACCACGTTCAATGCCGTGCCACTTAGTTGTAGCGGTATTCATAATGACATCGGGTTGAAATACCGATTGCACAGCCGACTGACGCATTGTGCCGATGAGCACTAACGCATTTCTCCTGGCCTGAATACGCGTTTGCACACGTCGTGCGTCGGCCTCAGTAATGCCGTGTGGAACTTCCAGCATGAGCACATCGAAACCATCTGCAACAGCCGCAACAGTGCTGACCCATTCGGTACGACTACTTGACGGCTGCACAAACACCACGCGCTGCAAAGCCACACCATGTTCGCTCGCTGCCTGCACACCAACGTTGTGCACACCAACAATGCCCAACCATGAACCTGCTTGTGTTGCACTTGAAACGACACGTAGTGCCATTGCTACCGCAGCGTCACCGCTGCATAACACCGTGCGACCGCGTACTAATCCACCCTCGGGAAACATGACACGCAGCTCTGGCGGAACAGGCAATGTGGGCAACGGCTCGTACATGCCATCACTGTAGCGAACATATGTTCGTAGTTGTCTAGCCGCGACAATTCCCTAAAACCGCTAGTGATTACTGGCTATTTACGACGTGCGTGCTGATTCAACGAATCAATCAGCGAAGAAACATCGGCTGCCCAATGATCGGCTCCCAGAACGCGCACATGGTCGTCTCCTCGAATCGCCGCGCCGCCAACGTACACGGGAATACTTGGGCACGAACTCTTCACCGTTGAAATCGTTTCTTTCGCAGCAGGTATCGAACCTTCAACCGTTACGCCAACGCACACCGCCACAACATCGTTGCTCTGTTGCACCGCTTGAGCGAAACTTTCTGCTGGCATGTTGCCGCCCAAGTCGTGCACATCCCAACCTTGACTACGAACCAAATCGGCAAGCATGGCTATTGCAAGTGCGTGTTCTTCACCCGCAGGAGCACCCATGATGATGACACCCTTAGAAACTCCGCGTCGCGCAAAACGTGAACCAACTTGAGACATCAAACGCATCGCAATATTGCTGGCTCGATGCTCAACAAAAATCTCAAGCTCGCCTTGCTCCCATCGATAGCCAATAGCAATCAAAGCCGGGCTCAGCACATTCAAATACAAATGTTCGAGATCATTGCCAGCGCGCAACACTGCTTCAAACACTTCAAGCGCTCCACGCTCGTCGCCTTCAACTAAACGCGCCTCAAGTCGCTCACCCCATGGCGCCTGCTTACGCTTCCCACCTTCAGCAACAGCGCATAATCCATTGCCTTTTTGGAAATGATCCAAGTCACTTTTACGCACACACCAGCTGCGTCCAACTTTGTGTGCAGGGAGCAACCCTTCGCGCACATAGCGATACGCCGTCATGTAATGCACATGCAGCGCTTCAGCTACATCGTGTAGCGAGATGTCTGTATCAACCATCGCCGTGAATCTTCACACGACTAGCGACAGTTTGCGTAACTTAGCCTTGGTTTGCGCGGGCTTTGGCAAGCGCTGCTTGGCTTCGTGCCAATAGTGCTGCAGGAATTTTGCTGGCAGCACTGCTTACCGCAGGGCTTCCATCGGCCGACGGCGCAGCAGCAGGTGTTTCACTCTTTGGCGCCTGGGCCATGAGTTCTTCTTCAGATGGAGGCACTTTTCCTGGTGTCCAGTATTGGTACAAATCTTCAACAACTTTGATCAGCGAATCGCTACTTGAACCAGGCTTTACATCGACCGTGATGATGTTGCCGTACACATGAACAGCGCTCACATTGCCGGTTTCAAAAAAACGGTTGGCCAACACATCTGATGGCTTACCGATGCGCGAAGCGACTGCCGCGGTATAGCGCTCGTGCCCTTGGCCGGTGAGCGAGCGGTTGAGTTCAAAGCGAACTCGCCCAGGCGTAACTGAAGGCTTCTGTGTAACGGAAACTGGCTGACCCATGCCCCACAGACTAGTTGGCTGGCCTTCGCCAAAACCGACCCCGCCAACTACCGTTGGGGCTATGACTGAACAGATTTCTGTTGAAGAGTACGCAGCCAAAGCCCGTGTCTTTCTTGATGCCAACGCCGAGAAAAAGGAAGCACGAAAGAAGTTCGTCTGGGGCGAAGGCACCGACAACGTGTCCATGTTTGAAGAACGCTCGAAGGA
>Ga0114968_10001459_pt1 | contig 18110 bp, 15 predicted proteins | sample M_130807_EF_Meta_FD_87020 | JGI IMG/M metagenome (GOLD analysis project Ga0114968, IMG submission 87020) | Freshwater microbial communities from Lake Montjoie, Canada to study carbon cycling - M_130807_EF_MetaG | ecosystem: Environmental > Aquatic > Freshwater > Lake | place: Lake Montjoie...
AAATTTTTTGGAAAAAGAATTCTTGCTTTTGTATGCAGATAATTATTGTTCTTTAAATTTACATGATCTCTTTTCTAATTATAAAAAATTAAAATCAAAGTTAATAATTTCAGTCTGTAAAAAACGAAAAGGAAATATAATTATTGACAAAAAAAATAAGAAAATTTCTAAATATTTTTTTACAAAGACAAAAAAAGCCGATTTTGTAGATATAGGATATATGATTGTTAATAAAAAAAATCTTACGGCTAATTATCTAAATACTAATGTACCTTTTAATTTTTTTATAAATAAATTAGCAGATAAAAAAAAAGCAAACTATTTTTTTAATGACACTGGTTATCTAAGTATTTCTGATTTAAAGCGACTAAAAATAACGCAAATTTTTTTTAAAAGTAATTATATTTTAATTGATAGAGATGGTGTTTTGAACAAAAAAAACAAAAATCATTTCTATGTAAGAAATTTACAAGAATTAAAAATAAATTATTTATTTATAAGAAAATTAAAGACGATAATTAAGAATAATAAACTTTTATGTATTTCAAACCAAGCAGGCATTGCAACTAAAGATTTAAATTATTTCAATCTTAAAAAGATTAATAATAAAATTAAGTTAGAATTAAAAAAATATAAAATTAATTTAAAGGATTTTTTTATAAGCCCTCATCATTATAGCTCTAATCATTTCTATAGAAAGCCAAATCATGGATTGTTTTTAAAGGCAGCAAAAAAGTATAGTTTAATTTTAGATAAAACCTATTATATTGGAGATGATATAAGAGATATTGAAGCTTCTTACAATGCTAAAACAAAATGTTTATATGTTGGTGATGCAAAATTAAGTAAAGATTTAAGAAAAAAATATCAATATACATTAATTTTTAGGAAATGAAATATGCTTAATGCAAATGTTGTAATATCAAAAACTCCATTAAGAATCTCTTTTGTTGGAGGTGGGACGGATATGCCGTATTTTTATAATAAATTCTCTGGTGCTACAATTAGCTGTGCAATTAATAAATACATATATGTAACAGCAAAATATCATAACAATTTTCAAGAAAAATATAGATTAAATTACTCAAAAACAGAAAATGTTAAAAGTATAAATAAAATTAAAAATTTAAGAATTAAAGAGGTAATAAAAAAACTTAAAATTACTAGGCCACTTTATATTAATACATATGCTGATATTCCAACAAACTCTGGTTTGGGATCATCTAGTTCGTTTACGGTAGGACTAATTCATGCATTGAGCAAACTTGAAAATAAAAATTTTTCTAGAAAAAAATTAGTTAAAATGGCTTATGAAATTGAAGCGAAAATTACAAGTAACTCTCTAGGCAAACAAGATCATTATATAGCTGCATATGGTGGGTTTCGACATATTCGATACTCGAAAAGCAGAACAATAGTTTCATCTGTAGTTTTAAATAAAAAAAATTTAAAATTATTTTTTGATAGTGTTTTATTAATATAGACTGAGAAAACTAGATTAGCTGCGAATGTTCTTAAAGATCAAAAAAAAAATAAAATAAAGAACTATAATAAATTAAAATTATTAAATAACTTTACAAAAAAATTTCTAAAAGAAATAAAAAAAAAAAATTTAAATATGAAAAAATGCGGGAAAATAGTTTCTGAAACTTGGAATTTAAAAAAAAGTTTTTCAAAATTTGTGACTAATAATTATATTGATAGAATTTATCATAAATATATCAATAAGTTATCATATGGCGGAAAATTATTGGGAGCTGGTAATGGAGGATTTATATTAACTATATTTGATTTAAAAAAGAAAAAAAAAATTATAAAAGATCTAAAAAAATATCAATATTTAAATATCAAGCTAGAAAATAGTGGCACTGTAATTTTATAAAAAATTATGAATAAGTTTGAAAAAGAAAAAATAGATCGCATAAAAAAAAATGAGAATAACGTAGAATTGTTTGACTCTGCCAAGAGTTTTTTTTTAGAAACAGTTATCTCTAATTATTCTTATAATTTTTCAGCTTTAGGGCTCCCCATTATTCAGTATCCACAGGATATGATTGCAATGCAAGAAATTATTTGGCAGATAAGACCAGATTTAATTATTGAGACAGGAATTGCGCGTGGCGGATCACTAGTTTTTAATGCATCAATGTTAGCTTTGTTAGACATTTGTGAAGCAATTGAATTGGGAGGTGAGAGGGGGAAAATGATTAATCCTAAAAAATCAAAACGTAAAGTAATAGGTGTTGACATTGATATTAGATCTCATAATAAAAAAGCTATTGAAACTCATCCTATGGCATCACGCATTCATATGATCCAAGGCTCTAGTATTGATCCTTTAATAATAGAAGAAGTAAAAAAATTAGCCAATGATTACAAATGTATTATTGTTTGTTTAGATTCCAATCATACCCACAGCCATGTATTGGAAGAGCTAAAAGCCTATGCACCATTGACTAGCGTAGGAAGTTACTGTGTAGTATTCGATACTGTGATTGAGAATTTACCACATAAATTTTTCCATGATAGACCGTGGGGTCCGGGTAATAGTCCAAAAACTGCAGTTTTAGAATATATAAAAACACACCCTGAATTTGAAATTGATAGTAGCATTCAGAATAAATTACAAATTACAGTTGCAGTTGATGGTTTTTTAAAAAGAAAATCGTAAATAAATAATGCAAAAGGAATCTTTAAAGTTAGATAATATTTTTTTAAAAAAAAATTTTTCTTTAATTGTGCTATCTTGTGATAAGTTTTATGATACTTGGATACCTCTAATTTATTCATTCAAGAGATACTGGCCCAATTGTCCAATTAATAGGTATTTTCTAACTAATAAAAAATCTTGTGTTTCTAATTTTTTTCTAAATGTAAAAGTTGGTAATGATCAAGATTGGTCAACAAATCTAATTAATGTGCTAAAAAAAATAAAAACAAAATATATTATATTATGGATAGACGACGCTTTTTTAGTTAGTCCTGTTGACAACAAAAAATTAATAAAAGATTTTAGATGGTGCGTAAGTGTAAATGCAGATTATTTAAGATTAACAAACTTTTCAAAATATATAAATTATTTTTCAACTGAATACTCTTTAATTGATAACAATCATCCATACCGGACATCCATCTTTGCAAGTATTTGGCGTATTGACGTTTTAAAAAAGCTAATAATTCCAGGAGAAAATCCTTGGCAATTTGAACTGCGTGGATCGTTAAGGTCTCACAATTTTAAAAAGTTTTATTCTGTTAATTCTAGTCGTTTTCAACACATCCATGGAATAGAGCAAGGTGTCTGGTTACGTAATGCGGTACGGTGGATTAAAAAAAATAAACTGTTTATAGATCTTGATTATAGGCCCCAGATGTCACAAACGAAATCATTGTTAAGAGACATTTTACAATTTAAAAGTTTTTTTTTAAATATTTTTTCAGCAAATATACAAAAAAAATTATTGTTTTGCGCGCAAAAAATATATCTATTTCTTGGATTTCGTCATAAAAATTTTTATAAAAATAAATAATTAATAAAGTGAAAAATTTTCTTATTAAATTAAATAATAAACACAAGTTTTCATTAGAAAATCTAATTCAGAAATATATAGTAGCAAATCATGGTGGGACAAGGGGAGTGGTATTGCATGTGGGAGGTAATTTTGGACAAGAAGCAGAAATATATGATCGTTCTGGATTTATCTCTGTCATTTGGATTGAAGGATACCCAAAATTTGCCAAAATATTAAAAAAAAAAATTAAATATAAAAATCATCACAAATTAATTACAGCAATGATTTCTGATAGACCTAATGAAATTGTTAATTTTTCAATTGCCTCTAATACTGGTAGCTCAACAGCTTTAAAAGTTACTGATTCCTGGAAAAAAACTTTTAAAGAAATAAATATGGTTAAACAAGTAAAAATAAAATGTGTTAGGTTAGACTATATTTTAAAACTACATAATTTAGATGGTAAAATTAATTTTTTGGTTTTAGATGTTGAAGGTTCTGAACTTAAAGTATTAACTTCTCTTGGTTACTTCATAAAAAACATAAAATTTGCTCTTGTCGAGGTTAGTCTTAGAAAAAATTACTTTGGAGGCCCATTGCTTACTGATATTGATAATTATTTTGTAAAAAATAAATTTAAAAGAATTTATATTAAAACTGGGCCGGCCTCTGGAGATGCCTTATATAAAAAATGTAAATATTTAGGATGCCGAGAAAAATTAATAATGTTGTGTTCTGCTTATTTGTTCGTCACACTATCTTTTCTAAGATTAACAGATCTATTTCAGTACTTTATTCATTTTGTGCGTGGTAAATTTAAATTATGAATGAGAAGATTTATATAATAATACCCACTGCAAAAAACAGGCACGAAACACTTTTTTACAGCATCAAGACTGTTTTAAATCAAGATTACGATAACTTAGAGTTAGTAGTTTCTGATAATTTCTCTTCATCTAAAACAGTTGAAGTTGTAAAAAGTTTTTCTGATCATAGAATAAAGTATCAGCGTTCATCTAAATTTCTTAACATGATGGATAGTTGTGAATTTGCACTTTCGTCAATTTCTGATCCCGGTTTTATTCATTTTATGGGGGATGACAATGGTCTAGTTCCTGATGCTTTAGCAAAAGTTAACAAATTTGTGAAGAATTATAGAGTTAATATTATTCATTCAGATTCTATTCAATATACGTGGCCTGATTTAAAAAATAAATGTTTTCTTGATGCCTATCTCACTTCAGAAGTGTACATGGTCAATTCTAAAAAAGCACTTAAGGCAGCATACAATATGCATATAAGTTGGAATAGATTGCCAACAATATTTCAGGCATTTGTACACTCTTCTGTGATAGATCAAGCTAGATTAATAAACGGCGGCAGATATTTTGCAGCATGTGTTCCAGATGTTTATTCTGCACTTATGAACGCATACTGTGTAGATAAATATATTTATTCTAGATCGCCTTTTATAATTAATGGTAGGTCTGTACATAGCAATGGACACCTAAGTGCTCAAGAAAATAATACCTCAAATTTTGTTAATGATAATTTAAATGGTGGTTATGTTTATCATAAATTATTTCCTCCAACTGCTGAATATTATTTAGGCACTTATGAAACTTTTGCAGTTGCAGCAGAAAAGACAAAATTTATAGATTTTCAAAGAGATTTTAATTTTAAAAAATTAATTAATAAATTAATAAATGAACAATTTATTAAAAATAAAATGTATTTTATAGAAAATGATATTTTAGAGTTTTCTCGGCGCGTGGGAGTTAAATGTAAGATCCCAAAAATTCCTCTAAAAACATTTAAAGAATCTCGATCTGATGATAAGTCATATTTTGGTTATAAATCTAAAAAGCGTTTTTTTATTATTAATATTCCAGACTTAATTGGTAACATTTATCAAGTCTCTCTTATTATAAAAGCAATCTTATTAAATAAAAGTAGTAATATTTTTTTTTGGATTGATTTAAAAAATTTTTTTAAAGATAAATTAATTAAAATATTATTAGGTGGTGAAAGTTTAAAAAAATATAAGAATAATTAAGAAAATTATTATTTATACTTTTGCTATTATTTTTAGTAACTAAATTATGGATTTTTATAACCCCCATTCTACAGATTTTATTTTTATTCCTTTGTCTTATAGAATTTTGGGTAAAAAGCCTCTTTTAAAGTATTCTTACTTAGGAAAAATAAAATTAAAAAATCAGAAATTTGTATTTGATTTTAGAGAAAGCTCTTTTTTTACTAAAAAATTTATCAAAAAATATTTTTATTTATTAATTCCTTTTCTTTTTGTAGAGATTATATTTTGGTGCTCTTTGAACAAAATTTCAATAAAAAAAATTTGCTTTGTTTCAAAAAAATTGAATAATTCTAATTCTAAATTATTTCTTATGACCTATAAATCCATGGTAGATTTAGATGAGCCTACAGAAAGTTTTTTTAATAGTTATAGTCATATATATGCTCATTTGACACATTATTTCATTAGAACAAAAGAAAAAGCTGAAAACATTTTAAAATTAAAAACCACCATAACTTTGCTTGGGGATAGTAATTTTTCTCAAAATTCCTATTATTTAAAGTATTTTGAAAAAAAAAAAATAAATTTTGAAATTTTACCATTCAGACCTGATAATCGTTTTTTTTTAAAAGATTCTTCTTCACCTCGTCTTAGGCGTTTATATAGTGGTGGCACTACTCATCAATTGCAATTAGAAAAGCCCGAAAATTTTTATGAGGATTTTCGAACATTTTTTGGAGTAAATGCATATCATACTGTTAGACCATACTTATTAAATCATAAGTTGAATTTTTTAGATGTCTCACAAACTCCATGGAGTGATCAAGCAAAGATGATAGGAGCAAATTCTCATTTCAAGAATGATCTTGTTGGAGTTTTTAATCTTTATTTAGCTGTAACATATGGCAATGAACTAAGTGGTGCTCCTTCGATATCAAATCTTGAAGCAATTTTTTGTGGTGCAATTGCCCTTACAGATAAAAAATATGTTGAAGGGCTCCCGCTCATTGAAGGAATTGATTTTATACATATTGATGAACATGCCAAAAATATTCAAAAAGAATTAAAAAAAGCATTTGAATTACTCCTTAAAAGATTGCCTAATTTGCAAAATACAATAACTTTTCGAGAAAGATTTGATTTCTTTCTTAATCAGCAGATTGAAAAGATTTTTAAATAAAATATAAAAAAAAATATAACATTGATAATAATTATTGATATATAAATGCTTTCTTTTAGTGTCGTAATACCAGCTTATAAATCCTCAAAGTACATCCCTCGATTAGTTGAGAGTATTATCAATTCTTCCCAAAAAACTTTTTTTGATGTCATATTTGTTGATAATGGTGGACACGAAGAAATAGATTGGCAGAAAAATATTTATAAACTATCACAATGTACTCAAATTAGTAAAATTTTATTAATTAAAAATAAAAAAAATCGCGGAGTAACTTTTTCACGCAATAGAGGTTATCTATTATCAAAATCTGACTATGTAATTTTTATGGACTCTGATGACTTATTTACACCTAATGCTATTGATATAATTGCTTCAGATTTAGATCGTAGTAGCATTGTAGATGTGGCTCTTTTTTCAACTCAATACTCTTCAAATATAAAATGTGAAAGTAAAAATGCTTATTGTTTAATCAAAGATTATGGGCAAGGAGAGCGTCTTCTAGTTGTGAGAAAGATAGGTAAGGGGGTCCCCTTTTGCGGTGCTTTGAAAGGACATGAATTTTATGGTTTGTTAAAATTTTTATATAAATACGGTGGAGCAGTAAAAACTTTTAGTTCAGTTGTTAGGGTATACACACAAGATAATGAGAATAGTTTAACTATAGAAAACAAAAATATTCCAACGAGAATTAAATTAATGGCCATTCATCATATTAAATCAAGCTATTTGTTGTTAATTCAGGGCTTTTTATTTACAGGTATTATCTTTTTACTAAAAGGAATATATAGATTTTTACAATTCTACCTTAAATATTAATCAATATTTATTAAAGGAATTTTAACAAAAAATTAAAATTATTTCACTCTTTTTTTAAAAATTAACTTTAAACTTTTAAATATTTAATTAGAAAAGTATATTTATTATTATATGAAGTTTTTACTAAAAAAAAAAACTATCCACAACGGTCTATTGTTAATTTCTTTTTTTTTAATGTCATGTTGGGATTTGTATACTTTAAAATACGGAAGATTTTATGATCTTATAGGTGTTAGTTTATTTTTTTTTTTAGTTTATTCTAACACAGTTAAATTTTTAACAACAAATGAAATTTTTACAATATCGATTATTTTAGTTTCTTTTTTTCTTTTGCCAGCAGAAGATTTTTATTTGAATTTTAAAAGACACTTATTAATTTTCACTGGTTTTTTAATTTTTATTATGATTCGAAGATTAAATGTAAATGATATTAAAAAGTTATTGTATTACTTAATAATAATTTTAATAGTATCTCAGATTATAGAAGTAATTTATTTTTATTTTTTTTCAAATATTCTTTTTTTTGGCGATGATTTTATCCTTCCGAAAAGAAATTTTCATAACGAACTAAATCTTTTTCGCCCTATAGGTCCTTTTTTCCTTGAAGCCAACGCTTATGCTTCTACACTGGCGACTTTATATGCTTCTCAACTTAAGAATAATTCTCAACTAATGTGTAATAAAATTTCTTTTAAATTTATTACTCTGATAGTCGTTTGCTCTCTGCTTATATCTAATTCTATTTTTGGTTTAGGAATGGCATTATTAATATTAACTTTGTTTCTTTTATTTTATCCAAAGAGTTTTGCTATTAAAATTTTTTTGATTTTTTTTTTAATATTTTATTCTTTTTTTATTCCAGATATTCAAATTTCTAGACTCTTAAATTTTTCTAGTGATCCTTCTGCGGCCTCTAGACTTAATTTAGAGATCAATAATGTATTTGATTTTTATAGTATTATCATACCCAAAGGATTTAATTCTTTAAATGAAAATGTGTTATTTGGTTCTAATGGTTTTACATTTATTTTTAATGGGTTAGGTATTTTTGGAATAGTTTTCTATTTATTTTTTTTTTTAAAATTCGGATTTTTATTTACTATTTTTTTTTTATGTCTCAATCTTACTTATCCGGTATATCTAATTTTTATATTTTATGTTGTAATAGGTGTTTTGATGCCTTGTCCTTTTTTAAAAAATTAGTAATAAATAAATAAAAATTATTCTAGATAATATTCAAACAAATATAATTCACAGATCTGGAGTTGATTAAAAAAATTTTATTATTAATATTTTTAAAATTAGGAAATATTATTGTCAACTTTTATAGTAAATTATTTGAAAAATAGTTTAAACTAGTTGTGTTTTTAAAAACAAATTGTTTTCTTATATTTCAAATATAAACTTCAATGTATAATTTAGATAGATTAAATAAATTATTTTGTTTAAAATAAACTTTATATAAACTTAGATATTTCTTAATGACGGTCATTGTGACTGGATCAGCTGGTTTTATTGGTTCAGTTGTTTCTATAAAACTTTTAGAAAGAGGAGATAAGGTTATAGGCATTGATAACCATAATGATTATTATGATACCAATCTTAAAAATTCAAGACTTGAAAGATTAAAAAAATATGAAAATTACAAACATTATAAAATAGACCTTAGTGATCGACAGAGTTTGGATGAAATTTTTAAAAAATATAAAATTCAAAAAGTAGTAAATTTAGCAGCACAAGCAGGTGTCCGTTACTCTATGGAAAATCCGCTTGTATATATTAACAGTAACATTGTTGGGTTTGCTCATATTTTAGAAAATTGTCGTCAATATAATGTCGAGCATTTAGTTTATGCTAGCACTTCAAGTGTATACGGAGCTAATACTAAAATGCCTTTTTCAGAACATGAAAGTGCAAATCATCCATTATCAGTTTATGCAGCTTCTAAAAAATCTAATGAACTGATGGCGCATGCGTATAGTTATCTTTACCAATTACCAACTACAGGTCTTAGATTTTTTACAGTTTACGGACCTTGGGGAAGACCTGATATGGCTTTGTTTAAATTTACAAAAAATATTATTGAAGAAAAACCTATTGATGTGTTTAATCACGGAAAGCACACAAGAGATTTTACATATATTGATGATATTGTGGAAGGTATTATAAGAACCTTAGATAACCCAGCGACTATCAATGTAAATTGGAATAGTAATCAGCCAGATCCAGCAACAAGCAAAGCACCATGGCGTATCTACAACATAGGAAATAACAAATCTGTAGGATTGATGGATTATATAAATGCTTTAGAAATAACTTTAGAAAAAAAAGCCATCATAAATTTTTTACCCTTACAGCTTGGGGACGTACCCGATACATTTGCAAATACAGATAATTTAAAAGAAAAATTTGACTATAAGCCAAACACTCCTGTTCTTGATGGTATTAGAAATTTTGTTAAGTGGTATAGAGATTACTACAAAGTATAATGAATGAAATTAAATAATCTTAAACTTGCAATCATCGGTTTGGGTTATGTTGGTTTATCTTTAGCCGTCGAATTTGCAAAAAAGAGAAATGTTATTGGCTTTGATATTAAAAAAAAAAGAATACGAGAATTAAAGAATGGAAAAGATAGTAATTTAGAAGAGACAAAACAAGCGTTAAAAACAAGCAAACTTTTACTCACGAATAATTTAAAGGATTTAAAATTTGCAAACTGTTATATTATTGCAATTCCAACACCTGTAGACTCAAAAAAAAAACCTGATTTAAAATTATTATTTATGGCCACAAAGGCTATTGGAAAAATTTTGAAATACGGTGATATTATAATTTACGAGTCTACCGTTTATCCAGGCTGTACAGAGGAGGAATGCGTACCAATCTTAGAAAAATATTCAGGTTTAAAATTTAACAAGGATTTTTACTGTGGATATAGCCCAGAAAGAGTTAATCCTGGAGATAAAGAGCACCGAATTTCAACAATAAAAAAAATTACTTCCGGCTCAACTCCTGAAATCGCAAATTTAATTGATCAATTGTATAATGAAATTATAATTGTTGGTACACATAAAGCAGCCAGTATTAAAATTGCGGAAGCTGCAAAAGTAATAGAAAATACCCAGCGTGATTTGAATATTGCCTTAGTTAACGAACTAGCTATAATTTTTAATAAACTAAATATTGATACTCAGTCCGTTCTTGAAGCGGCGAAGACAAAATGGAATTTTCTACCATTTTATCCAGGTTTAGTCGGAGGCCACTGTATCGGGGTGGATCCTTATTATCTCACTTATAAAGCAGAACAAATCGGCTATAGTCCAAAAATAATACTAGCTGGCAGAAAGCTTAATGACAACATGGGAGCTTATGTTGTGTCTCAATTAAAGACTGAAATGAGAAAAAAATCTATCGATATTAAAAAATCTAAAGTTTTAATTATGGGATTATCTTTTAAAGAGAATTGTCCTGATTTAAGAAACTCTGGAGCCGCAAATATAATTAAGGAATTAAAAAAAAATAATTGCAAATTTGACTTATATGACCCATGGGCGAATAATTTTGAAGTTAAAAAAATTTATAAAATTAAACCTAAAAAAAAATTAATTCAAAATACATATGATGCAATTCTTTTAACTGTTGCTCATGATGAATTTAAAAAAATGAACTTTGAGAATTTAATTAAATTATGTAAAAAAAATCATATTATATATGATTTAAAATATATTTACTCAGTAAATCAAACAAGTTTTCGACTTTAATTAAAAATTAGATTTTTATTTTTATATAACTTTAATTATTATGTGAATAGCACTTATCTACTGTATAAAGAGAAGTAAATTATGTGCGGAATTTGTGGTTTTTACTCTAAATCATCTTTTAAATCTGATGAAATCATAAAAAAAATGAATCTTTCCATTCATCATCGTGGTCCTGATGATAGTGGAATTTGGCAGGACGGTAATGCAGGAATTGTTTTTGGTCACCAAAGATTGTCCATCATCGATCCAACTCCAGCAGGTAAGCAACCAATGCATTCAAGTTCAGGTAGATTAATTTTAACTTACAACGGAGAGATTTATAATCATTTAGAAATTAGATCAGAACTTCAAGAAATTAAATCTAATATAAAATGGCATAGCAACACAGATACTGAAACCTTAGTTGAAGCATTGGACTTTTGGGGAATAGAAGTAACATTAAAAAAATTAGTAGGCATGTTTGCTTTTGCTGTTTGGGATAGAAAACTTAGATCCCTTACTTTAGTGAGAGATCGTATGGGAGAAAAACCAATATACTTTGGTTGGCAAGGCATAGGAGATAAAACTGTTTTTCTTTTTGGTTCTGAGCTTAAGGCATTAAAAGTTCACCCAGAGTTTAGAGGTAATATTAACAATGATGCGATTGTACTTCAATTAAGACATAATTGCATTCCAGCACCTTATTCAATTTATAAAGATATTTTTAAACTTCTTCCCGGACATTATTTGCAATTAAAAGAAAATGATTTAGTAAAAAAATTATTACCTAACTCTAAACCCTATTGGTCTTTAGTGGAAGTTGCAACTCAGGGAGTTAATAAATTAAAGTCTTTGAGTGCAAATGATATTGAAAAAGAACTTGAGCAGCTTTTGAAAATTTCTATAAAACAACAAATGATGTCAGATGTACCTTTAGGCGTCTTTCTTTCGGGAGGAGTTGATTCTTCAACAGTTGTTGCGTTAATGCAGGCTCAATCTAATCAGCCAATTAAAACTTTTACAATCGGTTTTAATGAGCAAGAATATAATGAAGCTAAGTATGCAAAAGAAGTGGCTAGATATCTTGGAACCGAACATACAGAATTATATGTTTCGGCAGAACAAGCTATGGCTGTCATACCAAAATTAGCTTATATTTACGATGAACCTTTTTCTGATTCTTCTCAAATTCCAACTTTTTTAATTTCACAGCTTGCAAAAAAAAAAGTAACAGTGGCTCTTACTGGTGATGGGGGTGATGAAGTATTTTGTGGATATAATAGATATATTTTAAGTAAAAATTTGTGGAATAAATTAACTCTAATCCCATTGCCATTGCGAAAAATTTTAGCATCTGGCATTAAATCAATAAATTCTCAAAGTTGGAATAAGTTTTTAAAAATATTACCAAGCTTAAATCAATATACTAATTTAGCTGATAAAGTTTACAAAGTTACAAGTGCATTGGAGTCTAAAACTTTATTTGATCTTTATTATAAACTTATTTCAAATTGGCAAAATCCGAATGAGATTTTGCTCAATGGTAAAGAACCGAGAACCTTTTTAACGAATTATGAATCGGAATTAACAAAACTTGATGGTCAGCAACAAATGATGCTCTTAGATAGCATGACTTATTTGCCTGATGATATTCTTGTTAAAACTGATAGAGCCGCCATGGCAACATCACTTGAAACGAGAGCTCCTTTTCTTAACCATAAATTACTAGAGTATGCATGGCAAATACCACAGCCCCTAAAGTTAAAAAAAACACAAAGTAAATGGATCTTGCGTCAAATACTTTACAAGTATATTCCAAAAAAATTAGTTGAAAGACCCAAAGTTGGTTTTGGAGTTCCAATTGATTCTTGGTTACGCGGACCCCTTAAAGATTGGGCTCAAGCTTTATTAGATAAAACAAAATTGAGAAATCAAGGTTTTTTTAATCCAGATTCAATTAACATTAAATGGACTGAGCATTTTTCAGGAAAAAAAAATTGGCAGTATGAAATATGGAGCATATTAATGTTTCAAGAATGGTTAAGCAAAAAATAAATTTTACTAAAATCAGATTTAATCAAATGAAACGTATTATTATTATCTCAAACTATTCTTCTACATTGATAAATTTTCGTGGTCACTTGTTAAAAACACTTGTTAACAAAGGTTATGAAGTAATGGCTATTGCACCTCACGATGAGCATGCGGATATCGTAAGTAACCAATTAAAAAAAATAGGTGTTTTGTTTAAGAATTACTCATTATCACGGGGTAGTTTGAATTTTTTAAGAGAGTATAATTCTTATTGCGCTATACGTGATATCATAAAAAATTATAAACCACATATTGTAATTGCTTATACTGTTAAGCCAGTAATTTATACAGGTATAGCTATGAGATATTTTTCAGAAGTTAAATACTATCCCTTAATTACGGGATTAGGCTATGGTTTTACAGAAGGAGGCGGAGTAAAACGTAATTTTATTAGGCAGATTATGATTTTTTTGTATAAGCGAGCCTTAAAATATACGTATAGAATTATATTTCAAAATACTGATGATAAAAATTTATTTCATAAATTAAAAATTGTTCCAGATAACGTCAAAACAAATATAATCCATGGGTCTGGAGTCGATTTAAAAAATTTTCCATTGCGTTTTCTACCAAAAAAACCTGTATTTTTAATGTTAGCAAGATTATTAGTTGATAAGGGGGTTCGTGAATATGTTGAAGCAGCTCGTATTGTTAAATCTCAATTTCCAAATGCAGTATTTCAATTAGCTGGCAGAATAGATTCAAATCCATCTAGTATTAGTTTTAATGAATTAAATTTACACATCAAAGAAGGTTTTATTGAATATTTAGGTGAAATTTCTTCTGTTCAAAAAAGTTTAGCTGCTTGCAGATTTTATGTATTGCCATCATACCGAGAAGGAACCCCAAGATCAGTCCTTGAAGCTTTAGCCACTGGTAGACCAATAATAACAACTGATGTACCAGGTTGCCGAGAAACTGTAATTCATGGAAAGAATGGATTATTGGTTGCTCCAAGAGACTCTAGATCTTTGGCGTATGCAATGGTAAAATTACTAAAGGAAACAGATGATAAAATTGAGAGCATGAGTAGGGAAAGTTATATTTTAGCGAAAAAAAAATATGATGTAAAAAAAGTAAATAAAAATTTAATTGATATATTAAATTTATAAATTTTTTTTAAATAAGTGATGCGTTTTTTAGATATTTTACTTTCTATTGTTAGTTTATTTTTTCTTTTGTTATTTTTTATTTTAATATACGTGATAAACTGGCTTTATACTGGTTCTCCTTTATTTATTCAAAGTAGAGTTGGCTTAAATTTAAAAAATTTTAATTTAATTAAATTTAGAACAATGAAAATAAGAACTCCATCTTTTGGAACACATTTAATTAATCGATCCAATGTAACTTATTTTGGTTATTTTCTTAGAAAATTTAAATTAGATGAGTTGCCACAATTATTAAATGTATTAATGGGGCATATGAGCTTAGTTGGACCTCGACCATGTTTGCCTAATCAAAAAAGATTAATTATTGAGCGTAAAAAAAGAGGGATATATAAAGTTAAGCCGGGTATTACCGGTCTGGCACAAGTTTCCGGTATTAATATGTCAAGGCCTCTTCTTCTTGCAAAAACAGATCTCAAAATGATTAAACAAATGAACTTATTTTATTATTTCTATTATATCTTTAAAACAGTTTTTATAATTTTTAAAAAAAAATCATAAATTATATGTGGATGTTTATTATAAGCTTGATAATTCCCTTTCTAATTTGGGGTCCTTTTTTTCCAGATTTGATTGTTAGTTTATCAGCTTTAGTATTTTTAGTTTATGTTATTAAAAAAAAAAAATTTTATTATTTTAATAATAAACCTTTAATTATTTTTTTTATTTTTTGCATCTATTGTATTTTAGTTAGCATTTTTGTTGCAAAAGATAGGATGCTTAGTTTTGAAAGCTCTTTGTTCTATTTTAGAATTGGAGTGTTTGCTTGTTTAATTTGGTATTTAATTGATAAAAATAAAAAAATATTAAGTTATTTTTATTATATTTTAGTTGTATGTTTTTCAGCTTTAATACTTGATAGTTATATTCAGTTTTTTACAGGTATTAATATTATAGGGCTTCCAAAAGACGGAGCGCGACTTTCATCTTTTTTTGGTGATGAGTTTATTTTAGGATCATATTTATCTAGATTATTTCCTTTATTATTTGCTTTATATTTATTGAAAGAAAAAAATCAAACAGAGTTATATTTTATGAATATATTATTTATTTTGTTGGCTGGTTCAATTTATATTTCAGGGGAAAGGACAGCTTTCTTTCTCTTTATTTTATCATATGTATTTATTATGATTTTTTTAGAAAAATTTACAAAATTAAAAATAATATTATCAGTTTTTTATCTAATCTTAATTATAGTTTTAACATTTAGTTTTAAAGATGTTAAAAATCGCATGATATCTAGCCCTGCAAATACTATAAAAAAATCTATCTTTACTCCAGAACATGACAGTTTAATTCGCACAGCTTATAATATGTTTTTAGATAAACCTATTTTTGGACATGGACCAAAAATGTTTAGAGTAATTTGTAAAGATGAAAAATATGCAACAGGAGTTACCCCTTGCATGACTCATCCACATAATTTCTATGTCCAATTATTGGCTGAAACTGGAATAATTGGATTTAGCTTTTTATTTAGCGCTTTTGCTTATGTTTTGTATTGTGCTTATAGACAATTTAAAAGTATTGTCTTAAGACAAAAGAGATATTTAACCGATTATCAGGTTTGCTTGTTAGCTGGAATATTAATTACTGTTTGGCCATTAACAACTAATGGTAACTTTTTTCATAATTGGTTGATGATTGTCTACAGTTTGCCTGTGGGTTTTTATCTTCACTCTATCTATGGCAAAAATAGAGACAATATTTCTTTTTAATTTCCCTTATTTTTAAAGGTTATAAATATTTGCATTTAAATTAATTAATGTATTTTAAGTATTTAAAAGTTAAAATAAATTTATCTTATTATTATCATGATAATCAAAATTCATAAAGCTGCAAAAAATATTTTAAATCTTCCCCGTTTTGCAAAACAGATTGTTGCTATAATTGTTGATTTAAGTTTGTGCATTTTGTGTACCTGGTTTGCATTTTATCTTCGCTTAGATCAGTTTATTTCAATCCAAGGGGGAGCCTTAACGGCTGTGATCGTATCAGTTGCCTTGGTACTGCCTGTCTTTTGGTTACTTGGATTATATAAGACTATCTTTAGGTATTCAGGTTTAAGCATAATGTTTTCAGTATCCATTGCTTTATTAGTTTATGGATTTTTATATTTTTCAGTTTTTGGAGTTTATGGAGTTGTGGGCATTCCAAGATCCATTGGGATTCTTCAGCCCATGTTATTATTTTTTGCAATTGTAAGTTCAAGATTATTTATAAAATACTTATTTGGTGGTAATTATCTTTTTAAAGATAAATCTCAGTTTTTAAAAAAAACATTAGTTTATGGAGCGGGCAGCGCTGGTCGACAGTTAGTATCTGCCTTAGAAAATAGTAATGAAGTAAAAGTAGTTGGTTTTTTAGATGATGATGATCGACTTCATGGTCACGTTTTGCAAGGTCAAGCAATCTACTCACCTTTAAAAATTGCTGATTTAATAAAATCAAAAGAAGTGCAATTAATTTTACTTGCGCTCCCATCTATCTCTAGATCTAGACGAAATGATATTTTAAAGAATTTAAGTAATTACCTATTACAAGTGCAAACTTTGCCAACGGTTGGAGATATTATTCAAGGAAGAGTAAGTTTATCCGATATTAAAGATTTAGATGTGGATGATATTTTAAACCGTGATCAGGTTTTACCAAATACTGAATTATTAAGTAAAAACATAACCTCAAAAGTTGTATTAGCAACAGGGGCAGGTGGCTCCATTGGCTCCGAGTTAGCTCGTCAAATTATAAAATTAAAACCTCAAAAATTATTGCTTTTAGAACTAAATGAATTTGCTCTTTATAAAATGTATGAAGAGTTGACGATTGCAAATCAAAATTTAAAAATTATTCCACTCCTTGTTAATGTTCAAGATCAAATTAAAGTAAATGAAATATTTAAAACTTTTAAAGTCGACACCGTTTATCATGCTGCAGCTTATAAACATGTGCCCTTAGTTGAGGAAAATATTTCAGAAAGTGTTAAAAATAATGTTTTTGCAACTTTAGCTGTTGCAAAAGCAACCTTATCTCAATCGGTTGAAAATTTTGTACTCATATCAAGTGATAAAGCGGTAAGACCGACAAATATTATGGGAGCATCTAAACGACTTGCTGAACTTTGTGTGCAAGGGCTTTATCAAAATGAAAAAAATAACAAAACTAAAATGTCTATTGTTCGCTTTGGTAATGTTCTAGAATCATCAGGATCTGTTATTCCAAAATTTAAAAAACAAATAAAAGATGGTGGACCTATTACTCTAACTCATCCTGATGTTACTCGTTATTTTATGACCCTTACGGAGGCTTCACAACTTGTAATTCAAGCTGGAGCCATGAGTGAGGATTGCGATGTATTTGTTCTTGATATGGGTGAGAGTATAAAAATTAAAGATTTAATTTATCGAATTGTAAAACTTTCAGGTTTAACCGTAAAAGAAGAAAATAATAAAGAGGGAGATATTGAAATTAAAATTATTGGACTTCGACCAGGTGAGAAACTATATGAAGAATTGCTATTAGGGGATAATCCTCAAAAAACTCAACATCCTAAAATTCAAAAAG
>Ga0114968_10001460_pt1 | contig 18105 bp, 21 predicted proteins | sample M_130807_EF_Meta_FD_87020 | JGI IMG/M metagenome (GOLD analysis project Ga0114968, IMG submission 87020) | Freshwater microbial communities from Lake Montjoie, Canada to study carbon cycling - M_130807_EF_MetaG | ecosystem: Environmental > Aquatic > Freshwater > Lake | place: Lake Montjoie...
AGATTTTTTTTACATTTGTATATTTTTTTTTACCTTTGTAAGATTTTTTTTGTAAGATTTTTTTTACTTTTGTATGATTTTTTTGTATGTGTATGATTTATTTGAAGACTAACATCCCATCCGTATTTGATATACGCGTTCTCAAATCTTTATAAACAACTTTCGCGGGTCTGCCTGGTCGTTTGATACTCTGTACGCGATACACTTCTGGTTGTGGCGTTTCCTTTGGTAAAAGTTGATGACACAGTCTGCAGTGAGTCCGGGTCTCAAGTGTTGTTTCCATTTCTGTAGATTCAGATTTTATATTAGCCAATTAGATGAGTCTATCAACTAATACTGTACAAGCGTACGAAAGTGCTGTAAAAAGACTTGTAAGATTGGCTGATACTGTCAATCTGTACGATTACAAGAAGATGATCAGTACGATTGATGCATTAACGATTGGTGACTCAGGTAAGAAGATGTATTACGTAGCCCTACACCATTACACGAAAGACAAGCCTGATATCAACAATCTGTACAGAGACAAGTTTATGAAGATTACAAAAGATTTGTCTGTAAAATCACTGGAACAGAAGAAGACTCCTGCTGAGGAAGAGAAGTGGATGGAATGGCCAGAGTTACAAAAGGTTGGGTTGTCAATTATGAATGATGAAACGCTGGACCTTGAAACGCGCATCCTTGCGGGCCTCTGCACACAGATTCCCCCGGCACGCCTGGATTACACCAACCTTCCAATCTATACAGGCAGTCCTCCTGAGATGCACGAAGACAATTACATTCTTGTAACTTTGAACGGTACGATGAAGATGGAAGTTGTTATTGATGAGCATAAGACGGCTAAGAAGTTTGGAACGTTACGACGTACCCTACCACGACCACTTGTTTCGATTGTACATCGATGGATGATTACAAACGGTAGTGAGCGTAAGTTGTTTCAAGGTATTACGCCTAATGCTCTTGGTAAGCGTATCACGGCTATGTTTCAAAAGCATACTGACAAGCCTATCAATAACAACATCTTACGACATTCATACGTTACGTACGAGAAGGATGGTGAGATGTCAATCAAGGCGAAGAATACGCTTTCTGTGACGATGGGTCATTCTGTTACTATGAGTGATTTGTATAGACGAATCTGAAAAGTTTGTGATATTTTTTTACAAGGCTATATCAAATGAAACTGCTCGCCATTGAACGCAGTACGTCGCCCGGCAAGAAATGGATGGCTGTATTTAGAAGCGATGCAGGTCGTACCCGTAAAATACATTTTGGAGCCTCTGGCATGGATGACTACCTCCATACTCACGATAAGGCCCAGCGAGATCGTTACAGAACACGTCACGCCAAGGATTTACAGACTGATGCATCTCGTACAGGAGTCTCGGCCGGCGCGCTGTCTTACTACATCCTGTGGGGCGATAGTACAAGTATGGGGGCGAATATTTCATCTTACAAAAAACGTTTTGGATTGTAGAACGGATGGATCGCACATCGATTGAAGAGGTCGTTAGGGTCACTCGGGAAAAATTGAAGGACTCCGGCGTGCAAGTAAAGGAAGGACGTGGCAAAAAAGTACTTACAGCCACACTTCCTACAAAAGAACAAATAATGAGTCTCCCTCTTACAAAGGTACATCCTACACACGCTGCATCGGCAGCGAAGGCTATAGGCCCGCAAGTAGAAGCGGCAAGGCGTAATTATGAACTTGCAAAGGTGCGTGCGCATTACGCATTTACAGAATACGGCGCACGTCAAGCACGCGCTAAGGTATTGGAACAGTTACGGAAGGTTGTAGATGAGACAACCGCACGTAATATTGTACGGGCTGAGGAGGGCCGTAAGGCGAAAGAGGCGAAGGAAGTTGCAACCAAGCCTAAACCTGAGACATCTGCCTCCACCGCATCACCGTCACCAAAATATACAGAAGATGATTTTGGAGACGCATTTGCGAGAATTGCAGGATTGTTCTATCGCAAATTGGATAGAATTGAGGAGTATAACCATTACATCAAAACTGGTGGAATTACACTCAAGTATAATAGACCTGACGAGGCCATTGAACTAACCATTACGCCTGAAGGCTATAAACGTATTATGGGTGAATCTATGGAAAAACTCGAGCCAGTGATGGGTATGACTTATGATAAGGGAGATGTTCAGATGATTGTAAATCGTACAGGAATACATGTTGTTTATACTGACATTCAGTTTCCCTCTACAAAACCATTTAATTTAAAAAATACCGAAAGATACTTGATTGGAGCAAGGGGATTAGAGAGAGAGATTGGGGGTCAGTTTCTTCAGTATATACGTCCGTATTATCTTGACAAAATAATGAGCGGTAAAAACGAGCATCTTGAGATCCCTTCCTTAGAATCTACTTCTTCCGCAAGTGTGGCAAGTCCAAAAGAAACAAGAGAAGAAATGCTTAAGCGATTGGATAAAGAAGAAAAAGTTTTTGAGAAACAAGCATTAGCCCAAATCAGTAAAGCAGTATTTGGAGCAAAGCCTAATGATTTAAAAGGAATTATATCAACGGCTGCAAAAAATCCTCGAAATCAATTAGCGAGATTTCTGAATGCGGTTGAGATAGATCCTGATATTTCATAAAAAGCATCGGAAAAAATGAGAAGTCTTTGCGACTGTATTTGTTACATCATCTATGACTCTTACAAACATCCCCATCGGTACAGAGTTTGTTGAGTGCTTAGGAAGAATAGGCACTCAACAATGGAGGGTTATATGGAGAGTCGTAGAAATTAGAACGTTTGCGTGGGTGAAAGTACAAAAGATACTGCGTTACGAAAAGGATCTTGGTGAATCATCGTACAGAACTGTGCATGTACCGCAGGAATACGGACATCAATGGATCAAGAACGGTCAAGTATCGAAAGATCAGAATCTTGTAAGAATCCGTCTTGGTGATTCGAGACCGGCTATTGCTTACAGAATACGGAATCCTACAGCCGATCCATTCAGTGAGTTGTACTATACAAGCGTGTAACAAAAGAGTTGGGAAATATTGAAGCGTCTTTGCGACTGTGTTTTGGAAGTCAATCCTACATTCCTACATACAAAATGAGTTTAGTTGGTCAAGTATTTACAACGCACATGGATGGATACGATGGGTTAGTAGAACTCAAATACCGAGTTGTAAGACAGGTCGGTGTTTGGTTGAATCTGGTATTGTTTGAACGTATAGAGCAAAATGATGATGGTACTACCAATGTTAGAGCAATAGATCAACCGCGTAGAGGACGTAAGATGAGAGATTATGTAAGTGAAGCAGGAAGATACAACGTTGTTAGAATCCTTACAGGTGACAGGAATGAGCGTTGGTATGCAATGAGTTTTGTAGAACCAATTTCTAATATACCACCTATGCCCTAATCACCATTCGTAACCACCAGGCTGTAAAACTCGATTATAGTATTCTTGTACAAGATGGGTGTAGGTTTGTTTGAAATCCGCCAACTCATCCTCTGCTTTTTTTACATCAGCATCGAGCGCATTCCATTCTGTATGATTGCCATGTAGCCAACACTCACATCGTTTGTTCGGAAAGAAGGATTGAGCAGAACCACAGTACTTGTGCATATTATTTTCAAGTCTTACTCGTTGTACAAGTATCAATTGATATTTTCTATATAGAGAGTGGTACTCACGCATCAAGCCTTCATCTGTTGCATTAAAACCAGGCCCTCTTGAATGTCTAATTTCCGTATCACCTTCACCGTCGTCAGTTGATTCGGAAACCGGATTTAGTGATACGAAATTTCGGGGGGTAGGGGGTACATCAGGGACATAGTCCTCAGGAAGCACAAACAGGCTTTCATACGTCGGCCATGCATCCGCACAACTGATAGAGTTATGACCTTCTATCCAATCCTTACAAGATTTGATTGTAGTTTCCCTCTTGCCTTGCTTACAATGTAAGCAGACGCAAGTGTATTGATCGTTTCGACGTACTAACATCACAGGCTTCATTAGGTTCTGTACGTATTGAATACACGATGGAGGCATAACATCCTTGATAGCATTCCTGTGAGCAAAGAGATGACGAATGATTAAGTCTGTACGAAACTCAAGTTTGCAAACAAAGCAGTGTGTTGTTCCCTTACTCATTCTTGTGATCTACTGAGAGAGTTGAAAGGGCTTCCATTTTTCCCAAAGTGGAATTGTGGAGTGGAGTGGAATTGTGGAAGAACTTTTTTGGATTTTGCAAACTGGAGTTGGATTTGAGGAGAGGTCTTGGATTTTTAGAAAAGTCAAAAAAGTAATTCCACATTTCCACTTCCATTCCACATAATACAAATTCCACATTAATTCCACATTACTCCACACTCCTATACTAATGCTATACTCTTTTTACAGAAGCATCAAAGTTGGAGAAAAAGTGAAGCACCAATTAATTCTTATGTAGGAGTAGCAAGAGATGAGCGCACAGTTTGTTAAGGATCGATTAGAGATGATACGTACTGCTGTATTCGAGGACTTGGATGGTATATTGATGGCTGTAAGAGATGCAATGTCCGCTGTACAATATGGAGATGAAAGTACTAAGCGTAGAGTTATGAGGGACTTGTTGGAGGATGTACATTCTTTGATTGAGAACTGTAGGGAGAATCTTGTAGAGACGGAGCAGGTGATTGTGCATGGGATGGAACAGCGTCGCTAAGGTATATCTTAATCTCCCCGGTGCCGAGTGTTTCATTCCATATCACACAGGTATGGTCTATCTTGATTTTTGTACGAATGGGAATAGTTACAACTGATCCAATCCGTAAGAATGTTTGTTTAATGAAATCTGTAACGATCATTTGGTTTTATCTAATGTACGTGATACTTATCTGAGCCACACTTTGGACACACTGGCGCTCCAGGCTGGTAACTGACGGGCTTGGACTTGGTTCTTACAAGTTCAGGATTTACAGAATCGTCCATCTTTACAGTTTTTGCGGGCTTTTTTACAATTCTGGTCTCCTTTACGACTGTATTCTGGATGAAATCGAGATTTGGACGCTCTTTGGCCATTCGTGCGGGCTTGTCCTTCTCATAGTGTGTAGGGCGCTTAGCAGGCACTTGTGGGACTTTTACAGTACTTTCATCTTCGCTATCAATTGAGTCTTCATGCATAATTATGTTGCGTGGTCCAAGGGGTCCGCGAGGCTTTTCCTCCACTTTTACCTGTTCTTGGTGTATTTGACGCTTTGGCAATGCATTCTTCATAAAGTCGATCTCCTGTTCTAACTCATGCACACGCATCTTACAAATTGCCTTACGAGGCTGACCACGCATCAATTCTCGTAACTCTTGCTGTAACTGCAACTTACTCTTTCGCTCCATCCTATTTTTGCACACACTTTAAAAAATAACGGAAGAACGCTCCGTATAGGATTTTGCGACTGAAACTGATCTTCATAAAATCTCGACGCGAAGGAAAATGGTCTTATTCCGTCGGGAGTATGCGGTCATTCTTCCGGGTTTTCTTTCCGGTCACCTAATATATGGATACGATCTGGAAGCCAGTAAGTGGATTTGAAGGTTACGAAGTCAGTAATACAGGTATAATCCGCTCTGTACGTTTTAACAAGGTTAGGAATCTTGTATATAGCACAGGCGAAGATGGACGGAAGACTGTAACCTTTTCTGTAAAGTGTAAGCCACACAAGTTCTATGTACATCGTATTGTTGCTAGTGAGTTCTTACCTGCAGATGATACGAGGTATGCTGTCGATCATATAGATAGAGATCCAAGCAATAACCACATCAGCAACTTACGATGGGCTACACGCTCTGAGAATCAAGCGAATCGACCTGGTACATCTGTTACAGGATATAAAGGCGTACATCATAGTGGGGAACGCTTCTATGCGAAGATCTATCATCAAAATAAGTTTATCTACCTTGGCACGTTTGAGTCTGCGGAACTGGCGCATCAAGCATACAGAGCGAAGGCGAAGGAACTGTTTGGAGACTATGTATGTTTCGACCATCGTAATGGTTTTCCATCCTACGCACCTATTTCTGCTGTATATTCACCAGAAACTGCGCCTGCCGACGAGTTCGTAAATCGTGTTTCTCTGGATGCGCCAGTACTTCCCGTGCGTATTCCAGAGGACGCTCATGATGGGCTGACGCTTTCTTGGTCATAGCGCCCTTACGGTAGCCGGGTGCGCTCATCACCTTCTGTATGAACTTGGGCGACTTCTCAGAGGGCATACACTTGTGATCCATACACATTTTTGTAAGATCTGCTTTCGACTTGCCGGAATACCCTTTCACTCCCTTGGCTTTTAGTTGCGCTTTCATGTGTTCAATGGTGTGCATCTAAAACAGTTACGGAAATAAATGGCGGATGAGTCTCGCAGGGATCGCATAGCGTTGAAGTTGGCGTTCAGTGCCGACGGGCCAGTACTCTCCATACGTATGGTTTCCGATGGCCTTGCGATGACGGGAACCGTCCATATTCGTACAGATTCCCGCTCCTTGACACAAGGCGCTGTCTATAGGCGCATTCGTCCAGATTCTTGTACGCTTTCGGTAGCCCCAATCACTGAAACGACAATAGTCAAAGTCTCTGTAGGGAAGGCCTTCCATATAAGGACGTAGTTTCAACGTACCCGTCTGCGGATTCTCGAGATACCAGTATGTCGGATTGAAGTACCGTATGATTTCTAAGGTGCGCTGTACAATGGAGTCTGCAAGTGCGAGATTGGGGACTTTTTCTGGTCGTGCATTATTGAGCGCGCTAAACTCTGTACAAGGAGGCGACGACCATACAACATCAAAATGTCCGGGAGGATAGATTGTATAGTCCCACGTAAGAATGTCGGCTGTAATGGTCGGCTCGTAGCGATCTACGATATCTAAACTTACAACTGTTTCAAATCTGTCGCCAATGGCTTTGGATACAGATTTGGATCCTGAAAACAATTCTAATAATCTCATTATGGTTACAGAAGATTTATTTTTACAAATTTCGGCGTAGATCATTCTACTTAATAGGCGATTAATGCTGTGCCGTTCCAATACAAATATCCTATACCACCACTTGATGTTGCCGTCTTATTATGGATCACCGTATTCCCTGTTGCACCAACAATTGTAATATCACCACCGCCTGTAGGATTGCCGTTCTTAACTTTCACAAAGAATCCTGTATCGTTTGCTGTAAGTGTGGCTGTTGTAAATGTAAGGTTCTGCGCTCCTGTACTGGTGGCGATGTAGGTTCGGCCACGCATCGTTGTCGCAAGAGCATTGGTGGATGGAGCCGTTACAACAACACAGGTGTAGGCGTTCGTGTCGTAAGTTACACCGCCGGCTACAGAGTTGTACATTACAAGAGAGTTCTGGTAGGCAGTTGCAGCAGGAGTAGCAACCCAACCCGTTAAGTTTTGGATGGATTGACTTGACCATACCAACGATCCTCCTCCTGGTCCAGCAGTCAGTACTTGATTCGCCCCTCCTGCTGAATTACCAGCATCACGAAGTGTATTGGCTCTGATGAAGTCTTGTACCATATACGTATTTGTGATTCCAACGCCTGTAGGTATCGCAGAGATAGGGGAACAAGTATTTTGTCCCCATAGGATGCTGATGCTTCCTGTGCCTGGCTTGGTAATGATGGTTGTAGAACCTCCTACATACCATATACACTGATTGAATGTAGTCTGTGGAAGATTTACAGAATTAGAGAACTGAACACCTGTCTTACCGACACCGGCGTTAGAAGCAGTGTATTGGAACGTTGTATTCAGAAAACTGTTGGTGCTTCCGGTCGCAAGGGTATTATTGACGAATACGACGGCACCGGCTGTTGCAGTACCGGCGCACGTTAGTGTAGTGCCGTTACAAGCCACAGAGGAGTTGCCTGAAAAAAGGCTGAGCGCAGGAGAGGTTGTATTCTGAACAACTTGTACAAGTGTAAGATTGGCACGACAAGACACGAGTTGTACGGCGGCAGAGGGTGTGGTGTTCTGAGTAATGATACACGAGTTGAAGTTGAGAGACGTATTGCCCGTTGCGTTACCTGTTGCGCCCACTGCGGATACGCCGTAACTTGTAACATTCACATTGTCCAAATACCAATTGACTTCTGTCGCAGTTGTTTCAGAACAGATTACATTACCGACAATGGACATTCCTGTAATACCTTGGCTGATGGTAGGCTGTGCTGTGGCTCCTGGTATAAGACTGATGGTTCCAATCACTACGACATCTGATATACCCACCGCACCAACTAAGAAGGTATTGTTTCTCGTTACCGTAGGGCTTTCGGTATATGTTCCCGCCGAGACGCAGATGGATATGGGGTTGCTGTCAGGTATGGCCGCTGTAGCAGCCAGCGCCCCACTGATGGTCGCATACGGCGCATTGATGGAACCGTTACCGGTGCTATTGTTTCCATTGACGGCGACGTAGTAGTTGTATTGTGTAACAAAGTTTGGCACGAAAGGGGTTTTATAAAGACTCCCTGCAGAATCGACAGACACGACGGAGGTTGCTGCGTTAAGGGTACTAAGAAATGGAATTTGCACTTTGGCTCCTGGATACGACGTTTCTATCAGGCAATCTTGACCAGTGCCGTAGGCGGGATCATTGAGTCGTATAGAAGCATAGTCAGCCACACCACTGTTACCCATAAGCGTTATACCGTGGTTATTTGTAAGGAACAGAGTCGATGTAACAGGATTGACTTCGATGTAGGGACCGGTATCTACATTAACATCTCCCATAATCACAGTACCGCCGACCGTTACGGAGGACGAGAGATACATTTGATGAGAGGAGACGTTGATGGTGGATGCATCAATGTTCAAATTGCCTCGAGGGACTGTAAGATCAGCGTTGGACGTACCGTCTGTATTCATTGCGAGTCGAGCATAGTTGGTATTTGTGTTTCCACCTACAAAGATACCACCATAGTCATTTGCGAGTGAAGCAAAGTTCAATCCTGGTGTAGGATCCACATTGTTGATACTCAGGAAAGCGCCTGATATATCGCCTGCAAAGAAGTTAGCAGTACTGATATTGATTAGGTTTGTTGAGATGCTTACACCTGATGCATCAATGTTGAAGAATCCACGAGGCACTGTTAGGTCAGCATTTGGCACTCCATCAGGGTTCATCGCCAACAGAGAGAAGTTTGTGTTGTTGTTACCGCCAACATACACACCACCTAAGTCATTACCTAACGCCGCAAAGTTGAGAGTACTGGTTTGACTTTGATTGTTGATATCTAAGAAGCCACCATTTACAAAGTCGCCTGCTTGAATAAGACCTTGGCCAACTGGCGCTGTAAGATTGAGAGTCGAGCCATCAATGGCGGAGATACTGCTTGTAAAGATGGAGGAGGCGTTGAGATCTGTAAAGGTAGAAGGGATTGTGGTTGTCTGTGGGAAGGCGTAGCCGTTGATGGATGACACCTGAATACTGCTGACATTGGACAAAGATGCATCCTCTATTGTCATATAGTTGATGGACGAGACGGCTGTAATCTGCCCACCAGCACCTTGGACCATATTGATTTTTTCTACATCCATTAGCGTCACACCGGCTGTAGGGAAGGAACGGCCACGGATGACAAGGTTTGCACCGCTATCAGATGGGTAGATGGTTTGCGCATACACGCCTTGAGTGCGTAGATCTATGTAACCTGGCGATTCAAGTGTTATACCGGTAATGCCGTACCCGTACAATGTACCAGGGACTTGGGGGAGAATACCTGGTAGGCCTGCTGTAATACTCACAATATTGTTACCATAGATATTGATTGTACCGGCTGTAGCAGGGATGGAGGGTAAAGCACCAGCACTCAGGCCGATGGATGCCGCCGTAGCACGGATAGCAGATGTAAGACCACCATATTCTCCTATACCACCGCTGTAGGCGTTTAGTGTAATTAAGCCGCCCACTGGCACCACATCGTTTGAACTGGCGTAGGCATTCAAAGAGATTTTTCCATACCCTGCGATGGCTCCATAGCCGGCGTAGGCATCTAATTGAATATTACCGCCTACAGGACCGTTTTGCGCAGTAAGGTTGATGTAGGGAGTGTTTGTAAGAGAAGCGCGTGTATCTGCTTTAATATAGATTTGATTGGAGGCTGTAACGTTGGTATTGTAGTACGATGTGATATTGACGTTACACTCTCCAGAATTGATGTACATATTCTTGTTTGTACCGGCTTGAAGTGTATTGCCATCCAACGTAACGTTACCAGTAGCATAGTATCCAGACCACTGCTGTGTAGGGACGTATGTAATTCCGTTGATGGAGGACACATCTGTAAAACTGCTAACTCCTACAGCCCCGAGACCGGCGAGTTGAACTGTAGCGAGCGCAGGATTCAACGCCCATTGTGTTACATCACCAGAGGGCGGAGGATATTCGACACCGTTAATGGTGCTTACACCCAGAGAGGCTGTAGAAATCTGTGTTGCTGTAAATGTCGTCAAGTCTTGTAACTGAGGGTAGTATGACCAGTTTGATGCGGACCCTGCGCCACCTGTATTTACAACAGCGCCGTTCCACGTAAGACTTGCGCCGTCCGGACTCGTAAGATTCCCGTAGGGAGGTAAGCCTGCCGCAGATAGTTTGAGAGTGTTAGCATTGTTAATGCTTGTATTTGTCATATTGAGACCCGCTGTTGTAGCAAGACCAGCACCACTTACTAAGCCGTTGGCTGTTACTGTGCCATTTGCAATCGTAACATTCGTGCCGAGTCCTGAGCCGATCACAGCTGAAGTAGTGCTAAGCGCTCCTCGGATGGTTGTACTACTGACATTGAGAGGCCCGTAGATGAGAGCGCTTCCAGAAAGATCCAGACTTCCCGATGCACCAATAGTGCTTGTAAAAAAAGAGTTTGTAGAAAGGGAAGAGGCCACAAGGGAGGATGTATGGACAGTCGATGCCGCCACATCATCAGCACCAACAATTGAATTAGAATCCATCTGTATGGACGCTACAGCAGGATATAGGGACCAATCACCAATATTGGAGATATCACCTGCTTTCGCCAGCAGTTGTCCATCATAGTACAAGTTGGACCCGATGGCTTGTAGGATCTGTGTTCCCGACGCATCTGTCAGGAAGATTGTACCGGTCAGCGAGGAGAACTTGTACCAGTTGCTTGCTGCTTCGCTTGCGGATGCATAATACGCATTATTAGGACTACCGTAAGTTCCGCCTGGTAGTGTTGCCATTCTATTATGAAATAAGAAAAGAAACGGCGGTTCTTTCTTGTGTAAGAGGACCCCGGACCGGAAGACTGTAAAATATATTCTGTTTCTTCAAGTAGAAATGTCGTTCTATCCTGTTCAAGGGCCACTAAGTACGAATGCGCGAGATCCCGGTACGACCATTCGCAACCCTTCTACGGCGTTGCTGGGTATAGATTCTGAGGATCGTTTCAAGGATTTTCCAGATGCACGAGCCAATACAAATGTAACTAATCCAAGTTCTCCCTACACTTTTACAATTTCTAAACCTGAAAACGTTATGGCTGGTTTTTTTACACGTGTGGGACTTACAGAAATTGCATTTCCTTGGACAGTACCTAACATTAATCTCAAGAGCCAACAGATCAGGCTACAATGGTTTTTGAACGATGTTGCGCAACCTGTTGCCACACTTACGATTCCTTACGGATTTTATACTCCTGACAATCTTGCTACAGCGATGGGTATTGCCATAAATAATGTAATTAATGCCGCTGTGCCTGGCGCGAATGCAATTCAGTTCTTTTACAATTACAAAAGAATCAATTTAGGACCAAGACCTACACCAGATACTGATTTGAGTGGTCAGGAATTGTCATTTACCTACTATTCTACTAATGCAACGATTGATATAACGTTCTTACCGATGGTGTATAACTCTGCATCATATCCTTGGCCTGCTTCTACAAAACAACTGTTTGATGTGTTAGGATTTGGGAGTATCAACTCAGCAGGTGGGGTCAATCACGGCGAGGCAACCTTCTGTCAATGGACAAGGTATATCGATGTGACCTGTCAGCAACTCACGTTAAATCAATCTTTAAAGGACGCGGCTTCTCAACCAACTGTGCATGATATGCTTGCTCGAGTATATGTATCAGCGGCTCCTGGACAATCCTCAACAACGTCAGCACCGCTAACAGGTGCAGCAAATCAATGTTTCCCTGGTAATGCGCCTACGACAATTTACAAAGACTATAGTCATCCCAAGCAAATACAGTGGCTTCCTAATCAAAACGTACCCGGTTTTTTGCAGTTTATTGTGTATGATGATAGTGGCGCTCCTCTCAAGGAAGCAGTAGAAAATCAAGGCACTGGTGTAAATTGGAGTATGACCTTGCAGTTTTCCGAAAACTAATTTGTATAATTTACAATTATCGTAATTAGCGCTTAAAATCGGAACTCGGCACTTGACTTGCTGAAAACTAAAGTGCTATTATACACATAAGTAACATGCAATGTGTAGGCATCATCCGTAGGAGCGCGCACGACCAGATTTACAAGGCCGTTCAATATATGTTTCAGTTAGTACCGTGACTTTCGTCATACTTTAACAGCCCCACCTGGCTCGGCTTAGACTTTCTCTTCTGGCATCGTTTGGGCTTGTCAGACCCATCAGCCACTATCCTATAAAGTCGTTCAGGTTCCCCACTGCCTAACATAACGGCATAGAGGGGCTTCCACCCACATTATCCAATCCTTTCTACTAATTACCATTGGGAAGCGTCATTAACGCTGTTCTCCGTTCGCCTTTCGGCTACGGATGGTGAGAGAGGCTCTAAGGAACTTCGTGGTATGCGGTTGATTCCGCAAGGGATATGAGCCTGTTCTTTTTAATAACAGACAACAGCAGTGTTTTCAAAAGAATTGAAAACTTTACCGTGTGATAAAACTTCAGCCTCGTAATCATTTCCTGTAGGATTTGCGAAAGGAAGGATTGCATACACAGACTGGCCGGAAGAGGGGGTGAAGGCAGGAGTAGTACCCAGCGCAGCAGCAGTCAGCACGGCCTGATCGACTGTAGGAGGCTTGGTGCCGTCCAGCAAGTTCCAGATGGTAGAGGAGCCGTTGTTGTACTGAGAATAGATGGTACCGGCATACAAGACAGTGACTTCCTGGGGAGCATACCACAGCAGAGAATTGACGGAGTCAGAGTTCTTAGTCAGCCAGCATTGGATAGCCTTGACCTGGCCTGTACGGAAGCCAGTCGCAGTAAGTTGTGCGGGGGTAGTAGCAGATCCGGCGGGTACTGCAATCTGTAATTCCTGTTGGTCGAAGATAACAGGCATAAGCAGTTCGTGGGTGTTAAGATCGACGTGGTTGCTGATGGCCATACCACGGTCATTCATTGTCAGTTGCTCGACCTGGAAGTAACCAACATCGAAGGCCGCAGGAGGGGCGATACCACCCACATTACCAGCAGAGGCCCAGAATCCTGAAGGGGAGTTAAGGGTCACGGTTACCTGCACCTGTTGCGCTAAGGTGTCTGCAGGTAGAGGAACTGAGAGACCATCGTTGGAAGGGAAGCACCAGATGGGGACGGGGATGTAGGCATACTGATCCTGTCCCATATCAGCAACGGCTGAGACAGAGGATCCACCCAACTGTAGGATAGAGTTGGCCTGCTCGCGAGTACGGACCTGGCGCAAGTTCTTCGCCAAGATTTGCTGACCGGTCATAAAGTACTGGCTGGACCCACCTATACGGAAAGACACCTGTTGGATGGCGTTGTAACCCCAACCACGCTCCAAAGCGTTGTTGGCTGCCTGACCGGTAAGGGAGGCCGCCCTGTAACCAAGCACGATAAGGACGTGCTTAAGTCCGTTTCCAGGAGGGATTATGAAAACGCTGGTACCTGCTGACAGGTTGGTCAAGTTCTGGCTGAACCGGGTGTTGTACTCCACGGGGATAGACTCCACCTTGCAGTTATCAGGGTCCGTGTAGTACAAATCTTCCGCTTTTCCGAGGTCCGTGAATGCTCCAGACATTTGTGTGGCCATTGTGTTTATACATTATGGCCACAAAATAAAAACCGTAAATAGAACAATGCCCCTGCCAGAACCTATGCCATCCGCCAACAACGCCTTCCACGCCGGACAAATGAACAAGAGCCATATTTCCTACCCTCACCTACCCAAGTCCCCTGTTGTAAAGATGCACAAAGTACTGTATCCATCGCTATCGACTACCGGGGTGAGATCTCCGGCGACAAAAATCCCAATGGGTTACACCCGTCCTATTCTTACAGCGCCTGGCCGTCATTGCGCCTAAGCCTTTTCAGCGTTAAGCATTGCTATACGACCTTCAAAGTATTCTATTACTTTGGCTTTCGTATGTTTCCCTGACATCAGGGTTCTGACGTGTTCGGCACTATGCATCAGCGCCTCTTTCCGGAGGTCTTCCTTTTTGGGTCGTCCTTTCTTTTTCGGCTCGTCTTTGGTTGTACTTATAACAGGACTTGGATCTGATATAGTTCCGCCGTGCATAACTCTGTAAGCGCTTGGAGACTTACCAGCAGGAATGTAGGGATCGGGTGGGGGTGGCGCAGCGCCGATGGCTCTTACATTAAATCTACTCATCCTATAAAGGGATGAGCATAAAAACTGGAAAGTTTGATTTTACAATGCCTACTAATAACTGTGCGTCCTTCATTCTTGTAGGAGCCTCTCGTAGTGGTAAGACAACCTTACTGAAACACATCTATAAGACTCACTTTAAGGATCACATAACGATGATGTTTTCAATGAATAAGCACGCTGACATCTACAAGGATCTCAGTTCCAAGGTGATGGTGACAGACAAGTTCCACCCGGAAGTGATCAAGGAGGCGCACGATATTAATGCGCTGTGTGACAATAAATACGACTTCCTTGTAATTTCTGATGATTATGTGGATAATACGATCAAGAATCATCCAGAGGTAACACGTGCCATGAGTGTGTATCGTAATGCAGGCATTTCTAGTATATGGTCGTTCCAAGGGCGTACGATGATGTCATCTGTAGGTCGTAACAATGCAAATTACATTATGATCTTGAAGCAACAGACCCCGTTGGAATGGGAGGCAGTGATAAAGGAGTTTTTGTCGATGTGGCTCCCGATGGGGATGTCAATGAGGGAGATGATTTCCTTTTGTAAGGATTGCTGTGAGGATCATCAGTTCTTCTTTATCAATCAACTGGAGGGGACTTGCATTCTTACAAAGTTATCCAAGTCACAAATATAATGTTAGACACTGGTAGAAAATGTCTTTGCTCCCCAGCGGCACATTCGCAAGCCCAAACGAATCTTACTACGGTGCAGGTGGCGGAGGCGGAAGTCTTACGTCGCCTGTAAATATTGCGGGCAACCCAGATGCTACAATAAATCTTAGCGCACCTGCAGGTCCTTCTCAACTTCAGTTTATTAATGGAGCGAATAGTTGGCAAATACTTACAGCAACAGGTGGCCCAAACAATATTATAATTCAGCCAACAAGCGGTACATTTAATAATTCTCCTATGTTATCAATAGATGCGGATTTATCAGGAACCGTGTTTCTTGGCACTTCACTTAATGGCACATTAGTTCAAAGTCGAAATACTCTTCTTGTAACAGACTTCCTTGGCGGAGGAGATGCTGGAAATGGTATTGTAATCTCTCCCCAGAGTGCTACAGTCAATAAGATTTCTGGAGTCGTGGCATCTGGCGGATCATTACGTCTTGGATCTTCTGTAGCAACGCCAGCGGTTGTAAATATCAGTGATACAGGAGCAAATACAGGCTCCTTTCAGGTAGGCGGAAATGGCGGTGACCCACTGCTAATCGCAGGAGGACAAATTGCACCCAACAATTACAGCGTAATTCGTCCCAATACTGGAAGTGCTGGAGAACTCTACATAGGGTCTTCTACAAGTACAAATCCTAATGCCATTCATCTTACAGACACGGCCACTCAAATTTCTAAATTGGGTGGTGCGCCTGTGACCCTACTCGCCGCTCAAACCATTGCTCCTACTGCTTCGGTCGCTGTGCCTCTTCCAGTCAATGAAGGCTTATACTCCATTGTAGGATGTGGTGTAGGATTATTAGCAACTGCGCAAACTCGCCAGGCGCAGTTCTCGTGTATGGCGTACATTAATGCGGCAGGTGCTGTTCAGATGGGCGGAAATGCTACATGCGATGTTGGTGCGTTAGGTGGTACAGACTCAGTTACATTTCAAGTAACACCCACTGCTAATGGATTTATTATCTACAATGGAGGACCACAGTCTCTTGTATCATTTCAGATTAGCGCATTCAGAATCAGCGGACCCATCCCGGGCGTTGTGTAAAAAAACATTGTGTAAGAGTATAAAATGTCATTGCTTCCAGCCGGAACTTTTGCAAGTCCAAATATTACGTACTATGATTCAGGAGGAGGTGGAGGAGGCGGTAGTGTATCAAGCGTTTCAACACTGATCTCTCCTACGTTGATCAGTACTGTTGGAGGAACATCAATACTGAATTACACAGGGTCGGTAAATTCTATTGTTACTGAAAACAACAACGGTATCTTTACAATGTCCGCACAACCTACTGTGCCGGGCCAACAGCCATTTATTGCTTACAATGCAGCGCAAAATCTTACAACTATTGGAGATGGTGTGCAAAACATTCTCGGCGGCGTTGTTACAACTCGTCAGGAATTACTTGTCACTGATCCAAGGGGTCCTGGCAATAACTTAGCGCTTACACCTATCGATGCTACTAATTCACTGATTGCTCAGGGATGTGCGACGAATGGTGTTATAAACTTCGGTACATCCCTTGCGCAAAGATCGACATTAGTCGTGTATGATCAAGGAGCAACTGCTGGTGTTGTACAAGCAGGCGGTAACGGCGGAGCGCCACTTGAACTTTTAGGAGGTACAGCGGGTGTGGCTATTTCTAATGCTCCTATCATACGTCCAGGCGTAGCGGTAAATGGTACTATGCGTATTGGATCTTCTTTTGGCTCATCAAATCAGATTGTTGTAAGCGATTTGTCAGGTGTGTATTTTGGTAGCATTTTTCCACCAATCTGGAACTGTATGGTAGCCCAAACAGTACTAGCAGGCGCAACACGTGGAGCCGGTACATACGGTTTTAGTTTAGCAGGGGCGTTTTTCACTGACGGTATGTATATGTGTATGACTTGCCCATTCCCACCTACCGGTCCTACGGACCCCTCTACATATTCGAGCGCCTTCTCATTTACATTCTATGTAAAAAACAATCTTTGTGTAGCCGGAGGTGTAGGAAGTAATACATCTGGTAACATCTACATCCAGCCCCAGTCAGGCCTAGCAGGCTTAGACTTAGTTGTTTCAGGTGCAAACTGTTACTTATCCGTCGTAGTCATCAGACAGACAGGTGTAATCGCAGGTTTCTAAACTCCTGTAGATGGATATACAAGAGGATCTCGACGTGCCTGACAGTAATAGATGATCGACCATCTTACATCTGTAAATTCCTCTGTTTCGTGTGGGTGTGTATTTCCATTGAACTGTAGAGGTTTATCTTTGATGTCGTGAGCGATGTATTCATCGGTCACTGGATCATACACTCTAAGTTTTCCACCTTCGTACGGTCCAAGAGCCACAATGACAGAGTCTCCAACATTCAAGGAATCTGTATGTTTCTTGGCTTGTACGTTTTGATTGAGTGTAATACAATTGAAAAATACACCAGCCGGGACAATTTGTGATCCGTATTCACAAAGGGCTTTGTAAAGTTCAGGCCATCGTGTATTTGCTGAAAATCCGGACCAACCTTTTGTACGAGTTCGTCCAAATCCAAATGTGCATGTACGGCCAATGTTTCCAATACGGTCGCCACGCATTCGTACGTGCTGGCCTGCATTCTTTCCCGTTTTTACAGTACGGCCGAGTGACAGTTTTGGTAGCGTTACGCCTTCCAGTTTTGTAAGAAGGTTACTACGAGCGGTTACAAACTCCGGAGTACTAACTTTCTCGATATACCTAACACCGTCCATCTATATACACATACAAATAAATCATACAAAAGTAAAAAAAATCTTACAAAAAAAATCTTACAAATGTAAAAAAAAATATACAAATGTAAAAAAAATCTTACAAAT
>Ga0114968_10001462_pt1 | contig 18099 bp, 18 predicted proteins | sample M_130807_EF_Meta_FD_87020 | JGI IMG/M metagenome (GOLD analysis project Ga0114968, IMG submission 87020) | Freshwater microbial communities from Lake Montjoie, Canada to study carbon cycling - M_130807_EF_MetaG | ecosystem: Environmental > Aquatic > Freshwater > Lake | place: Lake Montjoie...
ATGGCACCTATGCCAGACGCCAAGGTGTTTTTCACCAGCGGCGGCAGTGACTCCGTGGACACGGCGGTCAAACTGGTGCGTCGTTACTGGGACGTCGTCGGGCAGCCCGATCGCCAGAAGATCATCACGCGAACCCACTCGTACCACGGCATGCACGTGGGTGGCACTCACCTGAGTGGGATCCCGGCAAATCGCGTGGCTCCTGACGGCGACGGCTCTGTTGTTGTCACGTGGGACGACCCGCAAGCCCTGGCGGACGCGATAGACCGCATCGGCGAGCACCGCGTCGCGGCCTTCTTCTGCGAACCTGTGATTGGTGCCGGTGGAGTGTTCACCGCTCCCGCCGGCTACCTGGAGGCAGTCCGCACGATCTGCCGTGACCGCGATGTGCTGTTTGTCGCGGATGAAGTCATCACGGGCTTTGGACGTACCGGCAGCATGTTCGCCTCCGGCGGGCTTGACCCTGATCTCGTCCTGACCGCCAAGGGATTGACATCCGGCTACCTGCCGATGGGAGCGGTCCTCGTGAGCGCTCGAGTAAGTGATCCGTTCTTCTCCTCGCCTGGCCTGATGTGGCGGCACGGCTACACCTACAGCGGTCACGCGACCGCCGCGGTGGCCGCCACCGTCAATCTCGACATCGTGGAGCGCGAGGGACTCGTGGCGAAGGTTGCCGAAAGTGCTACGTCGCTCACAGCAGCGCTGCTGCCCCTGCGCGACCATGATCTGGTGACCGAGGTGCGAAGTGGGTCGGGACTTCTCGCTGCTGTTCAGTTGGATCCACTCACGCTTGCTCAGGACGCGACCCTGATGCCACGCATCATGCGCAACATGCGAGAGAACGGTGTCCTCAGCCGGGCGCTGGCCACCGGTGCCATTCAGGTATCACCCTCATTCGTTATCAGTCGCGCGGAATTGCGCATGATCGCCAGCGCAATCGATTCGGCTTTGGTGACGGTGGGGTCGCGACGCACACCGTCGATGGCTGAAGATGACGACCTCCTGCCCCACATCACCACCGACGAGCTCGGCGGCTTTGGTAATTCCGACGCTCGATTGCTGGCGGACGTACCGCCGCATCACGGATCCTGAGGACGGCGCCGTGCATGGCCTGGGCACCATCATCAACGTCATCGCCATAGTGGTCGGCGCGGGCATCGGCGTGGCGGTGGGGCACCGTCTCCCCGAGCGCACCCGCGACACCGTCACCAGCGGTCTGGGCCTAGTCACCCTCATGGTCGCGGCCCTGAGCGTCAAGGACATCACGAGCTCGACTCTCACAGATGAAGTGGGATCGGCCGCCCCGATCCTGATCATTCTCGGGGGCATCCTGCTCGGCGGCATCATCGGCTCGCTACTGAAGATCGAGGAGCGCCTCGAGCACCTTGGCGCCTGGGCGCAACGTCGAATGTCTCGCAACAACGACGTGGGTTCCCGCAAGCGATTCGTCGAAGGCTTCGTGGATGCCTCACTGCTTTTCGCCATCGGACCTCTGGCCATCCTGGGCTCGATCAGTGATGGATTGGGGCACGGCATCGACCAGCTGGTACTGAAATCCTCGCTTGACCTTGTCGCCTCGATTGCTTTCGCGGCCGCACTCGGGTGGGGTGTTGCGCTGTCGGCGTTGACCGTAGGGGTCGTGCAAGGAGCGTTCACCCTTGTGGGGTTCTTCGTCGGACAGGTGATCCCCGAGCCTTACATCCTCATCATCTCTGTGACGGGGGGCCTGATCCTGATCGGCGTGGCTCTGAGATTGCTGCGCATCAAGGCGGTGCCGGTCGCGGACCTGCTGCCCGCATTGGTGTGCGCACCGATCATCATGGCTGTGGTCGCGGCCTTCATGCATCGGTAGGCAACGTCGTCAACCGCCGTGCACGATCGGAATGAGTTGACCAGCAGCAGACGCGGTGATGACCGCAAGTGCGTCGTCCTCGGCAACCGCGATGACGATGGTGGAGCTGTTGGTGCCCGCCCACCCGCTGTCCGCGGGAAGTTCGAGCACGCGCGCGGAAACTGCCACCACGTGTGCGGGGGCATTGTCCGTTGCCGCCGCGAGATCGATCACGTCACCGACATGCAGTGACGCGGCACCGGACACCTGCGCCGGAATGACGTTCTCGCCGGGCCGCACGTCGCGGGTAAGCGCTTGAGCGGGCCCGGATTCTGCACGCGACCCAAAGAGCAGCACCACGGCGAGTGCAGCACAGCAGGCTGCGACAGGACGACGACGTCGATGAAGAAACCGGCGGATCAAGTCGCGGAGGCGGTCCACGAGCGGACGTTAGGTCGCGCAGGCCCGGGCGCGCGACCGGCTATCCACAGGTCAGCTGCTCGAATTCCCCGTCGATGAACTTCCCGAGGAGGAGCCGGTGCTGGTCGAGGGCGACGATGGTGACGGGGTTGTCGAGGGCTTGGAGCCGGTGGCACTGGAATCACTTGAGCCGGTTGACGGACTGGACGAGCCCGACGAGTTCGTCCCGCTCGACGAATCGGACTTGCGCGAGTCGGTGCGGTAGAAGCCAGATCCCTTGAAGACGACCCCGACGCCGGAGAACAACTTTCGGAGTGACTCCTGCCCGCACGACGGGCACACGGTCAGCGTGGGGTCCGACATCGACTGCACAATCTCGTGGTTGGTGCCACAAGACGAGCAGGTGTACTCGTAGGTGGGCATGGAGCTCCTTGGTCCGTCCGCCCCGGGGCTGGCACTCTAATTGGGCGAGTGCCAATTGTGCCCACCTGTGCGAAGCGCGTCCAATCCACCCCTACGGTCAAGGCGTGCGCCTCCTTCAGATCGCTCTCGGCGGGGCCGTGGGCTCTCTGGCGCGTTATGGCATCGACCAGACCCTGCCGTGGAGCGATGGCTTTCCCTGGGCGACGCTCATCATCAATGTTGTGGGTGCGCTGGCCATTGGCGTGGTGGCCACCACCGTCGTGGATATGCGGCCCTGGGTGCGGCCGGTGGTCATTGTCGGGGTCCTCGGAGGGTTCACCACCTTCTCCGCGTTCGCATTGCAAACCGGGACACTGCTCGACGCCGGTCACGTGATGCAGGCCCTGGTGTATCTCGCGCTGACCATGGTGGCCGGACTTGTCGCTGTAGAGATCGGTGCTGCGCTGGGTCCGCGATTTCGGCGAGTGACGTCATGAGGCGGGCCGTCCGATGATGTGGCTCGCAGTGGTCGCGGGTGCCGCGGTGGGTGCACCGCTGCGCTACTTAGTCGAAACGTCGGTTACCTCGCGCATGAGGCACCACCCATGGCATCAATTCACCTGGGGCCTGCACGTGGTCAACGTGGCTGGATCACTCGTCGCGGGCGTCGTCCTCGCGACAACCACGGGAGTTTTGCGCGCACTTCTGCTGGCCGGCTTCTGCGGTGCCTTCACCACGTTCTCCGGCTTTGCCTGGAGAGCGCACTCGCTGCGCGTGATGTCAAGATCAGCCTGGTGGTGGACCATCATCACCATGCCGACCGCATGCATCGCGGCATTCTGGATCGCGTGGCGCCTGGCTAGCTGACCCGCAAGATCCGCTGAGGCGTGATGATGATGTCCACTCGACAATCATGCGGCTCTGTCGGCACGCCAGGACCCGCAGCAACGTCGATGACCTCATCATCAAACACGAGTGCGATCGTCCGGCAGTTGAGTTGAGCAAGCGCTCGGTCGTAAAAGCCCCCGCCCTGGCCTAGGCGTGCGCCATGCAGGTCGACCGCGAGGGCAGGAACCACGATGACGTCGGCGAGTGACAGGGACACATGACCATCAGAGATCGGCTCGTCAATCCCGTAGGCACCCGGCGCGAATCTCGTCTCGCGAGTGACACTCGTCCAGGTCAGTGATTCCCCGGAGACACGCGGCAGCAGGACACGGCGATCGGTGTCGAGGAGAGCCCAAAGCAGCGGAGCGGTCCCCGGCTCGGTGGGCATAGACATGTAGAGCGCGACCGTCGCGGCCGTCATGACCTCAGGGAGTTCCAGCACGAGTGCGGCCAACGCGTGTGCTGAAGTGATGCGCTCGTCTTCAGACCTGACGATACGAGCGGCCCGGATCCGAGAGCGAAGCCTGACCTTGGCGCTCTCGGGGAAGTCATCGACCACGACACCATCTTGTCCCGTAGGGTCGCGGCATGGGCGTTCCCGTGCGCAAGGCAGTGATCCCGGCTGCTGGCCTTGGCACGCGCTTTCTGCCGGCCACCAAGTCCACCCCCAAGGAGATGCTGCCCGTCGTGGACAAGCCCGCTATCCAGTACGTGGTCGAAGAGGCTGTCGCTGCAGGGTACGAGGACGTGCTGTTCATCACCGGTCGCAGCAAGCGACCGCTGGAGGACCACTTCGACCGCAACCTGGAGTTGGAGCAGGTGTTGCAGGCCAAGGGTGACACGGCCCGGTTGCAGAAGGTCACTGAGTCAACCGATCTTGCGCGTATCCACTATGTGCGCCAGGGCGATCCGCTGGGCCTGGGACATGCGGTGCTCGTAGCCGAGAGTCACATCGGTGATGAGGCCTTTGCTGTGCTGCTCGGCGATGACCTCATCGATCCGCGCGATCCGGTGCTTCCGGCCATGGCCGAGGTTCGTGCCCGGTACGGCGGCTCGGTCATCTGCCTGATGCAGGTGCCGCGCGACCAGATCTCCCTGTACGGATGCGCGGCTGTCTCGCCCACAGATGATCCGTCGGTGATGGCGGTGACCGACCTGATCGAGAAGCCCGACGAGGTTGCAGCCCCCAGCGACCTGGCCATCATCGGCCGCTACCTGCTGGACCCGGCGGTGTTCGGAGTTCTCGCCTCCACGAAGCCCGGGCGCGGTGGCGAAATCCAACTCACCGATGCACTGCGCACTCTTGCAGCGATGCCGGCGAGCAAGGGCGGCGGTGTCCACGGACTTGTCTTCACGGGCCGTCGGTATGACACCGGCGATCGACTGTCGTACCTCCAGGCCGTCATCACACTTGCGTGCGAACGGGACGACCTAGGTCCGCCTCTGCGGGAGTGGCTGGCGTCCTTCATGTCCTCGTGAATCGCCCGTGGCCGGTCACGCTCACCCATGGTGATGTGAGCTTGCGGCCGCTGAGGCAGCGGGACGCGGCGCGATGGCGTGAGGTCAGAAGGCGCAATGCCGATTGGCTGCAGCCGTGGGAGGCGACTCTTCCTCCCCGGTCAGCCCATGACGCCGACATGGTTCCCACATTCGGTGCCATGGTGCGGCGGTTACGTCGAGAAGCTCGCGAGCTGCGCTCCCTGCCGTGGGCATTGACCTATCAGGGTCGATTGGTGGGCCAGGTCACGGTGGGCGGCATTGCCTGGGGCTCCGCCCGCAGCGCTCATGTGGGCTATTGGATCGACTCTTCCGTCGCCGGACGAGGCATCATGCCGATCGCCGTCGCAATGGCGCTGGATTACTGCCTCGATGTCTTGCATCTGCACCGGGTGGAGGTCAGCATTCGGCCGGAGAACCAGTCGTCGCTGAGAGTGGCGGAGAAGCTCGGGCTGCGTCGTGAAGGGGACCGCCCCGCCTTCCTTCACATTGATGGTGAATGGCGTGACCACGTGATCTTTGTTGCGGATTCAGGTGCGGATTCAGCCACGAATTCCGGCAAAGAGGTCATCAGCTACCTCGATCGATTGACCGGTCCGCACCCGACGTAACGCAGTCCCAGTCGGACATTTTCGACACGCCGCAACTTCTTTCACATCAGCCTCCCGCGAAACACGGACATATCGCCTTACCGTTGCACGCGTGACGGGCTTGATTTACATCGTGATCATCGCGTTGTGGGCGGTCGTACTTATCCCCATGTGGCTGCGGCATCATGATCAGGTCAGCGAGACGCGGTCCACCGCACGATTTACCTCGGCCATGAAGACGCTTGCTACCCGAAATAGTCGCAACTCTGTGCTAGAGATAAGGGTACCAGTAGGCAGCCGCGGCCAGGAGAGGTTTATGCCGAGTCCGTATGACCGGTCGTATGACCTAGATCCCGAATACGAGCGCGAGCTCATTCGGCAAACTGCGGCCACCCGTCGTGCCATTGTCATCGGTATCTTGACGCTCGGCCTGCTGATGTCACTGATCCTTGCCGTCGTTTCTGTGCTCCCCAAGTGGCTCCCAATTGTGGCGGCCCTTCCCCTTGGGGCATTCATTGTCGCGGCAGTGATGACCGCCGGTGCTCGCCGTGACAGTCGTGAGTCTCGGCCCAGCGTGCAGCGCGAAGTCGCCGAGCCCCGCCATCAACGTCAGCCCGTGGGCGCGCAGCCGACCGCCACGCAGGATGAGTGGGAGACCTGGGACGCGTGGCAGGACACGAATGCAGATTCGTGGTCCGCAGTTCCCACCACACTGCCCACCTATGTCAATGCGCCGCGCGCCACCGAAGTGCCGCGCAAGATCGATCGCTCCCGGCCAGGTGAGTGGACCGGGTCGGCGATGGTCGAAACCGCACGCACCTTGCGTCGCCCGGTCGACGAGATCCATGCGGCCGACCCACCGGCTGTCTATGACGACTTGATCACCGCAGAGATTCCGGCTGTGCGCCCGGGTCGCGCCGCCAGCGCCTAACTTTCAGCGAATTCGGCCCCGCCGGGGTCCCTTGCTACTCTTGCGTGCACTTTTGGGGCTGTAGCGCAGTTGGTAGCGCACCTCGTTCGCAACGAGGGGGTCAGGGGTTCGAATCCCCTCAGCTCCACCCAATGTGTTGATGAGGCGTAAGCGTCAATCATTGATGATCGTCGGCTTACGTTGGCCAAAACGAAACCCTGGTGAAGTAGCCGGAGGGCTCTCGTGAACGACTAGATCCAGGTCGGCGACCACATGCGCAGCTGCCATTGGTCGTAGGGCAGCAGGATGCCGGTCCACACCGGATAGAACCACCAGGCGGCGGCGAGCACCAAGATCAGGAAGGCGCCCACGGCCAGAGCGCCGTTGCGCCTGCGCACCATGGGTGCATCCACGGGACCGAGCACGCTGCCCAGTGTCATGGCCAACGCCATCGCAATGAAAGGCACGAATGCAACCACGTAGAACGTGAAGATGGTGCGGTTCAGATACAGCAGCCACGGCAGCCACCCGGCGAGGATGCCCACGAGAACAGCACCTGAGCGCCAATCGCGACGACCGATCCACCGCCACGCCTGATGCAGGACGGCGCCGATCGCTGCCCACCAGATGATCGGGTTCCCGAGCGCCAACACCTCGGCGGCACAGTGCTTGGTGGAGCAGCCTTCGCTGCCGTCCTCCACTGCATGCCAGTAGAACGCCGTGGGCCGTGCCTGCACCGGCCACGACAGGGCATTGCTCGCATACGAGTGGCCGCTGGCCAGATTGACGTGAAATCGCCACGCCTCCGCGTGGTAGTGCCACAGGCTGCGCAACGCGTCAGGAATGATCGAGTCACCCGTGGCCCACATGCGGCCATAGCCCAGATCTGACACAAACCAGCCTGTCCATGACACCAGGTACGTGATGCCGGCGATGGCCAGGAATGACGCCGCAGCTGCTGGTGCATCGCGCAGAAGTGTGGCCGCCCACGGTCGTTGCACGCCGACAGCGCGTCGGGCACTGACGTCCCACACCACCGTCATGATCGCGAAGAACGCCAGGAACCACAGCCCGGACCACTTGACGCCGCACGCCAAGCCGAGGGACAGGGCTGCGGCCCATCGGTAGGGGCGGACACCGAGTCGGGGTCCCCAGACTGAAGCTGTCCTCGTGAGGCCTGATTCCGTGATCAGCTTTGCCAGACGACCTCTCGTGCGGTCGCGGTCGATGAGAAGAAAACCGAAGGCGGCAAGCACCCAGAACATCAGGACCATGTCGAGAAGGCCGGTGCGACTGAGCACCAGGTGCATACCGTCGAGTGCCAGAAGCAGACCGGCGATAGTGCCGACGATGTCCGATCGAGTGAGGCGTCGCGCGATGCGCGCGCACATCAGAATCGACAGGGTGCCCAGTACCGCCACGCCGAATCGCCAGCCAAATGGCGTGGCCCCGAATATCCATTCACCTGCCGCGATGACCCACTTGCCGACGGGGGGATGCACCACAAACTCTGCCGAGTTCTTGAACAGGTTGAGCGCCTGCCAGTTGCCGTCCGAGCCGAGGATGACGTCGTTGGCCTTGTCGATGAAGGTGCGCTCGACGCCGAACTGCAGGTAGGACAGCGCGTCCTTGGGGTAGTACGTCTCGTCGAACATGATGTCGTGCGGTCGACCCAGGCTGACGAAACGCAGAATTCCGCCGATGATGGTGACCACGATGGGCCCCAGCCAGCCCCGCCAGCCGCTGCTGGGCATGCGCGGAACGAGGCGCTGGGGCAGGGAAGCCACGTCACGCCGCGGCACCGGAGGCAATGTCAGCGTCGTGGTCACGCGGTCATCGTAGGCGCGCTGTCAGGATGCCCCCATGACCTCGACTCCGGGCCGTGTCCTATTGGCGGCCACGCCACTGGGCAACCCCGGTGACGCGTCGGCTCGACTTCGCGAAGCGCTTGCCACCGCGGAGGTGATCGCCGCAGAGGACACGCGCCGCGCTCACCGGCTCCTGGCGGACCTGGGCATCACTACCAGCGCGCGGATGATCTCGTTCTTCGACTCCGTCGAACGTGAGCGGTCGGAAGAACTCGTCGCTGCGGCACTCGAGGGTGCGACGGTGCTGGTGATTACCGATGCGGGCATGCCCTCGGTCAGCGACCCTGGTTTTCGACTGGTGTCCCTCGCGGTGGAGCGCGGAGTGGTCGTGTCCGTTCTGCCGGGTCCGTCCGCAGTCCTGACCGCACTTGCCGTGAGTGGGCTGCCCGTCGATCGATTCTGCTTCGAGGGTTTTCTCCCGCGTCGCGGTGGAGAGCGCGCAACCCGGCTTGCCGAGCTCGCAGCAGAGCCACGCACGATGGTGTTCTTTGAGGCGCCACATCGCATTGCCGCGATGGTGGAAGACCTTGTGACGGCTTTCGGTCCTGACCGCCTTGCGGCCGTGTGTCGCGAACTCACCAAGACCTACGAAGAGGTGCTGCGAGGGCCATTGTCGGAACTTGCCACGTGGGCTCGAGGCGAGGTGCGTGGCGAACTCACGGTCGTGGTGGCCGGTGCCTCGCAGGAAGAGCGTCGAGCAGCCGTGGGCCTGGTCTCTGCCGAGGATTGGGTCGGCGCCGTCGTCGAGCTCGAGCAGGAGGGACAGACACGCAAAGACGCGATCGCACAGGTGGCCAAGTCCGCAGGCGTGCCACGACGTGAGGTCTACGACGCGGTCGTCCACGCCAAGCACGCGCAACCGTAGGATCGGCGACATGTCCGGCGACAAGGCTTTCTATGTCACGACGCCGATCTATTACGTCAATGATGCTCCGCACATCGGCCACGCCTACACATCCACAGCCGGCGACGTCCTGACACGATGGCATCGCCAGCGCGGTGAGCAGGTCTGGTTCCTGACCGGTGTCGACGAGCACGGCACCAAGGTGCAGCGAGCAGCCGATGGGGGCGGCGTCACGCCCCAGCAGTGGGTGGACCGACTGGTGGCCGACTCCTGGCGTCCCGTGCTGCAGACCATTGATGCGGCGCATGACGACTTCATCCGCACGACGGAGCCTCGACACAAGGAGCGCGTGCAGCGCTTCTGGGAGGCCGTACGTGACAACGGCTTCGTCTACTCGTCGCTTTACGAGGGTCCCTACTGCGTGGGATGCGAGGAGTTCAAGCTGGCCGGCGACTTGGTCGACGGCGAAGGGGAGCTCCAAGGTCAGCGCCTGTGCCCGGTGCATGGCCGGCCGGTCGAAGAACTGCAGGAGCAGAACTGGTTCTTCCAGCTGTCAGCCCTCCAGGACCGTCTCATCGCCCATTACGAAGCCAACCCCGACGCCGTACAGCCACGCAGCGCGTACAACGAAGTGATGTCGTTCATCAAGCAAGGTCTTACCGACATCTCGATGTCGCGCTCGAGCGTGTCCTGGGGCATCCCATTGCCGTGGGACACCTCGCAGGTCATCTACGTGTGGTTCGACGCGCTGCTCAACTACGCCACGGCCGTTGGCTACGGCGCTGAGGCTGGCTCGGCCGATGCACAGAAGTTCGAAGGCACCTGGCCCGCGGACGTGCACCTGGTGGGCAAGGACATCCTTCGCTTCCACGCCGTGTACTGGCCGGCCATGCTGATGGCGGCGGGAGTTGCTCTGCCCCACAAGGTCTTCGCCCATGGCTGGCTGCTGGTCGGCGGCGAGAAGATGAGCAAGTCCAAGCTCACCGGGATCGCCCCGTCGCAGATCATCGACCACTTCGGCTCCGATGCCTTCCGCTACTACTTCCTTCGCGCGATCCAGTTCGGTCAGGATGGTTCGTTCTCGTGGGAGGACATGTCGGCGCGATACACCGCCGAGCTCGCCAACGGTCTGGGCAATCTCGCCTCGCGCGCTACCGCAATGGTCGGCCGTTACTTCGACGGCGAACTCCCCGCCGCGCACGACCTCTCAGATGCCGAGCGTGTAGTTGTCGACGCACTTGCTCGCACCGTTCAGACCGCTGACGACGCGATGGGCGCACTCGACTTCTCCACGGGCATCACGGCCGTCAAGGAGTTCGTCGATCTGGTCAACGGCTACGTCACCGAGCAGGAGCCGTGGGTCCTTGCCAAGGATGAGGCCAACCGCGCTCGCCTCGGCGTCGTCCTGCACACCATCTGCGAGTCACTTCGCGCCATCGCGGTGCTGTACAACCCTGTGATGCCCAAGGCGATGGAGTCGTTGTGGAAGCAGCTGGGTGCAGCCGAGCAGCTGGGGCCGGTTGCCGATCAGCGCATCGCCAACGTGGCGCGCTGGGGTCAGCTTCCCGCCGGCACCCGCATCACCAAGGGTGAAGGGCTGTTCCCCCGCCTCGAGGATCCCGAGTCGGTGTGAGTCCTCGTTCTCGAGTTCCGGGCGATGCGAACGCCCCCGCGGCGCCTGAGCCGTTGGCCGGCGTCGTCATCGATTCGCACACGCACCTGGATGTCCATGACACCGATCTGCACGGCGAGATGCTGCCTGATGCGGATGCGATTTTGGCTGCGGCTGCTGAGGCGGGGGTGACCCGCGTGGTGCAGATCGGCTGCGATGTGGAGTCGGCACGTAAGTCCGTCGAGTTCGCGGCAACGCGCCCGTCGGTCATCGCCGGAGTCGCGTTGCATCCCAATGAGCCACCGCGCATCGTCGAGCGTGGCGGTCGCGCTGCACTCGAACACGCGTGGGAGGCGATTGCGGATCTCGCGACTGATCCCGTCGTTCGCGCGGTGGGAGAGACCGGGCTTGATTACTTCCGCACCGGCGACGACGGACGCGCCGTGCAGCAGGAGTCGTTCCGCTGGCACATTCGCTTGGCCAAGCAGATCGACAAGACGCTGGTCATTCACGATCGCGACTCGCACGACGACGTGCTGCGCATCCTCGACGAAGAAGGGGCGCCCGAGCGGGTGGTGTTCCACTGCTTCTCCGGCGATGCAGCGATGGCACGCCACTGCGCCGAGCGCGAGTGGTTCATGTCCTTTGCCGGTGTCGTGACGTACAAGAACAACGACGGACTTCGCGAAGCACTGTGCGTGGTGCCCGACAATCTCGTGCTGGTCGAGACAGATGCGCCGTACCTGACGCCGGTACCGCACCGCGGCAAGCCCAATGCGTCCTGGCTGATGCCCTTCACCGTGCGCGCCATGGCGAGCGAACGTGGCGTCAGCGAGGTCGACATGTGTGCCCAGCTCACCGCCAACACGCTGCGGGCTTTCGGGGACTGGTAATGGCCGGACTTCTGGGAGGCAGCGACATCCGCGCCCTGGTCGCGGCACTGGGACTTCGACCCACCAAGAAGTGGGGCCAGAACTTCGTCACCGACCCCAATACGGTCGAGCGGATAGTGCGTGCGGCTGATCTTGCGGCCGATGATGTCGTTCTTGAAGTCGGTCCCGGACTTGGGTCCCTCACCCTTGCGCTGCTGCCGCATTGCGCCTCGGTGGTCGCCATCGAGATCGATCCGGTTCTGGCGACCACACTTCCGCACACGGTGCGGGGGCATGCGCCCGAGTATGCGGATCGACTCACTGTCCTGCAGGCCGACGCCATGCGTCTGAACGAGGCGGAGTTGGCTGGCCTGCGTGACCGTGCGCCCTCGGCCTTGGTGGCCAACCTCCCGTACAACGTTGCGGTGCCCGTGGTGCTTCACCTTCTGGAGATCCTCCCCACCTTGCGCACCGTTCTGGTGATGGTGCAAAAGGAAGTCGCCGATCGCCTTGTGGCGGGCCCCGGTAGTCGGGTCTACGGCGTGCCCAGCGTCAAGGCGCGCTGGTACGGCGAGGTGAGCGCGGCCGGGTCGATCGGAACGCAGGTCTTCTGGCCGGTACCGCACGTGGAGTCCGGGTTGGTGCGCCTTGTTCGGCGCGACCCGCCGGTGAGTCGCGCAGGGCGATCAGCCGTCTTCACCGTGGTCGATGCCGCCTTCAGCCAGCGACGAAAGATGCTGCGCAGCGCACTGGCCGGTGTGGCAGGCGGTGCAGCCCGGGCGGGCGAGATTCTGCAGGCGGCGAGCGTGGACTCGGGGCTGCGCGGCGAGATGCTCGACCTCGTGGATTTCGTTCGCATCGCCGATGCGCTGCACGACCGCGCCTCTGTCGCTCCGACCGCCTAGCCTGCGGGGATGGCTTCGGACTCGGTCACCGTGCGCGCACCCGCCAAGGTGAACCTGCAGCTCTCCGTCGGACCATTGGGCGAGGACGGCTACCACGAACTTGGCACCGTGTTCCATGCCGTAAGCCTGTTCGACGAGGTCACCGTGCGCACCTCTGATGAACCCGGGGTCCACCTGACGATGTCAGGTGAGAACTCTGAAACCCTGCCGGTCGACGACACGAACCTCGCGATGCGCGCGGCACGCGCCTTGGCTGCGCACGCTGGCGTGGAACCGGCAATCACCATGCACGTGCGCAAGAACATTCCGATCGCCGGTGGCATGGCCGGAGGCAGTGCGGATGCGGCCGCAGTGCTCGTCGCCTGTGACGCCCTCTGGCGACTGGACACTCCCAAGGATCAGCTTGACGCGATTGCTGCCACATTGGGATCGGACGTGCCGTTTGCTTTGCACGGCGGCACGGCCATCGGAGTCGGACGAGGAGAACGCCTTACGCCCGTCCTCGCGCGCGGCACCTACTCATGGGTGTTCGCACTGGCCGAAGGCGGACTGCCCACACCGGCGGTGTATCGCGAGTGCGATCGACTGCGCGAAGGACGCCATGTGCCCGCTCCCCATGTGTCGGAGTTGCTCATGCAGTCCTTGCGGGCCGGTGACCCGATGCTGTTGGGCAAGGCCCTCAGCAACGATCTGCAGGTTGCGGCGGTCAGTCTGCGATCCGGTCTGGGTCGCGTGCTTGCTGTCGCCGAGGACCTCGGAGCTCTGGGCGCGATCGTGTCGGGCAGTGGCCCGACGTGCGCTCTGCTGGCCCGGGACCCCGAACATGCCCTCGATCTGGCGGTGTCGCTGACGAGTGCTGACGTATGCCGCACGGTCAAGCGGGCCGACGGTCCGGTGCCCGGTGCCCGCGTCGTCGGCTGACGCCTGTTCGCGGTCGGCGTACACGAGTGCGGAAGAAGGCGGGGGCCGCCACGGTTGGACCGGCTACGAGATGAGCGGTAGAGCAAAGCCCGGCTACGATGGGTGTTCAGGCTGAGGGACGGAGAAGGCATGTTCGAGAGGTTTACCGACCGGGCTCGCCGGGTTGTCGTGCTCGCGCAGGAAGAAGCGCGCATGCTCAATCACAATTACATCGGGACCGAGCACATCCTGCTCGGCCTCATCCACGAGGGCGAAGGCGTCGCCGCCAAGGCGCTCGAGAGTCTCGGCATCTCGCTGGAGGCCGTTCGCCAGCAGGTCGAGGAGATCATCGGCCAGGGCCAACAGGCGCCGAGCGGACACATTCCCTTCACTCCTCGCGCCAAAAAGGTGCTCGAACTGTCGCTGCGCGAAGCCCTGCAGCTAGGCCACAACTACATCGGGACCGAGCACATCCTGCTCGGCCTCATCCGCGAGGGGGAGGGTGTTGCCGCTCAGGTGCTCGTCAAGCTCGGCGCCGACCTCAATCGCGTGCGCCAGCAGGTCATCCAGCTCCTGTCCGGCTACCCGGGCAAGGAGCCGGCCACCTCGGGCGGACCGGCCGAGGGCACTCCGTCGACCTCTCTCGTGCTCGACCAGTTCGGCCGCAACCTCACCGCTGCAGCGCGCGAGGGCAAGCTCGATCCGGTCATCGGCCGCGAGAAGGAGATCGAGCGCGTCATGCAGGTGCTGTCGCGTCGCACCAAGAACAATCCCGTTCTCATCGGCGAGCCTGGGGTCGGCAAGACCGCCATCGTCGAAGGACTCGCGCAGGACATCATCAAGGGCGAAGTGCCCGAGACCCTCAAGGACAAGCAGCTCTACACCCTTGACCTCGGTGCTCTCGTGGCCGGCAGCCGTTACCGCGGTGATTTCGAGGAGCGACTGAAGAAAGTGCTCAAGGAGATCCGCTCCCGTGGCGACATCATTTTGTTCATCGACGAGTTGCACACGCTTGTAGGAGCGGGTGCGGCCGAAGGTGCGATCGACGCTGCGAGCATCCTCAAGCCGATGCTCGCACGCGGTGAACTGCAGACCATCGGTGCCACAACCCTGGATGAGTACCGCAAGTACGTCGAGAAGGATGCGGCGCTCGAGCGTCGCTTCGCGCCGATCCAGGTCGCAGCACCCGACGTTGCCCACACCGTCGAGATCCTGCGCGGCCTTCGCGATCGCTACGAGTCGCACCATCGTGTCTCGATCACCGACGGCGCCCTTGAGGCGGCGGCGCGCCTGTCAGATCGCTACATCTCCGACCGCCAGCTTCCCGACAAGGCCATCGACCTCATCGACGAGGCTGGATCGCGCCTGCGGATCCGTCGCATGACGGCCCCGCCGGATCTTCGCGAGTTCGATGATCGCATTGCCAACGTGCGTCGCGAAAAGGAATCTGCGATCGACTCGCAGGACTTCGAGAAGGCCGCGTCGCTTCGCGACTCCGAGAAGAAGCTCATTGCCGAGAAGGTTGAGCGCGAGCGCGAATGGAAGGCAGGCGACCTCGACGTCGTCGCCGAGGTCGACGAGCGCCTCATTGGCGAAGTGCTGGCCCTCATGACCGGTATCCCGGTCAGCGATCTCACCGCCGACGACATCGCTCGCCTGCAGCGCATGGAGGGCGAGCTGCACAAGCGTGTCATTGGCCAGGAGCAGGCCATCAAGGCACTGTCCAAGTCGATCCGTCGCACTCGTGCGGGGCTCAAGGATCCCAAGCGCCCCTCGGGCTCCTTCATTTTCGCCGGGCCTTCGGGTGTCGGCAAGACTGAGCTCTCCAAGGCGCTTGCGGAGTTCCTCTTCGGCGACGAGGACGCACTTATCGCACTCGACATGTCGGAGTTCTCCGAGCGGCACACGGCGTCGCGCCTGTTCGGCTCTCCGCCCGGCTACGTCGGTTATGAAGAGGGCGGGCAGCTCACCGAGAAGGTGCGTCGTCGTCCGTTCTCGGTAGTGCTGTTCGACGAGGTCGAGAAGGCCCACCCCGACATCTTCAACTCGCTGCTGCAGGTGCTCGAAGAGGGCCGGCTGACCGACGCCCAGGGTCGCGTGGTCGACTTCAAGAACACCGTCATCATCATGACGACCAACCTCGGCAGCCGCGACGTGTCCAAGGGTCAGTCCCTGGGCTTCGCTCCGGACAACGACGGTGACTCGGCCTATGAGCGCATGAAGGCCAAGGTTCAGCAGGAGCTCAAGCAGCACTTCCGACCCGAGTTCCTCAACCGCATCGACGACGTCATCGTGTTCCACCAGCTCACGCAGAACGAGATCGTTCAGATCGTCGATCTCATGATCGCCAGCCTGGAGAAGCGCCTCGTCGAGCAGGATCTGGGCATCGAGCTCACTGTTGGAGCTAAGGAACTGCTCGCTGAGCGTGGTTACGACTCTTCGCTGGGTGCTCGGCCACTGCGTCGCACCATTCAGCGAGACATTGAGGATCCCCTGAGCGAACAGCTGCTCTTCGGCGACATTCCCAAGGGCTCGATCGTTCTCGTTGACGTTGCACCCGAGGGTGGCGAGGAGGCATTCACCTTCACCGCGATGCCCAAGGGTGAGCTGCCCGACAGTCCGCCGGTGGAGATCGCCGGTTCCGAGTAGCCAGACTCAGTGATGCCTCGAGTGTGGGCCAGCGTGAAACGGGAGTGGTGAGGGTGCGTCGCCGTTCGGCAGTCACATGGGGTGCCTTTGTCGCCTTGCTGGGCATTTTCATGATGCATGGCGCGTCCGCGTCGGCGGCTCCCGGTCACTGCGGCGATGTGCGCGTGATGGGTCTTGTGCACGCAACGCCATCGGTCGGCCACCAGTCCTCGGTCGGAACACAGGACCAGACTCCTGCGCTGGCCTCGATCGGCGTGCCATTGCCTCGGCAGGCCGGCGATGTCGGTGGGCTTTGTGTCGCGATACTCATGGCCGGCGTACTGGTTCTCCTCTCGCACAGGGCAGCCACCACGTTCGACTCTCAGGGCTCCCGCCGGCTCGTTGGCACGGCCACTGCCTTCGTCGCACGCGCGCCGCCAGGCCCACGTCGCTCCGAGCTCTCCATTTGGCGTAACTGACAGCACGGGGCTACTCGCCGTCCTGTTCGTGACACCAATGGAAAGGGTTTCCCATGAGTATTCGCAAGGCAGCAACGATCGGATCTGCAGTTCTGATGAGTGGGGTTGTCCTCACCACGTCGTCGTGCACCACTGTCACTGTCGCTCCGGCTTCGGTGGCCTCTTCGCCAGGGGGCTCCATGATGGGTTCTGGGTCAGAAGGACACACGATGACGAACGAAAGCGTCGGGACCATGACGCACGCGGACGTCATGTTCCTCGAAATGATGATTCCGCACCATGAGCAAGCGGTCGAGATGTCACGACTGGCGTCGACCAACGGTGCGAGCCCGGGAGTGCAGCAGCTGGCCGACGCCATTGCGGCGGCGCAGGGGCCCGAAATCGAGCAGATGAAATCCTGGCTGGATGAGGCACAGGCACCGGACATGATGGGCGCCGGCCACGCGTCGATGTCCGGAATTCTCACCGAATCCCAGATGACGCAGCTCGCAGCCGCTACCGGTGCAGCGTTCGATCGCCTTTTCCTGGAGGGCATGATCGGTCACCATCAGGGTGCGATCCAGATGGCGCAGGATGTGATCGATGCAGGTGACAACTCCATGGTGAACGCCCTCGCCAAAAAGTTCATCGCCGCTCAGACTGCTGAGATCACCCAAATGCAGTCGATGCGGAACTAGTCATCCTGATGGCAGCGCGGGCCGGTGAGGACCGCGCTGCCATCAGTCGTCATGGGAGTCGGTAGCGAGTACGCCCGTCGGCGACCAGTAGCCCATCGGCGATCAGTCCGGTGAGCGCGCGATCGCGCTGCTCGTCGTCGGGCCACACCTTCGCCAGTCGAGCCCGGGCCACAACACCATCAGCGTCGCGAACCACCTGCATAAGCCGGCCGCGCACCTCGCGGTCGCTGCCTTCGTATTGCGGCTGGCGTCGTGGTGAGGCGCCCTCGGGCTGCCCGGCCGCCGTCCACGCGCAGGTATCGGTCACGGGGCACGACGTGCACTGCGGTGATCGCGCGGTGCACACGAGGGCGCCGAACTCCATCACCGCGGCTGACCAGCGGGCGCTGGCGATATCCGCGCGCGGCCACAGGTCGTCGGCGCGCTGCCACTCGCCGCGGGTGATGTGCCCCGGCGGGGTTGCCTGTGCATCGAGGGTGCGGGCGATCACCCTGCGCACATTGGTGTCCAGGACCACGGAACGTCGACCAAAGGCGAACGCGCGGATCGCTGCCGCGGTGTAGTCGCCGATGCCCGGCAAGGCCACGAGGGCCCTCTCATCGTCAGGCACCTCACCGCCATGCCGTTCGACGATCAGGGTTGCTGACTGGTGCAGGCGGCGCGCTCGACGCGGATACCCAAGCCGTCCCCAGGCGCGAATGGCGTCGCCTGGCGCTGCTCCCGCGAGATCGGTCGGCGTGGGCCAGCGACCCAGCCATTCGTGCCAGACCGGCAGC
>Ga0114968_10001463_pt1 | contig 18099 bp, 20 predicted proteins | sample M_130807_EF_Meta_FD_87020 | JGI IMG/M metagenome (GOLD analysis project Ga0114968, IMG submission 87020) | Freshwater microbial communities from Lake Montjoie, Canada to study carbon cycling - M_130807_EF_MetaG | ecosystem: Environmental > Aquatic > Freshwater > Lake | place: Lake Montjoie...
CCTTCCAAGCTGGCCATGCCGGTTCGATCCCGGTCACCCGCTCCAGTTTATTTACCCGATGGAGCCAACCTTGTTAATGAGGGCACGGCCACCAAAACTAATGCTCATCGGGGATTGCGCCGAAGTAATCAGAGTTATCTTGATTCCAAACGAAGTTCCTACAGCCACGTTCGAAGCAACACCCGAAACAAGAATGCTGTAGCGCCGACTTAGTGTTGGACTTACCCCTAATACTGCTGCGCTAGAAATTGAATACTGGGCATCGATTGGCACTCCACCTGAAACTATTTCACCTGAGAAATTCAAATTCTCGTCATTGGAAATCAATGCTGATGCTAAAACTTCAAATGTGTAATTACCAGTTTCTGTAATTGTTATGAAATTCGAGGTGAGGTTATTTCCATTTATTCCTGTGCTAAAAGTTATAAAGCTAAATCCGCTGAATTTAGAGACTGAAACGCCCGCCGCACCAGTTGTTCCAGTGTCACCTTTGGCACCAGTTGTTCCAGTGTCACCTTTAGCACCAGTTGTTCCAGTGTCACCTTTTGCACCAGCGGTACCTGCATCACCTTTTGCTCCAGTTGTTCCAGTGTCACCTTTTGCACCAGCGGTACCTGCATCACCTTTTGCTCCAGCACTTCCTGGCGATCCTGTTGATCCTGAAGCTCCTGCTACACCAGCGTCTCCTTTTGCGCCTGCACTTCCTGCTGCTCCAGGTAATCCAGCTGCACCATCAATTCCAGACGCGCCTTTTGCACCAGCTGCGCCAGGTGATCCGGCAGAACCAGCTGCGCCAGTATTTCCAGTCGCACCCTTATCGCCTTTTTCTCCTTGTGGGCCAGCTGCACCAATTACCACTTGTTCGCCAACAGTGTTTGAAACTGATTTAGGATCTGATTGTTTTAATGAAGTAGCAATCTTCCAAACACCTTTTGTTTTTGGTCCATACAAATTTGCATTCTTTGTATCAATGTAAAAGTCGCCATCAATGCCCGTTGCCTTAGTTGGGATCCCGGCTCCACATAAAATTGTGTTTACAACTGTTGTCACTGCCCGGCCGGCAGCCTTGAGAATTGTTTTTGGGGCAGCCATGGCAGGTGGCGTTGTCGCAAGGGTTGCAGCGATAGCCATAGCCACCAGTGCTCTGTTGTGCTTCATGGGGAACCTGTTTTCTCTTGAGGGGAAAATAAGTGTGAACCTGAGAAAAAGTGGAGCGAATAAGGGATTCCTAACGGCAGCTCCGCCTAAATGACTGGGGTTTCCCTACGAATGGGCGTTTTTTCTGAGGGTGTTTTAAGGTTGGTTTGCTATCTTTCGCAGCATCGCCCTGTTAAGTACGACTAGTAATTGACGAGGGTCAATAACAGGCACCACAAACGAGAGGACATAAACATGTCATCAAAGAAAAGAATTGCAGCGGTTGTATTAACTGTTGCGGCGCTATCTCTTGGATCTGTTGGAGTTGCTTCAGCACATGACAAGGGCGGCCCAAAGGGCGAGAACCGCGCAGCACACAAGGTAGAACACGATGCTCACCGTGCTGCCGTTGAAGCGCTAGTTGCTACAACACTTGGTATGGATGCAGCAACAATTAAGTCACGTCACATTGCTGGTGAATCACTTGCAACAATTGCAGGTGCAAAGAAGGGTGCATTGATTGCAGCTCTTGTTGCATACAAGTCAACTGAAATTGATGCTCGCGTCGCTGCAGGCACAATGACTGCTGCACAAGCAGCAACCGCGAAAGCAGAGTTGACTGCAAAGGTCACAGAGCGCGTTGAATCGGTAAAAGCACCTAAGCCACCTAAGGGTCCAAAGCCAGATAAAGCTGGTAAAGGTAAAGGTCCACGCTCTTAAGTAAAAGTTTCCTCCTTGGGACATGAATTTCCCGCCACGTGAGCAATCACTTGGCGGGTTTTTCATTGCCCATGGCAAGATAACTACATGCATATTCATATTGGAAGCGATCACGCGGGACTTGAATTAAAAGCAGCTCTTGTTGCTCACTTAGAACATAAAGGTCATCAAGTAACCGATCACGGACCACATGAATATGACGCTGTCGATGATTACCCTGATTTTTGTATCCCGGCAGCCATTGCAACCGTTGCAGATCCAGCATCCTTGGGCATCGTTTTAGGCGGTTCTGGAAATGGTGAGCAAATCGCTGCCAACAAAGTAACAGGCGTTAGAGCCGCCCTTGCCTGGAATATTGAGACTGCAAAGTTAGCCAGAGATCACAACAATGCAAATGTTGTTGGAATCGGTGGTCGAATGCACTCAATTGAAGAGTGCAAGGCAATTATTGACGCTTTTGTTGAGACACCTTTTTCAAATGATGAACGTCATATTCGCCGAATCAACAAAATTGCTAAGTATGAAAATGAAGGAAAGCTTTAAACCTTTTTATACAGCATGTCATTGACGGCGTGATCTTTATCAATGCCTTGTCCTTCAAATCTAGTCACCGGACGCCATTCGGGTTTGTCTATTACTCCCCCAGTAAATAATGTGGAGGCTGCAAAAACTTCCTGGATACTGATGGCGTATGGAACCCAATCAGTTGCGATATGAATAAAGCCACCTTTTTTGAGTTTTGGGTGGATCAACTTTAAAAAACCTTCATTCACAATTCGGCGTTTATTATGCTTTTTCTTTGGCCAAGGATCAGGAAAATACAAATGAATACCATCTAGAGATTCATCAGGGATCATGTGTTGTAAAACTACATGCACATCATCTTCAATTACTTTCACATTAGTTAAATCATTTTCAACAATTCGAGCTAATAACTTTCCGATGCCCGGAGGGTGAACATCGACTGCTATGTATCCATTGTTTGGATGGTTTTTGGCGATGATTGCCGTGGCCTCACCCATTCCAAAACCGATCTCCATGATTACGGCATCACTCGTTGGAAATATCGCCTTAACGTCGATTAGCTCTTCTTTGAATTCAATTCCATGGACGGCTTGCAGAGCGGTTTTTGCTTCCCGCTGGGCATCGGTAATCCGAGATCCACGGATGCTGTAACTGCGTACCGATGGGCGTTCCATGGGGTAACTCTGTCATGGTTGGATTGGAACCTACAAAAGAGCCTAAGGAGCAACTTGTGCCAGGATTAAATTTGAGCCGTGCTGAAGCAAAAGATCGTGCGGACCACCTGTATGTACATAGTTATGTAGTAACCCTCGATGTCACAAAGGGCGAAGAGACTTTTTACTCAAAATCTGAAATTTCATTTACCTGCAATAAGCCTGGGTTTTCAACATTCATCGACGCTGTTGGTCGCTCGGTAATTAGTGCAACGCTAAATGGTGTTGCAGTTGATACAAGCAACTTTGATGGTGAATCAATCTTTATTAAAGATCTGGCAGCGGAGAACCTTTTGGTCATCGAAATCGAAGCTGAGTACTCAAAATCTGGTGAAGGTCTGCAGCGCTCTGTAGATCCATCTGATGGTGAGATCTACCTGTACTCACAGGGCGAAACAGCGCACATCCGCAATATGTTCCCTTGCTTTGATCAGCCATCCCTAAAGGCAACCTTCAAGCTGACCGTTACGACTCCTGCGCACTGGGAAGCGGTTTCAAACAATCCAGTCGAATCCAAGGTTGTAAATGGAGACTTGGCTGAATGGAAGTTCACAACGACCCCTCGTATTACAACGTACTTGGACGCACTAGTTGCTGGCCCCTATTCACATGTTCATGATGTGTACAAGGGCGAAAAAGAGATCCCACTTGGAATTTACTGCCGCAAGTCAATGATGCAGTACCTAGATCCAGAAGATATTTTCTTGATTACAAAGCAGGGCTTTGAATACTTTGAAAAGACATTTGGTTTGGCATATCCATTTGAAAAGTATGACCAAATCGCAGTTGTTGACTTCAACTTTGGTGCGATGGAAAACGCTGGCGCAGTTACATTCCGCGAAGATGTTTTGGTTTTCCGCAGTCACATGCCAGAAAAGGCATACCTTTCACGTGCTAACACCATCCTGCACGAGATGGCACACATGTGGTTTGGCGACATGGTCACCATGTACTGGTGGGATGACCTGTGGCTTAACGAATCATTTGCAGAATGGTCTTCTTACTTAGCCCTTTCAGAGGCGACTCGATTTAAAGGTGCATGGTCTGAATTTAATTCAGCTCGCAAAAACTGGGCTTACCGCCAAGATCAATTGTCTTCGACCCACCCAATCATCGCCGACATGGTTGATATGGAAGCGGTTAATGCAAACTTTGACGGAATTACCTACGCAAAGGGTGCATCTGTGTTGCATCAGCTTGTTGCACACGTTGGCCGGCCACAATTTATTTCAGCACTTCAAAAGTACTTTGCCAAGCACGCTTGGGAAAACACAACATTGAATGATCTTTTGATCGAGCTAGAGGCTGCAAGTGGTCGCAAACTTGATTCGTGGGTAAACACCTGGCTACAAACTGCCGGAGTAAATACTCTGCGACCAGTATTAGAAATTGATGGCGATACCTATAAGCGCATTGCAATTGCCCAAGAAGCACCAGTTGTTCCTGTGGGATCAACTGAACTTCGCCCACACCGTTTAGCGGTTGGTCTATACGACATCAGCGGTGATGCATTAAAACTTCGCAAATCTGTAGAACTGGACGTAATTGGAGCATCCACAGTTGTGGCTGATTTGGCCGGTGAAAAGGTTGCCGATCTATTGCTGATCAATGATCGCGATTTGTCATATGCCAAGTTGCGTTTTGATAATCGTTCAATTGCAACACTTAAGACCCACCTTGGAAAGTTCGATGATGCTTTAGCCCGTGCGCTATGTTGGGCAGCAATTTGGGATATGCATCGAGACGGAGAAATTTCATCAGCAGACTTCATCGAAATTGCACTCAATGGTCTTGCTGGAGAAACCGATGATGCGATCGTCAACATTGTGCTTACCCAGCTATCAACTTCGGTCGAGGCGTATTCAAAGGAAGCAAACCGAAATGCATATCGCGAAAAGTTAGCTGACGGATTGTGGGCTCTGACAAATAGCCAAGCACCGGGCAGCGACTTGCAGCTTTTGATTTCACGCGCCTTTGCAATCAACGCACAAACAGAGGCTCAGACAGCAAATATTCGTGCCTTACTAAACGGCGGCGCACCGGGATTAAAGGTCGATGCTGATCTTCGTTGGTACTTCTTAATTGCATTAACCGAACGTGGTGCAACTACAAAGGCCGAACTTGATGCAGAGTTGGCCAAGGACAACACAACAACGGGTAATTTGGCATACGAAACTTGCTTAGCGGCGCAACCAACAAGTGATGCAAAGGCCTACGCCTTCAACAAGGTCCTCAACGAGGATGTTTCAACATCTATCAGAACAGCTCTTGTTGCTGGTTTCCAGCGGCCAATCCAAGGCAAACTGCTAGAACCATTTGTATCTTTGTACTTTGACAACCTAATAAAGGTGTGGGAATCAAAATCCTACGAACCTGCTGCTAAATATGTAACAGGGTTTTATCCATCATGGGTTGTGAAGCAATCAACTGTTGATCTGACAAATGCCTGGCTAGATGGTGCCGGAAAAGATTCTCCGGCTGTCTTGCGAAAGCTTGTTAAGGAATCACAGGATGGATTAATCCGTGCCCTTAAGGTGCAGAAGTTAGATATCTAACGCTGAGTTAAATTTGCTACTCAATTTCAGTGAGCACAGAATGCTTTTTGCTCTTTTGCTTTGTGGAAGTTGCGGCATAAGTCAACGCTGAAATTACGACAAACATTGTTACGGGGATAACTACAAAGGTAACAATTGTTTCAAAAACAGATAGACCTGGAGCCGATGCTGCTGGACCTTCAAATATCGTCATAGATTAAGTGTAATTTAATTACGCAGTTGCCGCAGCCACACCAAACGGCTGCAGGTATGGCAACCATCTGTGATCTGTGCGACCTGTTCCCAGAATTCTCCATGCGGCTCCAACTGGTTCGCGAGGTAACGTGCGCAATCTCCAGCCAAGTTCTTTCAGGTGTTTATCTGCTTTTACATGATTGCACTTGTGGCATGCAGAGACAACATTTTCCCAGTTGTGACCACCGCCACGGCTGCGTGGAATCACGTGATCAATAGATGTTGCAGGTGCCGCGCAATAAACGCAACGACCGCCATCTCGAGCAAATATCGCCCGACGAGAAAGTGGAACTGAATGTCGATAAGGAATTCGAACAAATTTTGTAAGCCGGACAACAGCAGGTAATGAAACTTGTCCACCTGCAAATCGTAAAATTTCGCCAGAATCTTCAACCATCACAGCTCGATGATTTAAGACAAGGATCAGCGCGCGACGATCTGTTATGACACCCAACGGTTCGTAGGTGGCATTTAAGACAAGTGTGCGCGACATTTATCGCTCCCGATCTAGCGCCTGGCTGGCACCGATTGGTTTATCTTGCCTCAAAACACCCGACCGCGTGGGTATTTCAAAGCAGTATTTAGGTAAAGATTTGGATAAAGTCTCGTCATTATGAGCGACACCATGCGTAATTTCCTCGAATGGATGGCCGGGACTCCCCTGCGCATCCTGATCATCCTTGTTGGCGCTGCCCTGATTCAATACTTTGGATCCCGCGCTATTTCGCGTGCCATGAACCGATTGGCATCAGCTGACCTAGTTCTAGGGCCGCGCAACATGGTGGCCCGTCAAAAAGAACGTGCGACAACTATTGGCGGCGTACTTACTGCAACCCTAAAAAGTGCGACCTGGATTATCGCTGTTGCAATGGCGCTAGGTGAGTTTGGGTTTGATCTCGGGCCGCTAATCGCATCTGCCGGAGTTGTTGGTGTTGCAATTGGATTAGGTGCACAGACACTGGTCCGAGATGTTTTGTCTGGAATTTTTATGCTGATCGAAGATCAATATGGTGTTGGCGATTCTGTCGATGTTTTGGAAATTGAGGGCGTTGTCGAAAAAGTCGGTCTTCGTGTGACAACAGTTCGAGATGGCCAAGGAACGTTGTGGTATTTGCGAAACGGTGAAATTCTTAAGGTTGGAAATCAATCTCAATCTGGTTGATTGACCATCGAATGCGCCGCCATCTCTAGATAGCTCCACAATTGTTCCTTTAACTCTGCAGTGATATCAACCCCATCAACTGCTGTGCGCATTGCGTTTAGCCAAGCATCGCGCGCCTTGGTGTCAATTGAGAACTCTGCATGACGCATTCGAAGTCGTGGGTGTCCACGGTTTTCTTGGTAAGTACTTGGTCCGCCCCAATACTGTTCTAGAAACCATTGCAGGCGAAGGGCGGCACCTTTCATATCTGTTTCTGGGTACATTGGTCGCAGGATTGGATCAGTTGCAACTACCGCATAAAATTGCGAAGTGAGATCAGCGAAGAACTTCTCGCCGCCAACTAACTCGTAAAAGTTACTCATGAGAGCTTAATTTAAAGGAAGCTACGCCAAGTAGTGAAACAGGGACTGCAACAAAGAAGCACAACCAACCATAATTTAGGGTTCCGATAATCACACCTGCTAATGCGCCGCCAGCAGCACCAGATAGGTTCATGACCAAGTCGGATGCGCCTTGAGAGGATGCACGAAATTCGGTGTCAACGCTTTCGGAGAGATAAGCCGAGCCTGCAATCAGAGTGCACGACCAACCTAACCCCAGTAAGAACAATCCGACACCTAAGGTATAGGCATCATCAGCGCGTGCCCTACCAGCGATAAGAGCCGCCAACAAAAGAATTGCTATCCCCAGTTGAACTACACGCACTCGACCCAATCGATCACTGAGCGAACCAACAACCGGTGAGAAGGCGTACATGCCCAGAACATGGACGCTAATCACCAAACCAATAATCGACAGTGTTACATCTACGTGCGCCATATGTACCGGCGTCATAACCATTACTGAAATCATCGTTGCGTGTCCAATGGCAATTGAAACAATTGCAAATAGCGCTCTAGGGTTTTGACGAATATGCGATAGTGCCTGCTTAGTTGAAACTTTCTTACCAGTTGCAATTGATTCACGATTTGCAACCAAAAATGGATCTGGGCGCAAGAACATTAGAATCACAATTGATGCCACAGTAAAGGTGGTTGCCGAGACTAAATATGGCCCCACTAGACGAGGTAATCCAAAATACTCGGCCAAGTTTCCTGATGGTTGCATCAAGTTTGGACCTGTTACTGCACCGATCGTTGAACCCCACACAACAATTGATAGCTGCTTTGCGCGGGTTTGATTTGTTGCAAGATCTATTGCTGCAAATCGAGCTTGATACCCAGCAGCAGACGAAGCACCCACCAAAAAAGTTCCCATTAACATCACGACAACAATCCGCTGCGTTCCGCCCACAACGGCCAAAATCGACCCGATAATTCCCGCAACAAAACCGGTAGACAAAGCCAAACGCCGTCCACCTTTTGCAGTAAGTCGTGCAAGCGGCAAGGCCAATGTTGCTGCACCCAATACCGCGCTTGTTGACGCTAGCCCGGCCAAGGTTTCTGATTTAGTAATTGAAGCAATTAACAGTGAGCCAGCTGCGATTGAGCCCGCGATTCCAATGCCATTAAAAATTTGTGCGGCAGCAAGAACTTTTACAGTTTTCCTTTGCAGCTGCGTGTTCGGCATTACGAAACTAATCTAACCCAAGCAGCGGTATCAATGAGCGATGTGAATTCGAAAGACAATTGGGACATCCTTAATTCTCCAAGTATTGAGTAAGGAATTCGCGTTCTGTGTCGGTAAGTGGTCGTGACTTTCTTGTCTCTTTCGAAACCGCTACTTGAACGCTCTTGACACGGGCAAATAAGACGCCGTTGTCAGAGATTTCAAAGACCATAGCAAAAGATGAGGTACCGATCTTTTCTACCCACAGATGGACATCTACAAATTTTCCACCTTCATAAATTGGCTTAATAAAATCAATTTCAGCCCGCGCAACAACCATTTCCACAATCGCTGGTTTCTCGTGACGTTCTTCAAACTGCACATAAGCCCAGTGGAAACGAGCTTCTTGTGTAAACACCAAATACTTTGCGTTGTTGACATGCCCAAATAGATCAATGTCATCTAGTCGAACAAACTGTCTATTTAAATACTTCATTAACGGGTTAGCTTTCGGTAGGTCATCCGGTGCGGACGAGATGCTTCTGCGCCTAGACGCTCAATTTTGTTGGCTTCATAGCTTTCAAAGTTTCCTTCAAACCAGAACCACTTTGCATCGCCTTCATAGGCCAAGATGTGAGTTGCTACGCGGTCAAGAAACCAACGATCGTGGGAAATAACTACGGCGCATCCCGGGAATTCCAGCAACGCATTTTCTAGTGATCCCAATGTTTCAACATCAAGGTCATTCGTTGGCTCATCTAGTAGCAGCAGGTTTCCACCTTGCTTAAGGGTTAGCGCCAAGTTCAAACGATTGCGTTCTCCACCCGATAAAACACCTGCTGCCTTTTGCTGATCCGGACCTTTAAAACCAAAACAAGAAACATAGGCACGCGATGGCATTTCAACTTGGCCGACCTTAATAAAGTCATTGCCATCTGAAACAACTTCCCACAGTGATTTCTTTGGATCAATGCCGCCACGACTCTGATCTACATAGGAAATCTTTACAGTTTCACCAATTTTTACTGCACCTGAATCTGGCTGTTCCATCCCCATTAAAGTCTTAAACAGCGTTGTTTTACCGGCACCGTTAGGTCCAATGATTCCAACGATTCCGTTGCGAGGCAGAGTGAATGAAAGATCTTCAATTAATACGCGATCTCCGAAGCCTTTAGTTAAGTTGTTTACCTCAATAACGACATTTCCAAGGCGTGGGCCAGGTGGAATCTGAATTTCTTCAAAGTCTAATTTGCGCATCTTGTCTGCTTCAGCAGCCATTTCTTCATACCGTGCAAGGCGGGCCTTTGATTTAGCTTGGCGGCCCTTTGCATTTTGTCGAACCCAGTCCAACTCTTCTGCCAATCGCTTTGCGCGCTTTGCATCCTTTTGACCTTCAACCTTAAGGCGAGCAGCCTTTGTTTCAAGATAAGTCGAGTAATTTCCTTCATATGGATATGCACGACCACGGTCGAGCTCAAGAATCCATTGCGCAACATTGTCCAAGAAATATCTATCGTGTGTGATCGCAACAACAGCGCCGACATATTTATTTAGATGTTGCTCTAGCCATAAAACAGATTCGGCGTCCAAGTGGTTTGTTGGCTCATCCAATAACAGCAAATCTGGAGCTTGCAAAAGTAACTTACACAAAGCAACGCGGCGCTTTTCTCCGCCAGATAACACCGAAACATCAGCATCAGGTGGTGGGCAACGGAGTGCATCCATAGCTTGTTCTAGCTGTGAATCTAATTCCCATGCATTGCGGTGATCCAGCTGCTCCTGAAGATTTCCCATTTCAGTTAACAAGGTGTCGTAATCTGCATCTGGATTTGCCATCTCGGCGCTGATTTCATCAAAGCGAGCTAGCATCGCCACAGTTTCTGCAACACCCTCTTTAACGTTATCAATTACATTTTTCGTTTCATCCAACTGCGGTTCCTGCAGCAAGATTCCCACTGTGTATCCAGGGGTTAGGTATGCCTCACCATTTGATGGTTGTTGCAAGCCCGCCATGATCTGCAGAACAGTTGACTTACCTGCACCGTTGGGACCAACCACACCAATCTTGGCGCCGGGATAAAACATAATCGTGACATCATCAAGGATGACCTTGTCACCGTGCGCTTTACGCGCCTTCTTCATCGTGTAAATGAACTCAGCCATGGAATGAAACCTTAGTGGTAGTGACGGGTAGACTATGCATTACGACCCCTCTACAGGCGCCTGTAGCTCAGTCGGATAGAGCACCCGCCTTCTAAGCGGGTTGTCGCAGGTTCGATTCCTGCCAGGCGCGCATCGCTATATTCGATGAAAAGCAATGGCTCAACAAAAAATGGGAAAAGAAAAACGGCCGGGATATACCCGGCCGTTTTCCACCCTCGATATTTAAGCTATTAGCCCAACTTCGCTAGAAGCTTTGTAATTGCCTTACCAAGTTCTGAATCCTTGGTTGTTACAGACATTCCTTGCTCTGGATATAGCTTTGGACATTCGAATGCGTGGTACTCGAACATCTTCTTAACTGCTGCTGCATTTGGCCCCTTATCAGCGCCAATTAGAACCATTCCATATGTTGTAGCTGGGAATGAGTATGCAGCTGGCAACTTTGTTAGATAGTTGAATGTAACAATTCCGGTGCTGTCGTTGATCGTTGCAGCTGAGAATGCTGTTAGAACACCCTCTGTTGCTGGAGCAACTTCGTTACCTGCGGCGTTAATGATGTTTGCAACCTGAAGTGAGTATGTCTTTGCATATGAAACTTCAAGGTATGTAATTGAGTAACGAGTGTCTTTTGCAAGTTGTCCCAATAGTGGTGATGTTGCTGCAGAACGAATACCGACCGGATCAGCTGTGATTGTTCCAGGGAATGCTGTTGCAAAGCTGTCTGAGCCTGGGTTTGTCCAAGTTGTTGGATCCTGTGCACGCAGAGCAGCTGTGAAGTTACCTGATGTACCTGAGTTACCTGAACGGTAAAGAACAGTGATCGCCTTGTTTGGCAATGTGTAATAACGCTTTACCTGCTGTGTGCGAAGAAGAATTGGTGCACCGTTCTTGTCTTTAGCAAGGACGCCGTTTACCTTCTTGTACACAGGAACTGAAACTGTGCGGTTAGCATCTGCAACGATCGCTGGATCGTTCCAACGTGTGATCTTGCGCGCGAAAATCTTTGAAACTGTGTCAGCTGAAAGTGTTAGCTGACGTGTAGATCCAAGGTTTGTCATGATCGCTACTGGCCATGCAACTAGAGGAATGTGAATCTGTGTGTCACGCTTTGTTGAGTTTGTGTTTGGTGTATCAGAAAATGCAAAATCGAATGTGTTTGCATCCATAGCTGTCTTACCTGAACCTGAACCTGCGCCACCGTATGTAAATGAATCCTTAGTAGCATCTTGGTAAGAGTTCTTACAAGCTGTGATGAAATTTGTTACTGCACTTGCGCCTTGACCCTTGAAGTCAACTGCGTGTGCGGCTGGTGTAGTTACTGCAACTAGGACTGCAGCAATTGCAGCTCCTGTGCGTAATGAACGAGAGATTTTCATGTGGACCTTTCTAGATGAGTACATGTGGGATAAACCTACTTGAGCCCACTAACGCGGGGCTAAGGGATTGTAAATTTCTAGCAAAACTCAGGTGAACAAAAGGTTAACGATTTAACCGAATCGACCTGAAACATAGTTTTCTGTTCGCTGATCACGGGGGCGAGAGAAGATCTGCGCCGTCGGACCTGTCTCGATTAATTCACCTGGTCCGCCATCTGACAGGAAGAAACCTGTGTAATCAGATACACGGGCTGCTTGTTGCATGTTGTGAGTCACGATGACAATTGTCATTGTTGATGACAACTGCGAAATAGTTTCTTCGATGCGAAGCGTTGAACCTGGATCTAGAGCAGAACATGGCTCGTCCATCAGTAGCACCTTTGGATTAACCGCAAGTGAGCGAGCGATACACAATCTCTGCTGCTGTCCGCCTGAAAGTGATCCACCATGAGCACCCAAGCGATCCTTTACTTCATTCCAAAGTCCAGCACGCACTAGGCAGCTTTCTAGTAGCTCTTCTTTTTCTGCCTTGCCCATTTTAATCTGCGAAAGATGCAAACCAGATAAAACGTTTTCACCGATTGTCATTGATGGAAATGGGTTTGGTTTTTGGAAAACCATTCCAATTTGCAGACGAATCTTTGTAACGTCAGTACCTTTTTCGTAGACATCTTTTCCATCAAGCAAAACTTCTCCAGCGAATGCAGCCGAAGGGATAAATTCATGCATGCGATTTAGTGTGCGAATAAAAGTAGATTTTCCGCAACCTGATGGACCAATTAGAGCTGTAACAGTTCCAGAGAAGAAATCAAGAGTGACGTTGCTGAGTGCATGGTGCTTACCGAACCATGCGTGCACGCCACGTGCTTCTAAACCGGCACCCATTGGGTTTGAGCCAACCTTCTTCTCGCCCCGTGCATTAGCTACGGCTGAAAGGGAGTTTGTCTTTACGCCTTGGTCTGCATTCATTTTTGGATCTCTTTCTGCTCCGTTGCTTGTTGAATTCTGATCATTGATTGACATTACTTTGCCCCTTTAGATTTTGATCCAACTAGTCGGGCAATAGTAAAGAGAACCAACACGATAATTAGTAGAACTAGAATCGCAGACCAAGAGCGTTGTACCGCCTCTGGTGTACCTAATCTGAAACCTGTCCAGATGTAGTAAGGAAGTGCGCTCTGGCTTCCAAAAAATGGATTGGTGTTTAACTTATCGGCACCACCCAAAGTAAAGATGAGAGGCGCAGTTTCACCTGCGATTCGTGCGACGCCAAGAATACTTGCGGTTATCAATCCACTCTTAGCTGCTGGAACCACAATCATTGCAACAGTTCGCCATTGTGTTGCACCCATAGCAAGTCCTGCTTCACGCAAATCATTTGGGATTAGCAGGAGAACTTCTTGTGATGCACGTGTAACAGTTGGAATCATCAAGATTGACAAGGCAAGGGCTGCGACGAAACCTGAAGTGTCGAGTGGTGTTGTAAGCAAGATAGCGGAGAAGATAAATAGACCCGCAACAACTGATGGAACACCAGACATTGCCTGAACCATAAACTCAATAAAGCGAGATCCCGGGCCACGAATTTCTGTTAAATACAGCGCGGTTAACAATCCCATCGGCACGCTAATGACAACAGATATGAAGATAAGGAAGAGGGTTCCGACCATTGCATGAAGAAGCCCACCAGCTCCGATCGGATCTACAAAAGATGCTTTACCCATATCGTTGGTGAAGAGTGAAGCAGAAAATCCGGGTAGGCCTTTTGCAAATGTTGTCACAACAATACTTATCACTGGAATAAATACAGCAATAGCACCGGTCATCATGATTGATGAGGCGACAACATCTTTAGCAGCTTTTGAACCGTACTTGTAACGAGCCCAGAAGAATTGTGCGGCTGTTCCAATTGGCAAGAACAGAAGGAAGTAAGCCAACTTTCCTTTTAAAGCCGTAAATTCAACAATTGCTGCAACGGTCACTAGGGATAGAAATAAAATAACTACAGTAGGCAGAATCTCTCGTGGTGTTTTTTCCCAAGGACGAGAAGGAGTAGCGGTTTGCACAGTTGCTGTTGACACTTTACTTGCCCTTCTTAACTGCTCGATTAACAATAAAGTCTGCGGCTAGATTGACAAACAAAGTCATCAAGAAAAGTACAAACCCTGCGGCAAGTAATCCACCAGTTTCAAACTCATTTGCATCGTTCCAATAAGTAATAATGTGAGAAGCCACATTTCCACCCATTCCAAACAGAATCTGAAAGTTTGGCGTATAAACCATATTTAGCACTGTGTAAACAGCCACAGTTTCACCTAGAGCGCGTCCAAGACCCAACATGGATCCACCAACAACACCATTTGCACCAAATGGCAAAACAACAGTTTTAATTACAGACCACTTATTGGCGCCAAGAGCGTATGCAGCTTGAATTCTGTCCAGCGGCGTTTGTGAGAAAACTTCACGCGATACGGATGTAACAATTGGAATAATCATCGTTGCAAGCACTAAACCTGCAATGAATGGTGAACGTGTAAACAAAGGAGCTTGCACATCAAAAACTGGAATCCAACCTAGATACTTGTGAAGCAACTTTGCCCAGTATTCAGCACTTGGCATCAATACAAAGTAACCCCACATACCGAAAAGGATTGATGGGAAAGATGCCATTAAGTCGATAAGCGTTACCAGAACACTTTTTACCTTATTCGGTGCATAAAAAGTTAGATACAACGCACAGAAAACTGAAAGTGGAACCGCTACAACTAACGCGACTATTGAAACAAGGATTGTTCCAATGAGCATCGCGCCAATTCCTAAATTTGATACACGATTGCCAAGCTCATCCGTGGATTGAGACCATTCAAAACCTGTAATGAAACCTAAACCTTCTGCGCGGAATGTTGAATATCCACGAGAAACAAGAAACAGTCCGATCAATGTCAAAATCGTTACAGAAAGCGCACCTACACCTGTAACAACTGTTCTAAAAATTCGATCTGATACTCGTGGTTTTGTAGTGATTTCGCGTGGGGCAGGAACGTCTGCCGGCTTGTTTTCAAGCAATGTCATGGTGGGAATCTTGTACTTAAACGGCAATTTTTGTGTGGACCAAAGATGTCTAGAAGGTTAACAAAAGGTGAAATCGCCGCTGAACCCCTAAGGTATGCCCCATGCCCAATGAACAACCACATTTGATCTGGATCGACTGCGAAATGACCGGACTTTCCCTGGAAAAGGATGTCTTAGTCGAGATAGCAGTCCTGGTGACCGACTCAGATTTGAATGTCATCGGCGAGGGCGTAGATGTAGTTATCAAGGCGAGCGCCGAGCAGTTGGCAGGCATGAATGAGTTCGTCACTCAGATGCACACCACCTCTGGGTTGATTGAACAAATCCCCAATGGAATTTCTGTGGCCGAAGCCGAAGCAAAGGTAATTGCCTATCTAGAAAGCGCATCGACCCAACCGGGCAAGTCGCCTTTGGCCGGAAATTCAGTCAGCGTCGACAGATCATTTATTGCGCGAGATATGCCGCAGTTAAATGACTATCTTCATTACCGAACAGTTGATGTTTCAACCATCAAGGAGCTAGCCCGAAGATGGTTTCCAAAGGCTTACTTTGGCGCACCTGCAAAAACTGGCAACCACCGAGCCCTCGGCGATATCCAAGATTCAATCGCAGAGTTGGCTTATTACCGCCAATCCGTCTTTATCTCCGCGCAAAACGAAGCGCCAACCACCTCTTAACAACGGGTAGACTTAGCACTTCATGGTGGACGTAGCTCAGCTGGTAGAGCACCCGGTTGTGGTCCGGGATGTCGCGGGTTCGAGCCCCGTCGTTCACCCCAACTTTGTTTATTGATTGACCCCTGCAGTATTGAGTAGAGAGTCGGACCAAATGATTTTCGACGTCGTTGTTGAAATCCCAGCCGGATCACGTAACAAGTACGAGATTGACCATGTCACCGGTGAAGTCCGCCTAGACCGCATGCTCTTTACATCCACCCGCTATCCATATGACTATGGCTTTGTTAAGAACACGCTGTCATTAGATGGCGATCCTCTAGATGCATTAATCATGCTGGATGAACCAACATTTCCAGGATGCGTTGTTTCCTGTCGAGTAATCGGAATGTTAAACATGACAGATGAAGCTGGCGGAGATGACAAACTGCTGTGCGTTGCAGCAGGAGATGTGCGCAAGTCTTACCTTCAAGATCTCAGTGATGTGCCTGCCTATGAACTATCTGAAATCAAGCACTTCTTTGAAGTCTATAAAACCTTAGAGCCGGGTAAATCTGTACAAGGTGGCGAATGGGTTGGACATGATGCAGCAGAGCTAGAAATCAATGCCTCATACAAACGCTACAAGGACAATCACTAAATCATTAACCTTTAGGTAATGCTTTTTCAGGGCAACTCTTTAGGATTCGAATCATCGCCTCTTTTTCAGGAGCGGTAAACCACAACTTATATTTTAGCTTTACCGCTATTTGTCTAGAAACATAATCACATCGATAACTCTTAATTGGCGGCAACCAGGTAGCTGCATCACCGTCTCCTTTTTGCGAATTCAACTTTCCTTTTACTGCCAGTAAATTGAGTGGATCATTTGCGAGCGCTTTTCGTTGATCTGGGGTTAACTTAAAGGCTCCGGTTTGCCAGGCATTAGACAGTGCAACAACATGGTCGATTTGTACTTCCATACTGGTTGTATTGCCTCGAACAAAATTGATGGTCTCCCCCGAAAATGGATCCACCAACTTTCCGCTTAACACAACGCAATTGCTGGTTTTCTCTTTAAAGAGTTCATTTGTTAAATCTCGTTTCAAAATATCGTTGCGGGTATCGCATCCATTGCGATCTACATCTGCCCAAGCAGGACCAAATTGATCTCGGGTATATCCAGTCTTTGCTGCACGCCCTTTTGTAACCTGCGCTTGGATTACTGACAGACCCGATGCCACTGATTCCGCTTTTGCGGGTGTAACTCCAGCCACCAAAAGGCTAAGGACTAGGGCAATCCTGATTTCGAAATGGCTCACACGCCCAGTATGCGGGTGTCACGGATGTGCGACAAGGTGCGTGTTCCTGATAGGTTTCCCCCTGCATTCAAGCGTTTCTGGCGCATGTATGTCTCGGGTGGTTAGCTCAGTTGGTAGAGCAGGTGACTCTTAATCACCGGGTCGGGGGTTCGAGTCCCTCACCACCCACTTACGACGGTAAGCCCGAGATAGCAGCGGAGATGCATATGAAACCTTCAGAAATCCAATTCGCTCTAAACCTTGAAGCGCTATCTGCCCCACAGTGCCGTCGCATTGTTGAGGCATTAATTCACGATTCACGCACCTTGAAGGAGCTGTCAAAGCTTTGCAAACTCACCCCTGCATCAATTGATAAGCACTTAGAGATTCTCGTTGAGGCGGGGATGGTTAAGGTGAGATCTACAGGCGGAATTAAAACAGCACATCTGCAAACTTCTAAGTTCAACCCAACGCTTGAGTGGTTTTCAAAGCTAACAAATTAAAAGGGCTGAGGTAGTTAGCCCCAGCCCTTCTTATCTAAATTACTAAGCTCCGATTGCTCTTATCTGGAAGTACCACAACGCAATAATTCCTACTGCTGTGATTGCCATAAAAATCTCAGGTGGCGCTTTACGTGCATTTCTATTCCATGTTGAGTCCTCAGTTGCAGGAATATCTTTAACATATGCCGCTATGTCGCCAAAAACTCCCATTGCGAAAACCAAGAAAAATGCTTCGACAATGCTCACGATGACTTTCCAGTCAGTTTGCGCTCCAGAAGAAAGATCGGCGAATGCTGTTATTGCAAAAATTGCAAGGTTTGAAAAAAGCCCGACCAGCATTACTGATGAGGTTTGTGAAGCAGCAATCTCATAACGCTTTTCATTAATTTCACGTTGATCCATTGTATTTCCTGTCTGGGAAGAACCAATTTGGTTGA
>Ga0114968_10001465_pt1 | contig 18092 bp, 12 predicted proteins | sample M_130807_EF_Meta_FD_87020 | JGI IMG/M metagenome (GOLD analysis project Ga0114968, IMG submission 87020) | Freshwater microbial communities from Lake Montjoie, Canada to study carbon cycling - M_130807_EF_MetaG | ecosystem: Environmental > Aquatic > Freshwater > Lake | place: Lake Montjoie...
CGCGCGGCGACCATCGAAGCGCTCGGCGCGTCGACCGAGCGCTTCGACCTGGTTGTGTGCAGCGAGGTCCTCGAGCACCTGCCGCGCCCCGAGCCCGCCCTCGAGGTCTTGCGCGCCCGCTGCGACGGCCTCGCCCTCCTGACTGTGCCTTGGGAGCCCTACTTTCAGCTCGCGAACCTCGCGCGCGGCAAGTACCTCAAGGACTGGGGCAACCACCCTGAGCACGTTCAGCGCTGGACGCACGCCGACTTCGTTCGGTTCGCGTCCACCGAGTTCGAGCCGCTGCACACGGAGACGTGTTTCCCGTGGACGATCTTTCTCGGACGCCCCCGCAGTCGACCGATCCGCTGACGGACGGTCGCCTGCGTCGCCTCGTGCGCGCAGCGCCGGTCGCGCTCACGCACGCCGAGGCCCACCTGCGCGCTTGGGGTCTGCAGGCCCTCGTCACGGCCCTGAGTCTCGGCTGGTTTGTCTGGCCGATGATGAACATCGACCGCCTACCGATGTTCGTCGACAACAAGCTGCCGCTGGCCGAGCGGTGGGCGTTTGTCGCGTGGACGCTCGGCTTGGCTGTGCCCGTCTTGGCAGCCTATGCCGTCGTCGGGGCGCGCGCCGCCCGACGTCTCGGGGCCGCCGCCGTCTCACCGGCGCTCACCCGCTTGAACGACGCGCTGGCGCCGCTCGTCCTGCTGGCGCTCGTGCCGCCGCTCTGCCTGCCAAAGATCGAGACCACGGCGCCTTGGCTGACGCACCTGCTCCCGCTTATCGGGGGCGCTTGGGCGGCGCGGGCCGCCTATCGCTTTCCGTGGCGTCCGCGAGAGGTCGACCTGTCCGCTCGCCTGCATCGGTGGGGCCCCCCCATCGCGCTCGGGGCGCTGGTGTTGACCTACGGCGCTGCGTTCACGCTGCTCTCCATCACCCAGCACCGCGCGCTCGGCAGCTCGATCTTCGACCTGGGCCTGTACGACAACATGCTGTGGAACACGAGCCGCGGGGAGTTCCTCGCGTCGACGTTCATTCGCGGAGGCTCACACGTCTCGGCGCACGTCGACCCGATCCTCGGCCTCATCGCGCCGCTCTATTGGCTCGCGCCCGGCGCGGAGACGGCGCTCACCGTGCAGTCTTTCTGGCTCGCGACGGCGGCGATTCCCGCTTGGTGCCTGTGTAATCACCTGCTGGGGCGACCGTGGCTCTCGCTGCTCTTCGCTGCGACCTTGCTCCTGTACCCCGCGATGCACGGGGCAAACCTCTACGACTTTCACTCTCTCACGCTCGCCGCGCCGAGCCTGCTCTGGTTGCTCTACGCGCTGGAGACGCGCCGCTGGAAGCTCTTCGGGTGCGCGCTCGTCCTCCTCTTGATGACCCGCGAGGACCTGTCGCTCCTGTCGTGCTTCATCGGCGGCTACGCGGTCCTCTCGGGGCGCGCGCGCCGCGTGGGCCTGGCCACCATCGGGCTTGCGCTCGCGTACTTCGTCTTCGTGAAGGTGGCGGTCATGCCCGACGCCGGCATCTTCATGAAGGACAGCAAAGAGGCCTATGGCTACGCCTACTACTACGTCGACCTGATCCCCGAGGGCAAAGGCGGGCTGCGGGCGCTGCTCGCCTCGCTCATCACGAACCCCTTCTTCGTGCTCAAACACATCGCGGCTGAGCCGAAGTTGCTGTTCTTGTTGAAGATTTTTGGCCCGCTGCTCTTCCTGCCGTTCTTGGCCCGGCGCGGCAAGCTCATGATGCTCTACGGCTTCGCGTTTTTGCTGCTCGCGAGCCGCGCGCCCGTCTTCTCCACGCACTTCCAGTACCCGGTCGTGCTCTTTCCGGTCGCCTTCGCGCTCACGCCCATCGCGCTGTCAGAGCTTGATCGAGCGCGCCTCGTCAGCTTCTTCGCGCTCGACCCGCGGCGGCTGGTCCCCGCGCTGGTGGTCGGGATGTTCGTGTCTGGCGCCGTCTACTCCGCCAAGTACGGCGCGCTCGCGCCCAGCGATGCGTTTCGGGGCGGCTTCACGCGGCTGAACCGGACGCTCGACGCGCGGCAGGCGGAGCGCTACGACGCTCTGGGGGAGCTCGCCGCGCAGATCCCGGCAGACGCGTCGGTGTCCGCCAGCCAGCGGGTCGGCGCCCACGTCTCGTCACGCGACCAGATCGAGATGTTCCCGGACGGCTGGGGCGCAGACTTCATCTTGCTCGAGCCGGGCGCGCTCGACGCCGCGACCCGCAAGGTCTACACGCAGCTCAAGACGACGAGCGCTTACACCCTCGTCGGCGAGAAGCACGGCGTCGCGCTCTACAAGCGCGAGCCGAGCCGCCCGCTCCCCAACCGCGCCAAGTAGCGCCAGCGGGTCGTCAGACGGTCTCCCACGGATAGGGCGCGCGCGCCTCGTCTGGGAGCCTGAAGGCCTCGGCGGTGCGGATCTCAAAGCGGCCGCCGTGGGCCACGCCAGGCGCGTCGCGAGACGCGCGCACTGCGCAGGCGAACCTGCGAACGAGCCCCGGCAGCGGCGCGAAGTCGTCGGCGCTGCCTTGGAACCACTGGGCGTCGAGGCCGTCGGTCACGAGGCCCGCGTGCGTCCGACGCCGCCCGCACGCGCCCTCGACGTCGTAGGCATAGGCGAGCACCCGCGGGCGGAGCGCGCGCACGACGTCTCGAAAGGCATCGCCCGTGGGCGGCCACGAGACAAGCACAGCCGCGGGCGGTGTACGCCCTGTGATGCGCGCGCGCAGGTCACCGACGACGCGCTCGACTCCGGGCGGTCCGGACCAGACGTCGCCTTGGTCGAAGACCGTGACGCGAAGGCCTTCGTCGCGCGCCAAGAGCCCCGCGACGAAGCCACTGCCGCCGCCCAGATCCCAGAGCGTGCCGCCGGCGGCGCGCGTCGCGACGCCGAGCGCGGCGATGGCGCGGCGCGGTGGCGCCCAATAGGCGGCGGGTGTCAGGCCGTCGAAGCGGGCGCTTGAGGGGTCGGCGAGGGCGGGCGCGGCCTCGGAGAGCGCGGGGGCCGCGTCCGTGAGTCGGGCAAAGGGCACGTCCTCGTCGCCAAAGCCCTGGCACGCGCGGGCGCGGTAAAAGACGCAGGCGGCGCAGTCCTCTGGGGTCGCAAAGGCCGCCGCCTGCGGGGTTACGGGGGCGCCGGGCGCACACAGCGGGGCCCATGTCGAGACGCGCTCGCCTGCGCGCGCCGCCCACGCCAAGTGCGCGCGAACCGCGGCCTCGGACCGCAGCGCCGGTGTCCAGCGCACAGTGACCAGCGCCCGGCGCAGCTCAGGGTGAGCCACGAGCGCGGCGTCGATGCGCGCGTGGGCTGCGACGAGCCCGCGCGTGGCTCGAGGTTCGACGCGGACCCACAAGGTCGAGATGCGGCGCGGCGGGGTGGCTGTCGGGCGCAACCCTGCACCGGGTGCGCGACTCAGCGCAGCGGCCAGAACTGGCGCTCGGTGCTGCGCGGTCGCACGAGGGCGTCGTCCGCGAGGCGGTCAGCGACCTGCTGCGGCGGGTTGCCCGTGCGCGCAGAGGTTTCCAAGATGCGCGTGACGGTCTCCTCGACCCGCTCGCCGAGGGCGGCGATATCGCGAAGGTCGGAGCGCCGCTCGAGAAACTCGCGGGCGGTGAGCGTAATGGCGCCGCTGTTCACGGCGTAGTCGGGGGCGTAGAGCACGCCGCGGCGCATCAGCTCTGCGTCGACCTCGGGCGCGTCGAGCTGGTTGTTCGCGGCGCCGACGACGCCGCGGACACGCAGGCGCGCGGCGGTCTCCGAGGTGAGCACGCCGCTCGTGGCGCATGGGCAGAACAGGTCGGCGGCTTGGTCCCAGACGTCCTCCGGGGCGACCAGGCGCGCGCCGGTCGACGACGCGACGCGCTCTGCGACCGCGGCGTCGGTGTCCGCAGCGATGACTGTGGCGCCTTCTTTGACCAGCAAAGCGGCCACGCGCGCGCCCATCGCGCCGAGGCCCTGCACCACGACGCGGCGGCCTTGCAGGGAGCGCCCGAGGCCCGCGGCCGCGAGCGTGGCGCGCATGCCCCCCAGGACACCCCACGCTGTCGCGCCCGCCAGGTCGAGCTTGCGGTCGTCGGGCACGGCCACGTAGCGGCTCGTCTCCCGCATACGAGCGATGTCCGCACCGCTCAGGCCCAGGTCGCCCGAGGTGTAGAAGCGGCCCCCGAAGCTCTCCACATACCGGCCCATCGCGCGGAGCATGCCGGCGCGGTCCTTGATGCCCGCGTGGTCGATGAGCACGCCCTTGCCGCCCCCGGCGTTGAGGCCCGCGAGCGCGCACTTGCGGGTCATTGCCACCGCGAGGCGGATGGCGTCCTCGAGGGCCGCTTCGGCGGTCGGGTAGCTCCACAGTCGGCAGCCGCCGATCGCGGGCCCGCGGGTCGTGTCGTGAATCACGACGAAGCCCGACAGGCCGGTGGCGGGATCATTCAGCGCGACGATCTGTTCGAGTTCCTGGTCGCGCATCAGCGCGAGCACATCGAGGCCGGACAAGTGTGCTGTCTCCGGGTGCGGCTTGGCAGAACACGCATTGTACGTCACCATGCGCGCCATGCCCAATGCGCTCGTTGTCCATTGCACGCCTCATGAGGTGCGCGTCGCTCTGCTCGAGAGCGGGCAGGTCTCCGAGGTCTACGTCGAACGCCGCAAGGACAAGAGCCTTGTCGGCAACATCTACAAGGGCCGAGTGATTCGGGTCCTCCCCGGTATGCAGGCGGCCTTCGTCGACATCGGCTTGGAGCGGGCGGCGTTCCTGTATGTCGCAGATGTGGCCGACCCTGCAGGCGCGAGCCACGCCACGCTCGACGGCCCCGCCGCGACGGCCACGATGTCTGATGCGCGGGCCGAGCTCGGGCAGCGCCCCATCCAGAGCCTGCTGCACGAGGGGCAGGAGATCGTGGTCCAGGTCGCCAAGGAGCCGATCGGCACCAAGGGCGCGCGGGTCACGAGCCATGTGAGCATCGCGGGGCGGCACTTGGTCTTCATGCCGACCGTGGAGCACGTCGGGGTGAGCCGCCGCATCGTGGACGACGACGAGCGGCGTCGACTGCGCGGCATCCTCGAAGAGCTCGTGCCCGACGGCGGCGGCTTCGTGGCGCGCACCGCCGCCGAGGGGCGCACCCCCGAAGAGCTCAAGGCGGACTTGGAGTTTCTGCGCCAAGTCTGGAGCGACCTGCAGGGCAAGATGGCCTCGGGGCCGGCGCCGGTCACACTCTATGAAGACCTCGACCTGGTCCTTCGCAGCGCCCGCGACATGGTCACGCCCGAGCTCGAGCTCATTCACATCGACGACCCCGAGGAGCACGAGCGCCTCACGTCGTTCATGCGCCGCTTCATGCCGCGCTTCACCGACCGTGTGAAGGCCTACACGCGACCCGAGCCCATCTTCGAGTCCTTCGGCGTCGAGATGGAGATCAACCGCGCGCTCGGCCGCAAGGTCTGGCTCAAGAGCGGCGGTTACCTGATCGTCGACCAGACCGAGGCGCTCACGGCCATCGATGTCAACACGGGGCGCTACGTCGGCAAGCGCAACCTCGAGGACACGATCCTCAAGACGAACCTCGAGGCCGTGTCCGAGATTGTCTACCAGCTCCGGCTGCGGAACATCGGCGGCATCATCATCATCGACTTCATCGACATGGAGCGCGAGCAGAACCGCGACCGGGTCTACACCGCGCTCGCCGAGGCCTTGAAGGCCGACCGAGCCAAGACGAACATCCTCAAGATCAGCGAGCTCGGCCTCGTTGAGATGACCCGCAAGCGCGTGCGCGAGTCGTTGCTGCGCGCGCACTCCGAGCCGTGCTTCTACTGCGACGGCGCGGGCTTCCTGAAGAGCCGCACCACCGTGGCCTACGAGATCTACCGCGCCCTCGTCCGCGAGGCGCCGTTCATGGACGACGGCGATGTCCGCGTCTCGGTGCACCCGCGCGTGGCAGGGGTGCTCATCGACGACGAGCGGCACATGGTTGAGGAGCTCCAGACGCGCCTGAGCCGAACGATTCGCGTCGAGGCGCGGCCCGACTTCCACCTCGAGCACTTCGAGCTCGGCAGCGTTGGGGGCACCCCATGAGCGGAGACAGGCGTGACGCGCAGCGCGTCGATATCAACCAGGAGTTCGAGACCATCGACGACTTCGTCGCTGAGTACGCGACGAACATCTCGACGACCGGGTGCTTCATTCGGTCAAAGCACCCACTCCCGGTCGGCACCCGCGTGAACCTCAAGTTCACGGTCATCGCGAGCGACATCGACGTCATCGAGGGTGTGGGCGAGGTGGTCCGCGTCGTGCGTCCGCCCGCCGGAGACGTCGGCATGGGCGTACGCTTTACCAAGCTCACCCCCGAGACGCGCGCGCGCATCGAGGCGCTCGCTCCGCCCGCTGCGGACGGCTGAGCGCCGCGCCTGTCAGGCCGTGCGGCTCTCGCGGCCCGTGAGCAGCGCGGTGAGCTCGGCGTAGGCCGCGTTGATGCGCTGGGCGCGCGCGTGCGCGGTCGCTTCGGCGGCGGGATCGTGCGCGTGGCGGTCGGGGTGGTGGTCGCGCATCAGCTTGCGGTAAGCGCGCTTGACCTCGTCGAGCGTCGCGCCGTGCGGCAGCCCCAAGGCGGTGTAGTGGTCCTCGGCGGTGCGGTGGCGGTCGAGCTGCCGCTGCGTGCGCCGCGCTTCCTCCTCCATCTGCCGCATCCACGCCCACGCGCGGGACTCGGCCTCCCGCACGCGGGCCTCGGCCTCCCGCCGCACGGCGTGGACCCGGGTCTGCACGCGCTCGACGCGGTCGCGCACCGCCGGCTGGCTCATCGCCACCTCGACGGCGACGCGGCCCGCCTCGAGGCCGACATCCCGCAGCGCGCGGAGTCTGTCTCGCAGGCTCATGCGTCTGGCCGGTCGTCGGTGGAGCGCACAGTGTGACCGCTGCGCGCGTAGCCGCGGCCGCAGTGTGCACAGATCGCGCGCTCTTCGCCGCGCGTGTCGTGCCCGAACGGCAGCTTGACCCCGCACCAGCACGCGAAGCCCTGCACGCGCGCGGGGTTGCCGTAGACGAGCGCGTAGTCCGGCACGTCGCGCGTGACGACTGCGGCCGCACCGACGAAGCAGCACCGGCCGAGCGTGTGGCCGCACACGACCGTGGCGTTCGCGCCGATGCTCGCGCCGCGCTTCACGAGGGTGCGCGTGTACTGCCCCTTGCGCGGGTACGCGCTGCGCGGGGTGCCGATGTTGGTGAACACCATCGACGGGCCGCAGAAGACGTCGTCCTCAAGCTCGACGCCCTCGTAGAGCGACACGTTGTTTTGGATCTTCACGTTGTCGCCGACGCGCACGTGCCGCTCGACCACGACGTTCTGCCCAAGGCTGCAGCGCGCGCCGACCTCGCACGGTCCGATGAGCTTGCTGAAGTGCCAGATGCGCGTGCCCTCGCCGATCAGGATCGCGGGCACGTCGCCGTCGAGGGCGACCGTCGGGTGGAGCACGGGGCCTCCGGGGCGGGGCGCGTCGGCCACAAGCCGTGCGCTCAGGTGGGCGAAGGCGGCGCGCGCGCCCTCCAGCCGGACCGCCAGCGGGGCGGGCAAGCGCTCGCCGCGAAGGAACGCCGCGAGGGCGCGCGTGTACCCCGCGCCCTCGGCGGTGGGCTCGGGCAGCGGCACGCCCTCTCCGGCGCACTCGAGTCGGGCCGACGCCGAGGCGCCCGCGTCCGCGTCGAGGTCGAGCGTGAGGGTGAGTGAGCCGGCAGCGCCGTGGGCGCGGGCGACGAGGGCGGGCTGCGCGGGGAGTCGCGAGAGGGTCAACCGCAGAGACTGTCCACCGGCGCCGAGCCAGCGGGCGGCCACATGGTCGAGCGAGTGGGCGCTTCGCACAGCGAAGCCCTCGACCTGCTCCGGTGCGCCCGAGGCGCCGAGCAGCGCGAGGGCCGTGATCGCCTCGTTCGAGGGCAGCGCGAAGCGCGCGTCGGGTTCCATCGGCGCGGGCGCCGGGGCGCGCACCTCGACCTCAACGAGCGTCGGCGCCGCGTCACGCCATGCGTCGAGGGTTCGGATGAACAGCTCCACAGCGGGTTCAAAGACCCGCGTGGGGGTGTCGCACAGCGCCACCCCTTGAGCCCGCGCGAGGGCGTGCAGCGCGTCGAGCCGAGCCGCTGGAATCGGCGGGGGGCACGGCACCCACACGGCCCGCCCCGCCCGGAGCGCGGACTCGATGAGGCCCTCGTGCGTCGCGCCGGGGCAGGCGAGCACGACGCGGCGTGTCTCCGCCGCCTGAATCGCAGCCAGAGCGTCCGTCGTCGCGGCGCGCTCCGCCGGTACCCCCGGGTGGGTGAGCGCTGCCGCGTCCACATCCGAGACCGCCGACAGGGCGCCCTGCTCCTCGAGCCAGCGCGCCGCTCGGCGGCCCTGCCCACCCAGCCCGAGGACCAGAACATCTCGGCGTACTTCGCTCATGGGGCTCCTCTCGCCGCATCATCGCGCCCTCGCTGAGCGCGCGCCAGATAGAGCGTCGCGGCGAGGGCGAAGGCGCCGGCGAACGCGAGCGTGATGACCTGACACCCAACGGCGGTCACCACCGCGGCGTCGAAGTCGACGCCGACCCAAGTGAAGCCGCTGACCCAGGCCGCCTCAAGGGGGCCTACGTTGCCCACACTGGGGACGGGCACCGCGCTCGCAAGCTGGGCCGCAGTGCCTCCGACGAGCACCGCGAGGAGCCCGGGGCGGACGCCGAAGATGGCCAGCAGCGCCCCAAAGAGCGCGTACTGCGTGACGGCGACCGCGGCCGTGCCCAGCCCCAAGCGGAGGCGCTCGGGCACGCCCAAGCGGTCGGTGTCCCGCACGGCGGCGGCGAGCCGGTCGATGAGCTCGACGCCTCGGCTCAAGCGCGCGGTCCTCACGCACAGGTTTCGGACGAGCGCGAGGGCGCGCGTCATCCAAGCGCGGAAGGTGAGCACGAGGGCGGACGTCACCACGACGAGGGCGGTCGTGGTCCCTAGGCGCGCGGCCCCTTGCGGGCCGACGTGCGCGAGCATGGCGCCGAAGCCGAGCAGCAAGAGCATCCAGAGCTCGAGCAGGCGCACGATCAGAACGCTCACCACCGTGCGTGCCATGGGCTCGCCCGCGTGGCGCTGCAGCACGACGGGCAGGCCGAGCTCGCCTGTCCGCATCGGGGTCACGCGGACCAGAAAGTTCTGCACCGCGACGCCACACAAGACGACGTCGAACGGCGCGCGCTCCGCTAGGGCATGGAACCGCTGGGCGCGCAGCAGCAGCGTACCGAACGAGCAGAGGGCCGCGACCCCAAGCCACACGGGCTCAAAGCTCTGCGCGTGGTCCCAGGCGCGCGCCAAGTCCATGCGGCCCAGGACCCACGCGAGCAGGCCGGTCGAGACGCCGACGGCGAGGGCGATACGCACCGCCGGGCGGCGCAGGAGGGCCTTGAGCGCGCTCATTCGGGCGGGCGGTCCTCGTCGTCCGGCGCTCGCGGGGGCGGAGAGGTTGGCGGGTCACCAGCGCCCGAGTCGACCTGGGGCAGCCTGCGAAGCGCCTGCTCCGCAGCCCCCGCATCGGGGCCTTCGCCCGGGGCAAACGTGGGCGCGGCCGCGGGCGCCAGAGGCGCCATGTCGTCCAGCAGCGCCTCGTCGCCCCCCTCGCTCGGTGCAGCGGCGCGCAGGTCGGCTGCCCCGAGCTCGCCGGGGGCGGTCGTGACCTGCACGGGCGCGGTGCCGTCGAGGAACGGCGCGACCTCACCGCCCTCGGGGATATCGTCTGGCATCAGCAGACCACTCGCGGGGTCAATGCGCCGCGTCACCACGCCGGGGGGCGGGGCGGGCCAGTCGGGACCCTTGAGCGCTGCAGCCCGCACCCACTGTTCGATCACAGGCACCGTCGCCTGCCCGCCCGTCTCCTTACGCCCGAGCGGCCGGTTATCGTCGAACCCGATCCACGCGACCATCGCCGCCTCGGGCAGCAGGCCCGCGAACCAGGCGTCCCGCGCGTCGTTCGTCGTGCCCGTCTTGCCGACGAGCGGGCGGGGCACATCCTTGAGCGCCGAGCCGGTGCCGTCCGTGACCACGCCGCGCAGCAGGTCGCGCATCAGCCACGCCACCGCCGGCTCGATGCGCTGCTCGAAGGTCGGCGGCGTCGTCAGAGGCGCCAGCGCGCTCGCTTGGTCGGGCGTGACGCCTTCGACGCGCGTGACCCACTGCGGTCGCGCGAATCGGCCGTCGGCGGCGAAGGTCGCGTAGGCGTTCGCCAACTCGAGCGGCGTGACCTCGCTTGAGCCCAGCGCCAGCGTCAGGTTGTCGACGTAGGGGTCCTCGATGCCCGCCTGCTGGGCGAACGCGCGCACGGCTGGCACGCCCAGATCATTGATCAGCTTAATCGCCACTGTATTCAGGGACTTGGCGAGCGCCCGCCGCAGCGGTAGCGGGCCTTCGTACTTGCCTGTGTAGTTCTCTGGCCGCCACTGCTTGTCGCGGCCCAGAAGAAACGTCTCCGGTGAGTCGAGTACGATCGTCGAGCCTGTGTAGCGCCGAGAGGCGATCGCCGCCCCGTAGACGAACGGCTTGAACGTGCTGCCCGGCTGTCGTTTGGCCTGAGTGACGCGGTTGAACGGGTAGGCGTCGAAGCGCTCGCTGCCGACAAGCACGCGCACGGCCCGCGTCTGGGGCTCGATGACGACGAAGGCGCCTTGTGGGGCGAAGGCGAGCGCCGCGTGCTGCCGCTCCGGTGGCTTCGGGCCATCTGCCCGCACCGCGACCTCGAGGACGTCCCCCACCCGCCAGGGCAGGCTCGCCGGCGGCGGCGGTCCTGCGGGCGAAGGCGGCCCCGCTGGCGGCTTCGGCGCGACGCGGTAGCGGGTCGCCTGCTCGAGCGGGACCTCCGCGGTGCCGACGCCGAGGTCAAAGACGAGCCGGTCGTCGTCGATGGCGTCGAGCCGCGCCGCGACGATCTGACCCGGCGGGGGCGGCTTGTCCCCGAGCTTGAGCGCCCGCTTCTTGCGCCATGCGGCGGCGTCGTCCGCATGGCGTGGTTTGCGCCCGAACCCTTGGCGACCATCGAGCGCCGTCAGGCCCGCCCTCAGGGCGTCGATTGCCGCGCGCTGCGCCGTCAGGTCGAGCGTCGTGTGCACGACCAGTCCACCGTTGAAGACGGCGTCCTCGCCCAGCGCCTGGACGAGCGACCGCTTGACCTCCTCGGCAAACCACGCGCCCTCGGGCAGGGCGTCTGCCGGCGGGGGCGGCGGCTCGATGGGCGATGCCTTCGCCGCGGCAACCTCGGCGGCGTTGGCGAAGTTGTTCTCCGCCATCTCACCGAGCACCCAGTTGCGCCGCTCCCGCGCCCGCTCAGGGTGCTTGCGCGGGGACAGCCGCTCCGGCGACTGGATCACGCCAGCCAGCGTGGCCGCCTCCGGCAGCGTCAAGTCCTTGATGTCCTTGGCGAAATAGTATCGCGCGGCCTCCTGCACGCCGTAGCGGCCGTGGCCGAAGTAGACCGCGTTCAGGTAGAGCGTCAGGATCTCGTCCTTGGACAGGCTCTGCTCCAGCCGGCGTGCCAAGATGAGCTCGCGCGCCTTGCGCTGGAAGCTGCGCTCGGGCGACAGCACCAAGTTCTTCACGGTCTGCTGGGTGATCGTGCTGCCGCTGCCGCGCACGTGCCCCGCCTTGGCGCTGTTCCACAGAGCGCGCAGCATGCCCGTGTAGTCTAGGCCCTCGTGCGTGAAGAAGGCCTTGTCCTCGGCCGAGAGCACGGCATTCACGACGACGTCGGGGATGTGCTCCCGCGGCACCAGCGTGCGGCGCTCCGTGTAGAACTCGGCGAAGGGGGTGCCGGTCACGTCGACGAGGCGCGTGACCTGCGGCGGATTGTAGTCCTCGAGCCGCTCGAAGGACGGCAGGTCGTGGGAATACCACCAGTAGCCCACGCCGAGCGCGCCTGCGCCGACCACCGCACCCGCGAGCCCGAGCCATAGGCCGAGCTTGAGGAGTCGCGTGCCGAGGGTTGGCTTGGGGCGTGCTTTCCGTTTCGCCATCGTCGCTTTTCCTAGCCGAAATGCGCGCTGAGTGCCCGACTTTCTGGGGGGTCCCCCCGTTGTCAGCGGCGACGCGATGTGCGACCTCCTTCGCCATGGAACACGCCGTACGTCGTCTAAAGTTCAAGGTCCGAGGCCGCGGAACGATCGTCGAGTGCGACGCGCGCATCGTCGACTCGCCGGGCGACGCTCACCTGCTCCAGGCGTGGCTCTCGACCCCGGAGCACCCGCATCTGCTCCTCGAGGTCGGCCCGGTCCCCACGGACGCCGAGCTCTTCTCGCTCTTCGCGCGGCTCTGCGCCCATCGCGACTTCGAGCCGTCCGAGGTGCGGTGGGTGGACGCTCGGGGCGCCACGGCTTGGATACCTTACGCCGACGCGCTGACAAGCGCGCGCAAGTAGGCGCGGCGCTCACTTCGGGCACTTTTGCCGGACCGCGAGGCCGGTGGTAGAGTGCGGCGGTTTCGTGCGCGCGGCACGGCCGCATAGGGGAGTCCTGCCCGATGAAGATCATCTGCCCGAAGTGCGGCGCTGACTACAACATCAACGACAGCAAGATTCCCGCAGACGGCCTGCACATCAAGTGTCCGAAGTGCCTGCACAGCTTCGTGGCCACCAAGGAGGGCGCGGCGTCGCTCGGGGCTACATCGGGCGCGATGCGTGCGGTCAGCCTGAACCCGCCACCCGCGCTCCAGACCCAGCAGGGTTTTGCCGCCGTGGCCGTCCCGCCGCCTCGACCTGCGCCGCCTGCGCCGCCCCCGCCGAGCTTTGTCGCGCCGCCTGCGCCGCCCCCGCCGAGGTTCGTCGCGCCACCTGCGCCGCCCCCGCCGAGCTTTGTCGCGCCACCTGCGCCGCCCCCGCCGCCGCGTCCCGCGCCGCCTCCACCGCCTGCGCCGCCGCGTGTCACGGTCGACGTCGTCGACCACTTCGAGGAGCTCGACGAGCCGCCCGTGGCGTCGCCTTCGCGGGCCGCCCTCCCGGTGAGCGCGCCAACGGCCCCCGTCGCGGTCGGCGACTTTGACTTCAGCTTCTCCGACGCCCCGCGCACGAACGCCGGCGCTCAAGCGGATGACTTCGACTTCAGCTTCTCCAACCTGCCGAAGTCCGAGGTTGACCGCGGGCTCGTGCCGCCGCCCGCGGCGCCCGCGCCGCCGCCGCCTCCCCCGCGGCCCGCGGTGTCGCGTGCGACCGCGCCTGTCCCTGCGCCGCCGCCCTCGCCCCGTGCGCCGAACCCCGGGCTCGACGCGCTCTTCGATGATCTCCCGGATGACTTGCCCGCCCCGAAGGTCGTCAAGTCTGTCCCACCGGGCGCGGCGCCGATGGACCTCGGCGACCTGCCGGGCTTGCGGCCGAGCGGCTCAGTCGACCTGCCTGGCCTCCGCGCGCCCGGCGTCACAGACCTGCCCGGCTTGACCGGAGCGACCCCGCTGACCGGGCAGGGGCTCCCGGGGCTCCGCGGCGAGACCGGCCTGCCCGGGCCCGTTGGCGTCTCCGGGCTGACGGGCGTGACCGGCCTGCCCGGACCCGCCGGGATCTCAGGGCTGCCAGCGCCCGCCGGGGTCTCCGGGCTGCCCGGCCTCGGCGCGCTCGAGGCACCCGAGCTCCCTGACCACCTCGAGGGCGACCTGCCCGAAGGGCCCGGCGAGGCTACGACATTGAGCGCCCCAGGGACGCGGGCGGCGCCGCGTCGCTGGCCGGCGCTGGCCGCTGCGGGCGCGCTGGGGCTCGCTCTCTTGGGCGTCGGCGGCGCTTGGCTCGCGGGTGTGGGCCCGTTTGAAGAAGCGCCTGTCGCTCGGGCGCCACGCGCGGCCGCCGAACCGACCTCGGGCGCGGCGTCCACCGCCGGAGGGCCGACCTCGACGCCGACCTCCGGTGTGGCCTCTGCGCCGAGTAGCGGGGCCGCTTCGACTCCGCCTGCCGCGGCCCCAACGCTCGCCGAGGTCGCCGGCTACCGCGCGCTCATCGCGGAGCGGGAGCGGGCGGGCGAGCCCACGGGCGCGGCGCTCCCCGAGGCGATTGAGCTCTACGGTCTCGGCGCGCTCGAGTTCCCGGGCAGCAATGAGTGGGCGCGCCGCGCGGACGAACTCTCGACCCGTATGGACGACGCGACCCGCGCCACCCTGCCGGGCAAGCGCGCGCGCCTGGTCGCCGCCATGGCGAACTCGCAAGGGGCTGCGTTCGCTGAGGCGATCGAGCTTGCGCGGGCCAACCCGCAGGACGCGCGCTCCCACTACATCGCAGGGCACGCCCAGCGACTGAAGGGCGAGCTCGACGCGGCCTTCGCGTCGTTCGACCGTGCCCGCACGCTCGCGCCTGAGCTCCTCGCGGCCGCTCGCCTCGCGGGCGAGGCCGCGCTCAAGCGGGGCGATACCCAGACCGCGCGCCAGCTCCTCGAGGGGGTCTACGCCAAGGCTTCGGGCACTGCGACCGTGACGACCGCGCTCGCGGCCCTTGAGCTGCACGCCGGCGCCAAAGACCGCGCGCGCACGCTCATTGAGCAGACGCTCACGCTCCCCGCTGAGCGGCTGGCCCCGGCGGACCGCTCCGCGGCGATGGCTGTCCGCGCGCGGCTCGAGCTCCAGAGTGGGCAAGCGGACATGGCGCTGCAGACGCTCGAGGGCGCGATCCGCGCCTGGCCGCAGAACCTTGAAGCCGTCAACCTGCTGAGTGCCCAGCACTTCGCGGCGCGCAACTTCGACCGCGCTCTGACGCAGTTCGAGACGCTGCGGTCGAACGGCGTCTCGACGCCGGAGATCGTGATCCACATCGCGGAGTGTCAAGAGAAGCTCGGCAACGACGATAAGGCCCGCGCCGAGCTGGAGAAGGGCGCGACGGAGTTCCCCAAGTCCCCGGCGCTCCAAGTGGCGATCGGCGACACGTGGTCGCGCGGCCGCAAGTATGTCGAGGCCCGGCAGGCCTACGAGCGCGCCCTCGTCATCGACCCGGTCTACGAAGGCGCCACCCTTCGGATCGCGGACCTGCTCGTGAACCAGGCCAAGGTGAACGACGCGATCGAGTTCCTCGAGACCGCCGTCACCAAGCGGCCGAGCAGCCCGACGATTCACTTTGGCGTCGGTGAGCTCAAGAAGCGCCTGGCGGGTACGACGCGCGACGCGGCCTTGCTCGCGGCCGCCGAGCGTTCGCTGCGGCGCGCGCTCGAGCTGGATCCGACCATGCTCGTCGCGCACCACAGGCTCGCGCAGACGCTGCTCGACACGGGGGACGCCCAGGCCGCGCTCACGGAGCTCGAGGCATTGCGCCGGCGACCGGATTACCACGAGGACCTGATGTACGACATCGGGCGCGCGCAGCAGGCCCTCGGTCGCACGGACGACGCGGTCAAGAGCTTCGACCTCGCCCTCGCGCAGCGCAAGGACGAGCCGACCTACCTGCTCGCCTCCGGCGTCGCGCAGTTCGAGCGCGGTGACTTTGTGACCGCGCGCGAGCGCTTGACGCACGCGGCGTCGGTCGCGAACAAGCTCACGGCAGCGCACTACTATCTGGGGCGTGTCGCCTACGCGGAGAAGAACTTCACGCTCGCCGTGCAGAAGTTCCAGCTCTCGTCCGACGAGGAGGCGAGCAACCTCGAGTACCGCTACTGGCTGGCGCGCGCGCTCGACGAGGGGGGGCAGCGTCAGCAGGCCTTCAACGAGTTCGCGGCCGTCGCGGACGCCCTCAAGCCCGACCAAAACGTCTCTGAGTCCCTCTGCGACGCTCTGTTCCGCCGAGGTCGCTTGCGCTTCGAGGGGCAGGTCTCCGGCGGCAGCGACTGGAAGGGCGCCCAGGCCGACTTCAAGCGCGCGCTCGACTGCGCGCCGAAGCGGGCGGACATTTGGGTCGCCTATGGGGATACCTTCGAGGTCAGCGAGCCCACCGTGGCCCTGAAGCACTACTCCAAAGCGGTCGCTCTCGACCCCAAGCTCGCGGTCGCTTACGCCCGCCGCGGCTTCGTGTTGAACCGCGAGGGCCAGGCCCGCGCCGCGCGCGCCGACTTCGAGAGCGCGATCCGCCTCGACAAGGCGATCCCCGAGCCCCACTACCACCTGTGCCTGATCCTCCAAGCCGAGGGGGCGAAGGGGCCGGCGCGCAGGGCCTGCGAGGCCTACCTTGAGCTCGCGCCCTCCGGCGAGTTCGCGGCCTCGGCGCGCGAAGTCAAGGAAGCCCTCTCCCGCTGATCTTGGGCCGCTGACTGTCTCGCGCAGGTGTGCTAAAGAGCGCGCCCATGCTGGACATCCGACTCATCTCCCAAGACCTCGACGGCTTCGCGCGTCGCCTTGGCCGCCGCGGCGGTCGCATCGACCTTGAGCCGCTCCGCGCGCTCGACCAAGAGCGGCGCGCGCTCATCACGCGGGGCGACGAGCTGCGCCACGCCAAGGGCGCCGCAGAGGACGCCATGAAGACGGCGGACAAGAAGTCCGAGGCGTTCGGCCAGTTCCGCGACCAGATGCGACAGGCGGCGCTGGACATCAAGGCGGTCGAGACGGCGCTTGAGGGCGTGCTCACGTCGTTGAACGACGAGCTGCTCAACCTGCCCAACTTGCCCGACGACGCCGTGCCCGAGGGCGCGAGCTCAGACGACAACGTCGTGGTGCGGACCTGGGGCGAGAAGCCGGCGTTCGACTTCGAGCCCGTCGAGCACTGGACCCTCGGCGAGAAGCTCGGGATCCTCGACTTCGAGCGCGCCACCAAGATCACGGGGCCGCGTTTCACCGTGTACCGCGGCCTCGGGGCGCGGCTCGAGCGCGCGCTCATCAGCTTTATGCTCGATCTGCACACCGCCGAGCACGGCTACACCGAGATCCTGCCGCCCTTTATGGTGAACGCCGACTCGATGCGGTGCACCGGACAGTTCCCCAAGTTCCGCGAAGAGGCCTTCGAGATGGAGAAGGACGGGTACCTGCTCGTCCCCACGGCCGAGGTGCCCGTCACCAACCTGCACCGCGACGAGATCCTCGAGGCCGCCAGCCTGCCCGTGCGCTACACGGCGTACACCCCGTGCTTTCGCCGCGAGGCGGGCAGCTACGGCAAGGACACGCGCGGGCTGATCCGCCAGCATCAGTTCAATAAGGTCGAGCTCGTGCAGTTCACGACGCCCGAGGACAGTGAGGCCGCTCACGAGGCCCTGACCGGCCACGCAGAGGAGATTCTGCGGCGCCTCGGGCTCCACTACCGCGTCGTCGACCTCTGCGCGGGCGACCTCGGCTTCAGTGCCGCCCGCACCTACGACATCGAGGTCTGGCTGCCCGGCCAGAAGACCTATCGCGAGATCAGCTCCTGCTCCAACTTCCGTGACTTTCAGGCGCGCCGGGCCGCCATCCGCTATCGCGCCGAGGCCGGCCGCAAGCCCGCGCTCGTGCACACGCTCAACGGCTCCGGCCTCGCCGTGGGCCGCACCGTAGTCGCGCTGCTCGAGAACGGTCAGCAGGCGGACGGCAGCGTGCGTATCCCGAAGGCGCTGCAGCCCTACATGAGCGGCGTCGAGATCATTTTGCCGTGATCTCTTGACAGACCGGCCCCTGATAGATATACGGCTGGACCTCGAGCGCGCCCTTCCTTGGAGGAGTGGCCGAGTGGCTTAAGGCGGCGGTCTTGAAAACCGTTGCAGGCTGAACACCTGCCGTGGGTTCGAATCCTACCTCCTCCGCCCAGTGCTCATGTTCGTTGACATTCTCGGGACCGGCGGGCGCGACCCGCTGCCGCCCGACCTGAACAAGTGCTGGAGAGATGGCCGAGTGGCCGAAGGCGCTCGATTGCTAATCGAGTAACCTGGCAAAACCGGGTTCGAGGGTTCGAATCCCTCTCTCTCCGCCCCCCCTCACGAGCAGTCGTAGCTCAGCTGGATAGAGCATCGGTCTACGAAACCGAGGGTCGCAGGTTCAAATCCTGCCGACTGCGCCGAGGCCCGACCCGAGTTTTCTCGGGTCGGGCCTACCTTTCTTCCTTTCATCGCGCGTGACCATGCAGAGCCACCACGACTTCATGGGCCTCTGTCTGGACGAGGCAGCACGCGCCGCCGCTTGCGGCGAGGTTCCGGTCGGCGCGATCGTTGTGCTGGCCGGGGATGTTATCGGGCGCGGTTACAACCTGCGAGAGACCA
>Ga0114968_10001466_pt1 | contig 18091 bp, 16 predicted proteins | sample M_130807_EF_Meta_FD_87020 | JGI IMG/M metagenome (GOLD analysis project Ga0114968, IMG submission 87020) | Freshwater microbial communities from Lake Montjoie, Canada to study carbon cycling - M_130807_EF_MetaG | ecosystem: Environmental > Aquatic > Freshwater > Lake | place: Lake Montjoie...
ACCGCATCGGCAATGTTGAGCTTGGTCAGGTCCAGCAAGGCTTGCGCCTTGAGCGCCCATTCGGCCGACATGGCTTCTTGCAATTTGGCGCGTTTGGCGTCATCCAAGCGTTCTCGCAAAAGCTTGGCGGCCCCTTTGTCTCGGCCACTGAGCTCCCGAAAAACCTCCGCCACTAAATCGTTGCCGGGATGGGTAAGCAACCACTCCCGAACCCGGCCCGCACGCTCGCCAGCGGTGGCAGCGGTGAAAGCGCCGCCAGTGATTTTGTCCAGCTGAGCCAGATCAGATGTTTTGTTTGCAGGAGTCGACGGCACGTGGAGCCTTTTCAATAAGAGGGGCAAAAATGACAGGCATCTATTTTCGCCCCGAATTCACGGCAAAACCCATTTTGATCCGCCGAGCGGGTGCCCATTCCACAGGAATTGCGCAAATTATTGAGAGGCTTTCAGAACGGATTTGTCCGGATTTTGAATAAACATTTTGTTTTATATAATTGACCGGACATATGACGCACTTCTAGAATTCAAGTCGCTCGCTGTACAACGCAAATTCAATCTGGCACGCCGCCCACTCGCAATCCAACACGGGGCACCGCTTTGAAGCCCAAAGTGCCCGCCGTTCAAGGACCCGCATGACCCCTGCCAAACGCATCCAAGCCTCATTGGCTACCGTCGCCAGAGACATCTTCGACGGGCTTTTTCAGGTGACCCACAACGGTTTCGCCTTGTTGGGGCTGGCGGTCATGTTTGGCGGAATCATGCTGACCGCACAACCTGACTTACGCCAAGCGGGCGAACTCCAACTCATCGGGTGGCTTCAGGATCGGCAGGAATCGCTCTCGGGTTTCGTCATGGGCAAGGCTACGGACCGGGTCACGGCCGTCAATCCTTCGGATTTACCCAAACCACAAGCCGCCCTCGCCTTCTGGCTTGCCAAGAAATACAACGTTGCCCCCGAACCGGTGGGCGCCCTGGTGGCCGAGGCCTTCAAAGCGGGAGCCGGCAGCAAACTCGACCCGACACTGGTTTTGGCGGTGGTCGCTGTAGAGTCGGGCTTCAACCCGTTTGCGCAAAGTCCGGTTGGCGCACAGGGCCTGATGCAAGTGATGACCCAGGTGCACGGCGACAAATACGAAAGGTTCGGCGGCAAACTGGCGGCCTTTGACCCGGTGGCCAATATGCGGGTCGGTGCCAAAGTGTTGCACGAATGCATTGCCCGCGCGGGTTCCACCGAACTCGGTCTGAAGCTCTATGTCGGTGCTGCAAACTTGGAGGATGACGGCGGTTACACCGCAAAGGTGCTGGCCGAACATTCGCGACTCCAAGCGGTACTTGCGGGTCGCCAGGTCCCTACCGCGACGACGGCCGTCTTGCCACCTGTAGCCCCGAACAAGGCGTAATCTGGCCGTTTAACGGCGCTTTCCGGACACCTGGCGCGCAGGTGGCCTGCACTAGAATTGTGCGACCGGGTGCTGCGTCGATGCGGCCTGCACCCCGTGGACCTTACCCATTGAACCCGCGTCAATACGCCTCTGATTACCAACTACCCAGGACCTACCATGTACGACCGCAGCATTCTTGTTGAACAGACCGACCCCGAGTTGTGGGCCGCGATCGTTGCCGAAAACGCGCGCCAGGAACACCACATTGAATTGATCGCCAGCGAAAACTACGCCTCGCCTGCCGTCATGGCGGCACAGGGCAGCCAACTCACCAACAAATACGCCGAAGGCTATCCCGGCAAACGCTACTACGGCGGTTGCGAAAACGTCGACGTTGCCGAGCAATTAGCGATTGACCGGGCCAAGCAAATTTTTGGCGCGGATGCAGCCAATGTGCAGGCACACTGTGGGGCCTCGGCCAACGAGGCCGTGTTTCTCGCGTTTTTGAAACCGGGCGACACCATCATGGGCATGAGCCTGGCGGAAGGCGGACACCTGACGCACGGCATGCCCCTGAACATCAGCGGCAAGTGGTTTAACGTCGTGTCCTACGGCCTGAACGCCCAGGAAGCGATTGACTACGACGCCATGGAGCGCAAGGCTCACGAAACCAAACCCAAGCTCATCATTGCCGGTGCCAGCGCCTACTCGCTGCGCATCGACTTCGAACGCTTTGCCAAAGTGGCGAAAGATGTGGGCGCCCTGTTTATGGTCGACATGGCGCACTACGCCGGTCTGATCGCGGCGGGCCTGTATCCCAACCCTGTCCCGTTTGCCGATGTCGTCACCTCCACCACCCACAAGAGCCTGCGCGGACCCCGTGGCGGCATCATCTTGATGAAGTCGGAGCACGAAAAAGCGATCAACAGCGCAATCTTCCCTGGCTTGCAAGGCGGCCCCTTGATGCATGTGATTGCGGCCAAGGCCGTGGCTTTCAAGGAAGCACTGAGCCCGAACTTCAAGGCCTACCAGCAACAGGTCATGACCAACGCAGACGTCATCGCAAAAACGCTCACCGAGCGCGGTTTGCGCATCGTCAGCGGCGGTACCGAAAGCCACGTGATGTTGGTCGACCTGCGCTCTAAGAGCATCACGGGCAAGGAGGCGGAGCGCGTACTGGGCGACGCCCACATGACGATCAACAAGAACGCCATCCCCAACGACCCCGAAAAGCCCATGGTTACCAGCGGAGTGCGCATCGGCACGCCCGCGATGACCACCCGCGGCTTCAAAGACGAAGAGGCACGCGCAACCGCCCACCTGATTGCCGACGTTCTGGACAACCCCCACGATTCGGCCAATATTGCGGCGGTTCGCGCCAAGGTACACGCCCTCACCTCGCGTTTCCCGGTCTACCGCTAAACACCGTCAGCGATGAAGTGCCCGTTTTGCGGCCACACGGAAACACCGGTTTCCGAAACCCGCGTATCCGAAGACGGCGACTTCATCCGCCGCAGGCGCCAGTGCGGCGCCTGCGCCAAGCGTTTCACCACCTACGAGCGCCCCGACGTCAACTTTCCTGCCATCGTCAAGAAAGACGGCCGGCGGATCGACTATGAGCGCACCAAACTGCTGGCATCCATGAACCTGGCGCTTCGAAAACGTCCAGTCAGCACCGATCAGATCGACAGCGCCATTGAGCGCATCGAAGAAAAACTCCTCAATTTGGGCTTGCGAGAGGTCGCCTCCGCAAAAATTGGTGAACTAGTGATGCGGGAGCTTAAAAAATTGGATAAAGTCGCCTATGTGCGATTTGCTAGCGTATACCGAAGCTTTGAGGATATTGACGAGTTTCGGACCCTGGTAGAGGAGGTGCGCGGATAGTCGTCTAGGAGACTGCGCCATTCAAGTGCTGCCCCTGCAGGGCACAAAGGGGAGAGATGAACCATAACAACCGAATTGGCACACCCAATTCGACACCGGATCACCAACTCGGCTTCACGCTGCTTGAAGTCATGGTGGTCCTTGCCATCGTTGGTATCCTGGCAAAGATGGCTGCACCCGCATTCAGCGAGTTGGTGGCAACCTACAACCTCAAACAACTCCGCAACGCCATTTACAAAAGCGCGAACCTGGCCCGCGCCCAGGCGATTAATCGGGGAACCTGTGTTGCCATCTGTATGACCCAGCCGACTACGGCGGTAGGAAGTATGTCGTGTGTTGCTAACACGGACACGACGGGTAACTTATCAAACTGGGCTTCAGGCTGGATGGTTTTTGAATATCCAGCATGTTCTACAGTCGAGAAAAATACTACGGCAGCCTTGGACAAAATAATATACCTCCAGCCCGCCTTTCCAGAACAATACCAGCTTATTCGCGCCACTGGAACGGATGGATTTATGTACAACTCCAGCGGAGTCGCCTATAACGGTTCTGGCAGCTTTAAGATTCAAGAAAACAATGCTGCAACACCTTATGAATTAATATGTATCAGTTGGCTCGGCAAACTGACAAGCAAAAAAGGCAGCGTTTGCGCCTAGATTCATGGTGAAGATCAAAATACCATCAGACAGCGCCACAGTCAATCGGTCGGCACAAGCTGGAGAAACACTGGTTGAAGTATTGATCGCGATCGCGCTGGTTGCTTTTAGCCTTTTGGGGATCGCCAGACTCGCTCTATCGGCGACCCAGGCGCAAAAAGAAGGCATATTTAAAGTAAAAATAAATGCACTAATTAACGATACCTCAAGTCGAATTTCCGCCAACCGAAACGAAGCCGATGCGGCATTAATCACCGCAGGCAAAGGATACACCTTTGACGCCACTTGGAGCAACCAAGCGGGCGATATTGCAAGTCCTGCGACTGATTGCGGATCTACAAGTTGCACAGCGGCACAACGGTCCGCATTTGACATTTACGAAGTCCGCATAGGCGCAAGACACCAGTTGCCGCAGGGCTCCATCACCTTGACCGGGAACAGCAGTTCCGGCATGGTGCTCAGTCTGTATTGGGTCGACAAAAATTTTCTGGACACCAGTGTGAAACCTGCCGTCTTCGGCACCAGTCCCACCTGCAGCGTAAGCACCAGCCTGTTGTCTCGCAATAGCTGTTGCCCCTCTGCGACCGCTATTCCAGCATCTGCGGGAATCCGGTGTACAAATTATTACTTTACGCCTTGAAAAATCAAAAAATAGCAATGAAATATCTAACTGCGCAACGCAAGCAGTGTGGATTCACATTGATCGAAATGATGGTAACTATGCTGATCAGTTCGGCATTGATATTACTCGTATCAAATTTGTATATATCCATTTTTTCAAGCCAGCGCAATCAGTATGAAAAGGCTGCAATGTATGAAAACGCAAGTACAGCACTCACACTATTGGGAAAAAACATAGAGCTGGCGGGATATTATCCAGTGAACTATGGCGTTGACAGAACCGGTAACTTTAATGTGGCCGGTCAATATAGCAATTCTAATGTACTACAGTACACCAAGGTTAATAATTCACTGGCCTATAAATATCCACTGATGGGTTGTACAGCGCAATATTGGGATAGCACTAAGGACGCTTGCACCGCCTATACCAAGAATGAGGATTCTGACTCTATCGTCATCAACTATTATACGGATGACGACTCTGGCAATACTGGCATGGGACGGGATACTGGTATTGCGGCAAATTGCCTTCGCAACGGAACGGATAACGTTTTAAACCCAAATGGAACCAAAGTATATTTGGTATCAAATCGTTACAGTTTGGCGACGACAGTAAGAGCATATGCTGAAAATAAAGCGATCACGGTTAACAATCTCGCTTGCGATGTCGATAATTCAACAAGCGTTGGCTCAACGTCTGGTTATCAGGCCATGGTGGAAGGAATAGATCAACTGCGCTTCACCTATCTTGAGTCCATCGGTCTCAATACGCAATATGTCACGGCGAAAAATGTCACCGATTGGTCCAACGTCGTCGCAGTAAAAATATGCCTAGTGGCCCGGTCTTTGCTACAAACCAAAGCGGTGGAGTCCACCTATACGCTTAAGGATTGCGACGATACTTCGGTCAGCTATTCTGATGGAATCAGTCGAGAAAAATTCTCCCAGATATTTTCCGCCAAAAATAACCATGGGAATATGAGAATGCCGCAATGACGTTTGGCAAGTTTATGCACCAGTTCGGCCATCGCAAGCAACATGGAATTGTTCTTGTCTGGGCATTGATTTTTATGACGCTGTTGGCGCTTGGAACATGGTACGCAGTAGAGTATGCAACGCTAGCGAGCAAAATTGCATCGAACGAACAAGAGCAATTGACAGCACGCGCTGCCGCAGAAGCTGCTTTGAACGATGCCCAACAAGACCTGTCGATTGCCGATGGCAGCATTAAGTTGTCTGGAGCACTGTGTGCAAGAAATGGACTTCTACGGACTTCATCTCCGTTAATATCAAGCACTGAATTTCCAGGTTCCGACAATCCAACGGGGCAATTGGTGAACGCCTGCGCCAATAGCCAATGCGCACCAAGCTCAGCTCAGATCAATATGCCGTTCGCTTCGGCTACAAAGAAAACGCCTGGGGCGGTTTGGTGGCCACAATCAAAGGGCGGGATATGGAATGAGGATTTCAAAATATACCCCACTAGTTATGACTGCACTAGTAGCTTTACCGGAGCAACACCGCTAGGCTTTTATACCGGTAAGAGCAATCTACCTAGTGTCGCCAGGCAGCCAGAATACATCATTGAATATATTGATCCTGCGCTCTATTCAAATTTCTTACCCAATATTGCATCCGGAGTTGAAATCAACTTTCAATGCCAAGCCCCCCTCATTAACGCGAGCACAACAAGTCATGCATCATTCACCGACAGCGTGCCTACCCTTAATTACATCAATGTGAAATGTTATCTGTTTCGCATTACAGCCCGTGGATTTAGTCAAACAGGCAACAATGAAGTCATGTTACAAACGTTTGTAAGCAAATCAATAAATTAGCGCAAAGAGGGACGTGGAGCAACATATGCAATATCTATTTTTCAGACTCGTGAACTTTTACTTTGCTATGCAATTGCTGATGTGTACCGGCGCGATCAGTCAACCATTGTTCAATTATGAGAAATTTATTTCAACCTCCTCGTCAAAATCAAAATTTAATATTTTCCCTGGCAACATAAAATGCGATAACGGAAGCTATGCAGGCAATACCAGCAAAACTGCAATCAGCGTAGACTCCGTCAATCCCGATTATGCTATTGTTAGTGACTTTGACTCCGCAGAACAATATGGAAAAATTAAGAAAATTAATCTGAATAACAATAGTGATGTACTAAATTTTAGTACTAGCTTCAACAAATATCACGAATGGCCCGCCTATAATCCATTTATTCTTAGTAATAGTTTGACATCGGGCGTTGAATTTGGTAGTCAATTCATGCTTCGAGACGGCGTGATATATGGCGCGCCGTGGATGCTTGCAGCTATAGATGACACTACACCAGTCCCAAAGTATCCAGAACATACAAAAAATTTAATAGCGTACATCGGTGGAAGTCAGTCCCCCGTAATCACGAATGGCATTAGTGACAATTATTTTGTCAGAAGCTCCGATAAACTTGGGATGATCGTAAATTCAGCGCCATGGATTCAACGTGCCCCGGCTTCAAAAATTGCCTATGGAAATTACAGCTCGTTCAAAACTCAATATGCCAAGCGTCGTGATGTAGTCTGGGTTGGTGCGAATGATGGGATGCTACATGGGTTTTATGCAGACAATGGAGATTTTCTGATGTCCTATTTGCCCTCACCTCTTTTTAATCGCTTATATGCCTCAGTGCAACTTGGTCGAATACCCGAAGCACTCATGGATGGGAGTCCTTTTACTGCAGATATTGGCTTTGATTACACCAAAGTTGAGCCCTACAATGATTACATAATTCGAACCTATCTATTCAGTAGCATGGGGCGTGGTGGAAAAGCTTTTTTTGCGCTGGATGTTACCGATCCTAGCACTCTAATGAGTAAGAATTCTTCAGATATTTTCAAATGGATATTCACTGATACAGATGATGAAGATTTAGGCTATATTATTGGCAACAACGTTACTCACCCGCTTAGCAATCAACCGGTCAGCAGTGTATTGACTCAAAATAATCGTGATTTTGGCTTACTCATACCAAATGGCATAGACTCGACGAATAATAATTCTGTTCTTTATATAATTTTTTCTGCTGGACCTGAGCTTTTCAATGCGACGGATCCAAACCCCACGCGTGATCCTGCTAAAGCAACACACCAATATGCAGACGCATGGATTAAAGCGACAACCATTGAAAAAGCTGCACGTTACATAAAGCTGGTTGCACCAAAAAGCGCAGCCACTAACAATGGCCTAGTCGGTGTCACTTGGGTCGCTGCATCCATCACTGGAGAAGCTGCCTATGTTTACGCTACGGACTTGAATGGCAAGCTTTGGAAGTTTGGTGTGAATAACAGTGATTTCACATATTGGCAAGGCTTTGAAGGTATCTCAACGGACAACTCGTATCCATCGGCCCCCACGTTGGTATTCGATAGCAACGAGGGCCGGTTAAGCACCGATCCAGTCTTAAAAATCACGACGGCCCCTATTCTTCGGTATGATTCTAAAGGTCGCGTCAATATCATTTTCGGCACCGGTAGTGCCCTCACGGGTGCCGAATTTCAGGATACTAGTTCCAAGAACCGCATTTATTCCATTATTGATACTCCGAGTGCTACCTTGACCTATAAACATGCGAATTTAAGCACGAGAAACCTCTCAGAGATTGACACAATGACCTATATTTCAGACTCTTCGGATGTTAGTTCAAGTAACGGTTGGGTTGTGTATTTCCGAAACGGTAGCGGGGAAAAGGTTATCAATAATCCTGTCATACTTGGTGATACCATTTTTGTGAACACTTCCGCGCCCTTAGCAGGATGTGTTACCCAGGCCCGGGTCTACGCGATTGATGCGTCTACCGGCAAAGCAAACTCTACGGCGCTCGGGACTGTCAGCGTGACCATTAATAAGGTTACGAAAGAGGTTAACGCATTGGGAATAAAATCTAAAGACCAAAGTACCGTCGCTTTTACAAAGTCAGACGGGTTAAAAAACACGGTGCAGATTGTGGGCAAGAGCGATAATATTAAAGGCATCTCCTACTACACGACCAATCGACACCAGTGGCGCACCCTACCCGGCATGAAATCAACGCAGTAAGCATGGCCATGAAAAATAACATCCGACCTTCGAGAAAATGGGTGCTAGGCATCACGCTGATTGAACTCATGATTGTGATTGCGATCTTAGGTATCCTTTCGGCGGTGGCGATTCCCAGCTACAAAGATTACGTTGCACGGGGTCGCCGGGTCGATGCCCAAACCCAGCTGCTCACCGCCCAGCTCTGGTTGGAGCGTATTTATTCCCAGAGTTTCGATTACTCGCAAGATTCGGCCGGGACGGCCATCGCGACGCTGCTCGCGAGTCAACCCTTTAGTCAGTCACCGCGCGTCGGTGAAGGTACACAGTCCTATTCGATTGCGGTGGCGGCCGCGACCACCGCGTCGGCACCCGCAAGCGCCTATGTTCTCACCGCCACGCGCACTTCAGGAGGGCCTGCGGCCGGTGACGCTTGTGGTGACTTCAAATTGTCAAGTGCCGGGGTCCGATCGCTTGCCAACGCAGCGTCGGGCAAGACGGTCGCGGACTGCTGGAAGTGAATCTACCGGACATTCACTTTGCGCAGGGCGCGGTGACGCCGTCACCGATGGACCAGGCGTTGGCGTTGGCCGCCTCCGCCCTTTTCGTGACCGCACCCAACCCCCGCGTCGGCTGTGTGTTGGTGGACGCCAAAGGCCAGGTCATCGGCCAAGGCCGCACCCAACAGGCAGGGGGAGCTCACGCGGAAGTCATGGCCTTGCGCGACGCGCAGGCCAAGGGCCGTTCGGTAGTGGGTGCCACCGCCTACGTCACGCTAGAGCCCTGCTCCCACCAGGGCCGGACCGGACCCTGCTGCGACGCACTGGTGGCTGCGGGTGTGCGAAAGGTCGTGGCCGCACTCGAAGATCCCAACCCACGTGTTGCCGGTCAAGGATTTGCGAGGCTTCGGGCTGCCGGAATTGAGGTCGTTGTCGGGCCGGGTGCCGAGGCCTCACGGGCACTCAACATCGGCTTTTTCAGCAGGATGGTTCGGAAAACCCCTTGGGTCCGGCTCAAAGTAGCCGCATCGTTAGACGGCACCACCGCGCTGAACAATGGCAGCAGCCAATGGATCACCGGCGAACCCGCACGCGTGGATGGCCACGCCTGGCGGGCTCGGGCATGTGCAGTGCTCACAGGCATAGGCACCGTGCTCCAGGATCAGCCCCGCCTGGACGTGCGCTTGGTCGATACACCGCGACAGCCGACTCTGGTCATTGTGGACAGCGACTTACAAACGCCACCGGACGCGGCTCTGTTTTTGGGCTCAGGGGCGGACCTGCATCGCAAGGTCTGGATTTATGCCGCCAACCCCCATCCTGAGCGCCAAGCCGCTTTGGAGGCGCGAGGCGCCGAGGTCATTTTATTACCAGGTACAGATGCCCACGGCCTAAAAACCGGAAAGGTCGACCTCGGCGGGCTGTTGCACGACCTGGCGAGGCGCGAAATCAACGAAGTGCACGTGGAGGCCGGGCACAAGCTCAACGGCTCCTGGCTTCGCGAGGGCCGGGTTGACGAGCTATTGGTGTATTTGGCGCCCAAACTCTTGGGACAAGGCGCGGGAATGGCCCATTTTGGCCCTCTGACGGCACTAGCACAGGGCTTGGAGTTAGAGTTTGATCGCATCGACCGCGTAGGTGCGGATTTGCGTTTGATTGCCCGTGTTGCAGGGCGCTCCGTTTTTTAGTTACAGAAGGCCAGCATGTTTACAGGAATCATCACCGGCATTGGCCGGATAGCACGAGTGACCTCCATGGGGGAATCGGATGCCCACGGCAAACGACTCACCATTGCCTGCCCGACGGGCTATCTTGACGATGTGGGTTTAGGCGACAGCATCGCCCTGAATGGTGCCTGCATGACTGTGACCACCTTGAATGCGCACACCCCCACAGCCGAATTTACCGTGGACGTGTCGGCAGAATCCCTGGACAAAACCGCCGGACTGGACGCCTTGGGCGAGGTCAATCTGGAAAAGGCACTGCGCGCCAATGACCGTTTGGGTGGGCACTTGGTGTCCGGGCACGTCGACGGCATCGGCAGCGTCACGCATTTTGCGCAGGTGGGGGAAAGCTGGGAATTGCGGGTTATGGCGCCCGGCAGCCTGGCGAAGTACCTCGCGTACAAGGGTTCGATCACCGTCAACGGCGTGAGCCTGACGGTCAACCGCATCGCAGATGGGGCCCAAGGCTGTGAGGTCAGCATCAACCTGATCCCGCACACCGTTGAAAACACGGCGTTGCGTGACCTGCGCGTGGGTGGCAACGTGAATCTTGAGATTGACCTGATTGCCCGCTACGTGGAGCGGATGCTCAGCAGCAAGCCGGCGTAGCCGTCCGCTCTCACAAATCGCGTGCGGCTGCCGCAGCCATGGAACCGTGGCGAACGCGCCACGCCCCTGGCAGGTCTAGAAATTTAGTGTTTTCACTCCGCTGCTGGTGCCTAGCAGGCAGACCTGTGCGCGCTGAAAGGCAAATACCCCCACGGTGACCACGCCAGGCCATTGGCTAACTGCCGCTTCAAACCCGCGTGGATCAGAAATTTCCAGACCGACCACATCGATCAGGTACTGGCCGTTATCCGTGACCAGGGGCTGTCCGTCCCTGGTTCGAATCGTGCCCTGCCCGCCCATCGCTTCAAACTGTCGAATGATGCGTCCGCAGGCCATGGGAATGACCTCGACCGGCAGGGGGAAGCTTCCCAAGGTTTGCACCAACTTTGATTCGTCGGCAATACAAACAAATTGGTCCGACTGCGCTGCGACGATTTTTTCACGGGTAAGCGCCGCGCCACCGCCTTTGACCATGTTGCCGTGGCCATCAATTTCGTCGGCGCCGTCAATGTAGACGGCCAGTCGTTCAACCTCATTGGAATCAAACACCGGAATTCCCAGCGCCAGCAAGCGTTCGGTGCTGGCCACGGAACTGGACACGGCGCCCTTAATTTGGTCTTTGATGGTGGCCAGCGCGTCAATGAACTTGTTCACGGTCGAGCCTGTGCCAACACCCACGAGTTCGCCACGCACCACATACTGCAGAGCGGCGTGGCCGACCAAGGTTTTGAGCTGATCTTGCGTCAACGGGGTCGATTCGGGAGGGGATAGGGGTTGCGAAATGTGGGGCGTGGTGTTCATCGGGGAAAATCGCGGTAATTGTTAAAAAACTCCAACGAGAATTATCCGATGCCTCTTGTGCCTTACGGCCTGATCCGCCCTCTTTTATTCCGCATGGACCCGGAAGTTGCCCACGATCTGACCCTGGACGCCGTGGCCCGCACGCAAGGCACGCCGCTGCAGAAGCTCTACGCCCAAGCGCAGGTCAGCGACCCCGTGACCTTGGCCGGGCTGCGCTTTCCCAATCGCGTGGGCTTGGCGGCCGGACTGGACAAAAACGCCCGCTGCATCGACGGCCTGGGCGCCATGGGCTTTGGCTTTGTCGAGGTGGGCACGGTGACGCCACTGGCCCAGCCGGGCAACCCCAAGCCACGCATGTTTCGCCTGCCCGATGCCCAGGCGCTGATTAACCGGCTGGGTTTTAACAATCAGGGCTTAGACGCTTTCGTGGCCCATGTGAAGCACTCGGCCCTGCGCCGCGCGCAAAGGCCTGGGCTGGTTCTGGGCCTGAACATTGGAAAAAATGCGGCCACGCCCATGGAGCGGGCAACCGACGACTATCTGAGCTGCCTGGAGGGCGTCTATCCGCACGCAGACTATGTGACGATCAACATCTCCAGCCCTAACACCAAGAACTTGCGGGCCCTGCAAAGTGACGCTGCACTGGACAGCCTGCTGGGCGCACTGTCACAGCGTCGCCGAGAACTGACCCAACAGCACAGCCTCACCGACGCCCAAGGTCAACGCGTGGGCAAGCACGTCCCCTTGTTTCTGAAAATTGCCCCCGATTTGGATGCCGATCAAATCGCGGTGATCGCGGACACCCTGCTGCGCCATCAAATTGACGGCGTGATCGCCACCAACACCACTTTGGCGCGCGAGTCGGTGCAGTGGTTGCCCCACTCCAATGAATCCGGTGGCCTGTCGGGCGCACCGGTGCGGGACATGAGCAACCAGGTAGTGCGCCAACTTCGCAGCGCGCTGGGGCCAGCGTTCCCCATCATTGGCGTGGGCGGCATATTAAGCGGCGCCGACGCGGTGGCCAAAATCCAGGCCGGCGCCGATGCCGTACAGATTTATACGGGGCTCATTTATCGGGGCCCCGCATTGGTGCGGGAAGTGGCGCAGGCCTTGAAGACGCAAGCCGCGCAGGGGTAATTCTTTCGTTCTGCGGACGGGTAAAGGCCTAGTCGTCCTCGGCCGCAGCAATCCCGGGGAACAGCACTTCCGTAAAGCCGAACTGGGCCATATTGGTCATGCGCATTGGATACAACTTGCCCCACAGGTGGTCGCACTCGTGCTGCACCACCCGCGCGTGAAAGTCGTCGGCCTCGCGGTCTATCGGATCGCCATATTGGTCGAAGCCGGTGTAGCGGATGCGCGACCAACGCGGCACGATGCCGCGCATACCGGGCACCGAGAGGCAGCCTTCCCAGTCGTCTTGGGTGGCATCGCCGAGCGGGGTAATGGTCGGATTGACCAGCACGGTAGGCGGCACGATGGGGCGGTCTGGATAACGCGGATTGCGTTCATGCGAGCCAAAAATAACCACCTGCAGGTCAACACCAATCTGTGGTGCCGCCAAACCCGCGCCATTGGCCGCACGCATCGTGTCGAGTAAATCGGTGACCAAGAGGTGCAGAACGTCGCTGTCAAATGCGGCAACCGGTTGCGCCACCCGGAGCAGCCGGGGATCGCCCATTTTCAGAATTTCGCGGACCGTCATGGCGTGTTCTCCAGCATCTGGCGCAGGGTTGGCTCGTCGATCACCGCGACCCCGAGCTCGCGGGCCTTGTCTAGCTTGCTGCCCGCCTCGGTGCCCGCCAGCACATAGTTTGTCTTCTTGCTGACGGAGCCGGAAACTTTGGCCCCGGCGGCTTCAATCAAGTCTTTGGCGGCATCACGCCCGAGCGTTGGCAAGGTTCCGGTAATCACAAAAGTCAGCCCGGCTAGCGGTTTCGGCGCGTCACTTGCGGCCTCCAGGGCGGGCCAATGGATGCCACAGGCGCGCAGTTGCTCCACCACCTCGCGGTTGTGTGCCTGGTCAAAAAAAGTGCGGATGCTGTGCGCCACCGTCGGGCCGACATCGTTGATGGCCAGCAACTGCTCCTCGGTGGCCTCCATGAGGGCGTCAATCTGCCCAAAATGTCGCGCAAGCGCCTTCGCTGTCGACTCGCCCACGTGGCGAATACCCAGGCCAAACAAAAAGCGCGGCAGCGTCGTTTCCTTGGACTTCTCAAGCGCGTCCACGATATTTTGTGCCGACTTCTCGGCCATCCGGTCCAGCGTGGCCAACGCGGTAAAGCCCAGACGATACATATCTGGCAGGGTGCGAATCAGGCCGGCGTCCACCAATTGATCGACCAGCTTTTCTCCGAGGCCCTCCACTTCCACCGCACGGCGCTGGGCAAAGTGCAATATCGCCTGCTTGCGCTGGGCGTTACAAAACAGTCCGCCGGTGCAGCGGTAGTCTGCCTCGCCCTCTTCCCGCACCGCCACCGTGCCACAGACAGGGCAGATATGCGGCATGCTGAACATGTCGCCCCGGGCATTGGCGGACAGACTTTCAGGCACCACGCCAACGACTTCAGGAATCACATCACCCGCCCGACGCACGATCACCGTGTCGCCCACCCGAACGTCCTTCCGCCGGGCCTCGTCCTCGTTATGCAATGTTGCATTGGTCACGGTGACACCGCCCACAAACACCGGCGCCAGTTTGGCCACAGGCGTGAGTTTGCCGGTGCGTCCCACTTGCACGTCAATCGCCAGCACGGTGGTGACCTGCTCTTGCGCCGGGTATTTGTGCGCGACCGCCCAACGCGGTTCCCGACTGACAAAGCCCAAGCGCTGTTGCAAAGCCAGGTTGTTGACTTTGTAGACCACGCCGTCAATGTCGAAGGGAAGCTGGTCGCGTAAGCTTCCAATGCGCTGGTGGAACGCCACCAAACCCTCGGCACCTCGCTCGGCGCTGGTGAGCTCGGCCACTGGAAATCCCCAGGACTTAACCAACATGAGTAATTCAAGATGGGTATTGGCGTCTAAGGATCCACGCACCTCGCCCACGCCATAGGCAAAAAAGCTCAAGGGTCGTTGCGCCGCGATGCCAGGGTCAAGTTGCCGCACCGCACCCGCGGCAGCGTTGCGAGGGTTGACAAAAGTTTTCTCGCCCTTTTCCCCCTGGGCAATGCGCGCACGCTGACGTTCGTTGAGGGCTTCAAAGTCATCACGCCGCATGTACACCTCGCCGCGCACCTCAAGAACTTCAGGAACGACGCTGGACTCGGTAGTTCTCAGTTTGAGAGGAATTTGGGCGACGGTTCGGATGTTCTGTGTGACGTCTTCGCCGAATTCGCCGTCGCCACGCGTGGTGGCCTGGACCAGCACGCCTGCCTCGTAGCGCAAATTAAGGGCCAATCCGTCGAACTTCAGCTCGGTGACGTATTCCACCGGAGCGGCTTCATCGGTCAGTTCCAGCTCTTTGCGCACGCGCGCATCGAACGCCTGTGCACCACTGGACTCGGTATCCGTCTCGGTTCGGATGCTGAGCATTGGCACCGCATGGCGCACCGACACAAAAGACTCCAGCGGTTTGCCACCGATACGCTGGGTCGGCGAATCGGCCGTGCGCCACTGCGGGTGCGTTAACTCCAACGCTTGCAATTCCCGAAACCACTGGTCGTACACCGCGTCGGGCACCTCGGGTGCGTCGAGCACGTAGTACTGGTGGCCGTGGTGATGGAGCAAGGCCCGAAGCTCGGCAATGCGCGCATCGGGCGCCAACGGGTCGGGAGCCGGCGGAGAAAAAAGGTCAGGGGTTTGCATCAAGGCCACCGGACACTAGCTGGCAAAACAGCGCAACACAATCCGCCTTGGAAGTGCCAGCGTTGGTCAGTTTCAGGAAAACAGGCGCCGCGCCAGCGCCGAGCCTGCCGCGAAATCACGCTCTTCGAGCATGTCGTAGAGCCGCTGCAGCTCGTGCGCAATGCCGTCGAGGGCTTGCGGCGCCAGCGGCTGCCCGTTGTCGTCGGTGACCATGCCTTCCATGCTTTGGGCCATGGCCTGCGCAGCCTGGCACATGCGGGCGAAGGGTTGCTCCGCGCGGTCCACCTGGGGCACATCCAAATGCAATATCAATTCGCGTATCGCCGACTGGGCCGGGTCTTCGGCCAGGGCCGCCTGGCTGTCAAAGGTCAGTGATAAAACCGGCGGCGCACCCTCCACCACCGCGGGCAAGACCATGCGCCCCGGCAATTGGCCCGGAACGAATCCTTGCTGTGCGGCCATCTGGGTCACATAGCCGGGGCTCCAGGACGCGTTGCGTGCGCGCAAATTCAAACCCAGCTGGGCATCATGGGCGCTGGCAAAGTTGTCGAGTTCACGGGCACGGGCCACTTCGTCGCGCATCTCAGGAAACTCGGGAGTGGCGCCCAAGGCATCGGCAAAAGCCTGAGTCTTGACGACAAACTCTGAATATTCAATGTCGTTCAGCGCGCCTGAGCGGTTGGCCAGCTGCACGCCAGCTTGAAACACGCTGTAGCGCGCGCCCGCAACCGGCGTTTCCCATTCCTGCAAATCAGAATTGAAGCCCTCGATAGAAAAGAGCTTGGTGCCAGCACGCCGGGTCGTCGGCAACGCCGCAAGCGCAGCCTCGCCGGCGACCTCTTCTGCCAAGGGGTCAAGATTGATCGCGGCAACCGCATCAATCAATGCATCAATCGGCAGACGCCGGGCCGGGTGCGCATGCAGCGCGATGGACTCAAAGCCGGAGTCATCGAATGCGGGTTCCTGCTGAACCTCATCAACGGCGGCGCTGGACTGTGCTTGCTTGGGGGCATTCACGCGCGCCGACCACGCGCTGTGCACCACCAAGCCCAACAGGACCAAGCCACCAAGGAGGGCCAAGCCCAACTGAAAATTACTCATAGAGTGATCTTAATTTATGCGGCTTCCACCAAGCCCACGGCCGCTTCCATGTCCACCGCCACGATGCGGGAGACGCCCTGCTCTTGCATGGTCACACCAATCAATTGCTCCGCCATTTCCATGGCAATCTTGTTGTGGCTGATAAACAAAAACTGGGTACTCGCGCTCATGCGGGTGACCAACTTGGCATAACGCTCGGTATTGGCATCGTCCAGCGGCGCGTCCACTTCGTCCAGCAAACAAAACGGCGCCGGGTTCAACTGAAAAATCGCGAACACCAGCGCAATGGCCGTCAAGGCCTTTTCACCGCCGGAAAGCAAATGAATCGTCTGGTTTTTCTTGCCAGGCGGCTGGGCAATCACCTGCACGCCAGAGTCCAGAATCTCGTCCCCCGTGATCACCAGGCGCGCATTGCCGCCACCGAACAGTTCGGGGAACATGCGCCCAAAGTGCTCATTGACCTGATTGAACGTGCCCGACAACAGCTCGCGGGTCTCGCCGTCAATCCGACGGATGGCGTCCTCAAGCGTATTCATGGCCTCGTTCAGGTCCAGGCTTTGGGCGTCCAAGAACTCTTTTCGTTCGCGCCCAACCGTCAATTCTTCGAGTGCTGCAAGATTGACGGCACCCAAAGCCGCAATCTCGCGGTGCAGGCGGTCGATCTCGGCCTGCAGACCCGACAAGCGCACGCCGCTCTCCTCCAAGCTCTTGGCAATCGCGTCCATGTCGGCCTGGGCTTCAAAAAGCTGGGATTGGTACTGCTCATAGCCCAGGCGAGCGGCCTGCTCCTTGAGCTGGAAATCGGTGATGCGCTGGCGCAAAGGCTCCAACTCCCGCTCAATTTGCAAGCGACGCTCGTCGCTGGCACGCAGCTTGGCGGTCAGGTCGTCGTATTCGCTGCGCTTGGAGCCGAGTTGCTGTTCGCGTTCCATCTTCAGGGCCAGTGCACTTTGCAGTCCGGCCTCAGCGGCAGCGGCGGTCAGGCGCTGCAACTCGGATTGCGCACGCGCGGTCTCCTCTGCCACGGCAACCGCTTGCTGGCTCGCTGTCTCAATGGCACGCTGGAGCTCGCTTTGGCGGGCCTGCAGGCTGCGCTGGGAGAACTGGGCCTCTTGGTGCTGGCGCTCCAGTCCACGCTGCTGCTCTCGGCATTGGTTCAGGCGGTTTTGGCTCGCCATAACGCGTTCGTCCAGCTCGGCATGGCGCTCCTGGCTGTCCGCCAGCTGCATGTCAAGCTCTTCAAATCGGGCCTCCGCTTGCAATGCACGCTCCTGCAGATCTTCCAGCTGAGCGTCCACCTCGGCGGTATCCGCATCTATCTGGGCACTCCGGCTACGCACCTGCTCGGCCAATTGGGTGAGGCGCAACACCTCCACTTGCAAGCTATGGGACCGGGTTTGGGCCTCCTGGGCCTGGCTCCGCAATGCCACCAAGCGCTGGGCAGCG
>Ga0114968_10001468_pt1 | contig 18084 bp, 13 predicted proteins | sample M_130807_EF_Meta_FD_87020 | JGI IMG/M metagenome (GOLD analysis project Ga0114968, IMG submission 87020) | Freshwater microbial communities from Lake Montjoie, Canada to study carbon cycling - M_130807_EF_MetaG | ecosystem: Environmental > Aquatic > Freshwater > Lake | place: Lake Montjoie...
TAGCTCAGTGGATGCCAACTTGCCTGGCTATTCCGAATTGAGTGAAGATCAAATGATTGCAATGGCACAGACCATTCGTGACCGGGATATGAGTATTCGGCGTTTCGTAGAAACGTCCATGGTGGCCGTCTCCGAAGAAAACGACACATTGAACGCTCAACTCGAAACTTCGGGCTTGACTGAGAAAATTGTTCGCATCATTCAACAAAATTCTGCCAACGGCGGTTATTCACTGGATTCGGATATCCAATCCAACCCCTTGTTGCGCGGAAAAGTTGCTGACGAGCTTTCTACCAATCGGGCATTAAGAGAGGTTTTGTATGCATTACCAAGCCATTTGCCTGTAGCAAATTACAGCGTTTCTTCAGATTTCGGTATTCGAAAACACCCTTTATCTGGCAAGTCTCATTTCCACACAGGACTTGATTTAATGAGCCAGACAGGAGACGATAAAGTTTACGCGGTCAAACCCGGAATCGTGGTCATGGCAGAATACCATCCACAATATGGCAATACTGTGGTGATTCGACATTTGAACGGTGTGGAATCTTTGTATGCGCACATGGCTCAATTGATGGTTAAAGTAGGCGACAAAGTGACTACGGAAAGCCTCTTGGGTTACATTGGAAATACTGGAGAATCTTCCACGGGTAAACATCTTCATTTTGAGATTTTGGTTGGTGGTTATCCAGTCAATCCTCAAAAAGTGATTCGGACTGCACAATATGTTCAACAAATCCAAAACAGCGACAAATAGCCCAGTTTCACAACCTTCTGTGGATTCAATTAAACCCGCCTCACCGCTTGAAGCCACTCCAGACAATCAGCCAATAGCTCAACCTCCGAGAACCAATATGATGGATATGATCTCTTCCAATGCCTCAAAGCCCTCTATACTCAGTGAAGGTTTTTCATTCCGCGGTGAAATTTCCGCCAAGGGAGCCATTCACGTCGAAGGCTCTTTGAATGGACAGGTTCAAGTGGATGAGTTGACCATCGGTTCACGCGGTCAGGTTGAAGGTGTAGTCACTTGTTCAAGTCTTCACATCAAAGGTAAATTTTCCGGAACTGCTACTTGCAGCGAATTGATTGTGACTTCATCTGCATCAGTTGATGGTCACGTCGTGTATCAAACGCTGTCAGTACAAAAGGGAGCATCCATCAAGGGTGAATTGTTACTCGTCAAGTAAGCTTTTATTGAAATAAAGGTTTTGAATGTCGGACGTATCTCAGATTGACGGTCAATCAGTTCGACGCAAGCGCGAATCGTTAGGCTGGGCTGTCACAGACATGGCCACCATGGCCTGCCTATCCTCTAAACAAATTCGACAAATAGAAGAGGGCGGTTTAGCTGCTTTTTACAGCGAAAACGTGAAATTGACTGCCGCACGAAAAGTAGCTGGCTTGTTACAAATGACAGACGCTGAGTTATTTGGACAAGTTGCGCCGCAAGTTGTTGAGCAACCTACAGATTATTCAGAGCCTCAGGTACAGGAGGAAGTAATTGCTCTGCCTGTTGAGCCTGAGAATAGCAGTCAGAAGGCAGTTCAGAGCGCTGCACTTTCGCGTGGCGAGGCATTGCATTTTCTTGCTCAGCCACCGGAAGATATCAGCCAAACGGAAACTCTAACTAAAAAAGTTGAAGCTCCTGCGGAACCGGTGCCTACAGATCCAGTCCAGTTGGACTCGACCAGTGAAGAAATAAAAACCCAAGATACGGAAGCTGAGACCAACAACAGCGGATACCTTCTCAAGATATTTGCTCTTTTTTTGGTAGCTATTGCAGCAGCAGCCTTGCTTAAGCCGCATTATGTAGATGAAAAAACTGAATCTTCCAACTCAGAAAGTCAAGCTCAGCCTGTATCTAGCTCACCAGTTCCTGCTCCTGAGCCAGAGTCGGCAAGCAATGCAAACGCACAAGCTACTGCACCGAATGCAGTTAACGCGGTTCAAGTGCCCCCGGCTTCTGATCAAAGCAAAAGCAATAATTCATTTTCATTCAGTACGCCAGCCAGTCCTGTGCAAGCTACGACAGATATCCCTGCTTCAGCGACGGCCAAATAAAGGCAATTAAATATCAGTCGCTAGCTCCCATAGCCAATGCCGCTTGTCGGGATGTATTTCGCTCACTGTCTGAAGCTTGGTCGATGGGCCAGCCTGACATATGGGTGTGGACAATTTTTTGTAAGGCGTCTATCCAAATCGGGCTGTCATTCAAACAGGGTATGTAATGGAACGAAGAGCCGCCTTCTTCAATGAATGCTGCCTTGACTTCCATGGCGATCTCTTCTAATGTCTCTAAACAATCACTGACAAACCCTGGACAGACAATATCGATGGATTTGCAGCCGCTTTGGGCCAATGCTCTGACTGTAGGTTCGGTATAGGGTTCCAGCCATTTGGCTTTGCCGAAACGCGACTGGAAACAGACTTTGTATTGGTCTTTGTTCAATCCCAATGCTTGCGCGAGAAGTCGGGCTGTTTTATGGCATTCACAGTGATAGGGGTCACCCAGTTTTAGTGTGCGCTCTGGCACGCCATGAAAACTCATGACCAGTTGTTCGGATCTTCCATGTTCAGACCAATGCGTGCGGATTTTTTCAGCCAGTGCGTGTATGTAGCCAGCATCGTCATGGTAGTGATTGATGAATCGGAATTCCGGCATGGTGCGAGTTTGCATGCCCCAGGAAAAAACGGCATCAAATACGCTTGCAGTTGTGGTGGCTGAATATTGTGGATAGGCGGGCAAAATCAGCACCCTGTTGACGCCATGTTGTTTCAATTCATCCAAAACCGAAGCAATTGAAGGTGACCCGTATCGCATGGCATAGCGGACTTGTATCTTTTCTGGATCAAATTGTTGCTGCAAGGCCTGACTTTGTAAGTCTGTCCATACTTTTAACGGAGATCCATCGGGCGTCCAGATGCTTGCATACTTGTGGGCTGATTTGGCGGGGCGAACCCGCAAAATAATACCGTGCAAAATCATCAACCAAAGAAAGCGTGGAATTTCAACGACGCGTGGATCGCTCAAAAACTCAGCGAGATATTGGCGAAGGGCTGAAGCAGTGGGTGCTTGTGGGGTTCCCAGGTTGCAATAAATCACAGCAGTTTTGGCTTGTTGGCCGTGGCTGTAATGGGGTTCGGCGGCAAATCGGGGAGTTAAAGTCATGTGTTATTTTCGTCGATAAGGGAATTGTTTAAAAAAGCCATGGCTTGTTCCCCCGATCTGACTGCGGCTTCTAGGGTCGAGGGGTAGGGGCCGGCAACATAATCCCCGCAAGCCCATACGCCCTCGTGAACGTACATGGATGGACGAACAAGATGGGGTGGGCATTCAAAAGCGGCTCTTTTTTCAACGATAGTCAACAAGGCTTCAACGCTTTCAAGTCCTAGTTGTTCATGAGCCTGTTGCAAAACGGCCTGAGTCAATGTTTCCTTATCGCCGTTGCAGTGACTGACCACCATGGCTATCACACCACGCATCTCGGCTTGTTGACTGATTCTGTATTTGTCAAAAGCAAATTGAGCAGGTGCATCCGCACTGTTTTTCAGTGCCATGATGGGTAGTGGCCAATTCAACGTTTTGTGAGTGCGTAAATAAACCGTCGCAATGGAAGTATGTTGCAAATCCTCAGCCAAGCTTGCCCAGTTGGGATTTAAATGCCTCACCAATCGGGCCGCCTCCCATGCAGGACAAGCGAGGACTACCGTTGAGGGTTCGTCAAAGTGAAGGTCTGTGACCCGTTGGTTGGTCACAATCTCAGCGCCGTGTCGGGTCAGCCAATCTTTTGCCTTGACTGGAAACAACATGCTTAAATCAGTGCGAGGTATCAACATATCACTGCAGCCTGCATTGCCCATCAATCCATCTTCTATCACTTTTAAAAAGATCTGTGCATTTGCTTTATTGCACGGCATATTTAATGCAGAGACGCACAATGGTTCAATCAATTGATCCATGATGCTGCGTGGTACACCCCCACAAATGTCTGAGACACTCAAATCGGGCGCACAGACGAAGTGTTGGCGTTGCCATTGCAATGCTTGGCGAAGAAAGCGCCATTTGTCCGGCCATGGCCAGCCTTTGGCCGAAAGGATGCCAGCAATCACATTCAATGGAGTCGGTAAACCAGGTTGCAATTGAAGGCCTGAGCCATCGGCATATTTCACGGCCAAAGGCATGCGCAGTAAAGAGCTTTCTATATCCACACCCACTGTTTGCATCAAAGATAAGGTGTGCGTGTATGCGCCGATCAAAATGTGTTGTCCGTTATCCAGCAACAAACCGTCGCGCACGACGCCGCGGGCTCTGCCACCAAGTTGCGACGCAGCCTCATACAGCTTGACCTTCCATCCGCTGTTTAATGCGTGCACAGCTGCAGACAGCCCAGCCCAGCCGCCACCGACAATGGTGAGGGTTTTCAAAAACGCCCTAGCGCCTGCATTTTCCAGGCTAGCCACATTTTTCTGAGTGGTGTCAGCGCCACCCGTTGCGTCAATACAGGAAATTTCGCATCAGCAATTTCTAGGAGTAGCGTGCGATAAATACTCGCCATCATCAAACCGGGTTTTTGTGCCCGCCAATCAACGCTTGGCAAACCGGCCAAAGACTGTTCATAAATATCCAATGCTCTGTCGCATTGAAACTGCATTAAGGCTTGAAAAGCGGGTGTGTCACGGCGTTGCAACAGGTCATTGGCTGTGACATTAAATCTTTGTAGCTCGTCAATAGGCAGGTAAATGCGACCACGCAATGCATCTTCTCCTACATCCCTGATGATGTTGGTGAGCTGAAAAGCCAATCCCAATGAATGAGCATAGTCGATGGTCTTGGCTTGTGTATGTCCGAAAATACGTGCAGCCACTTCACCCACAACGCCTGCGACCAAATGACAATAGGTGGTCAACCCAGCGAAGTCGAGATAGCGTGTTTGCCGCAAATCCATGTCACAGCCGTCGATGACTTTTTGCAAATGAAGTTCAGTGATTCCGTACTCAGCCACTAAGGGGATCAATGCCTTCATCACCGGGTGTTGAGGGTTGCCTGCAAAGCTGTTGGCTACTTCAATGCGCCACCAGTGCAGAGTTTGTGCTGCCACACCCGAGTCCTCAATCTCGTCTACTACATCGTCAACTTCACGACAAAACGCATAAAAAGCTGTAATCGCAGCACGCTTGTGCGGCGGTAAAAATAAAAAGGCGTAATAAAAGCTGCTGCCAGAGCCGGCAGCTTTATCTTGCACATATTGCTGTGGTGTCATGGGCAGGATTGTGACATCCAAGAAGGTGTCAATAACCTGCGCGCATCCATAAACTGCCCCACAGCATCCCGCAAATATCAATCACATGAAGACGCGGTCTGCGAAGCCTAGTGTCTGTGCGCTCTATCTTGTCCAATACGCGCAAGCCTCCTTGTACCACCAGTCGCAGCTCCCAACCGGCCCGTCCCGGCACCTGGTGAACCAGTGCTGCGCCTTGCATCATCAACTGCCGGGCAAAAGCGACCTCTTGCTTGAGTTCTGCGTTCAATGGCAGATAAAACCGCCCTCTTGGGATATCTGTGCTCAGGTCCTGCCAGAAATTGATCAATTGCAAAGCAGAACATATGGCGTCGCTTTGTACGAGGGCTTTTTCAGAATCGATCTTGTACAAGTGCATCAATAACCGGCCCACGGGATTGGCTGAGCGGCTGCAATAGTCGAGCAACTCCTCACGGTTTGCATACCTGCGTTGGTCTCGGGTGTAAACCACATCTTGTTCAAAGGCGGAAAGCAAATCCAACAATAACTTGATGGGCAGATGAAAGCGTTGGATTTGTGGATGTAGATCTTTGAATACCGTTGACCAAGGGCTATCTTCATTGCCCTTGTCATTGACAAAATGCATAAAATCACTCTTGAACTTTGAAAGCTGGCTCAAGCGCACATCTGCTGGCTCGTTTCCTTCATCTGCGAGATCGTCTGCTGTACGAGCAAATTGGTATATGGCAGTAATTGGCGCACGCAAATGCGGCGGGCAAAGTACAGAAGCGACAGGAAAATTTTCATAGTGGCCGACTGTTGACATGGTCTTTATATTGTCACTTGACATAACGGGTATTCAGAATTAAATTACTAACCAGTCAGTCATTAATTTCAAGGTTAATTTATGTTTCGCCTATTAAAAGCCCTCATTACTGTGGGTGCCGTTTTGCTTTCAGCATGTTCACCGACCCCCAGCACTCAGGCACCGATCAGAGCAGTCAAGGTTATAACAGTTAGCGAATCCCTACTTTCTGCAGAGTCAGAATTTGCTGCAGAGGTCAAAGCCAGGATTGAGTCTAGGTTGGGTTTTCGTATTCCGGGCAAACTGACAGCCAGGCATGTAGAACTGGGACAGCATGTCAAAGCGGGTCAGTTATTGGCTGAAATTGATGCACAGGATTACCGCTTGTCAGTGGACAGTGCCCGCGCTCAAGTCAACGCAGCGCAAACCAACAGGGATTTGGCCGCTGCAGATTACAAGCGTTACAAAGAATTAAGGGATAAAGAGTTCATCAGCGGCGCCGAGCTTGAGCGTCGCGAAACCGCTTACAAAGCAGCTCAATCGCAATTAGAACAAGCACAAGCTCAATTTTCTACACAAACCAATCAATTGAATTACAGCAAGTTGTATGCGGACAAACCCGGGGTGGTGACGGGCCTGGAAGTTGAAGTTGGTCAAGTGATCAATGCGGGAACGCCTATTGTGCGAATTGCACAAGATGGACTTCGCGATGTGGTGTTCGCCGTTCCTGAGGACAGGGTAGCTGATATCAAACAGGGTCAAGTGGTACGCATCAAGCTATGGAGCAGGGATCAAATATTTACCGGCAAAGTTCAAGAAATTGCTGCGAGTGCGGACCCAGTAACACGCACCTTTACTGTCAAATCTGAGCTCAATGAAGCCAAAATTCCCCTTGGCAGCACAGCCACTGTTTTCTTGAAAAATGAAGTCGGAAACAGTCAAACGCTGACTTTGCCAACCACAGCTGTGCGGCAAGAAGCGGGTAAATCCAGCATATGGATTGTCGACCCTGCCACCATGACGGTGCAATCGCATGAAATACAAATCGCAGGAATGAATGAAAACTCTGTGGTAGTCAGCGGTGGCCTATCGCCTGGGCAGCAAGTAGTGACTGCGGGTATTCATGTGCTTTCACCTGGACAAAAAGTGACTTATTTCAAATCTGCAGGTGAAAAGCCATGATGCCTCAACCAGGCGATCAGGCCAGATTTAATTTGTCTGAGTGGGCGCTCAATCACCGCGCATTCACCCGTTACCTGATGGTTGTACTTTTGATCTTAGGTGTGGCCGCTTATTTTCAACTGGGGCAGGATGAAGACCCGCCTTTTACATTTCGCGCCATGGTCGTCAGAACGTATTGGCCAGGTGCGACAGCACAACAAGTGGCCGAGCAAATTACCGACAAGCTAGAGCGCACGCTGCAGGAAGCTCCCTACGCTGACAAGATCCGCAGTTACTCCAAACCCGGTGAATCGCAAATCATTTTCCAACTCAAGGACTATTCCAAACCCAACGAAGTAGCCGATGTTTGGTATGCCGTGAGAAAAAAAATCGGCGATATGCGAAGTACCCTGCCCAATGGCGTGCAAGGTCCGTTTTTTAATGATGATTTTGGTGATGTATACGGGGTGATTTACGCCTTGCAGGCCGAAGGCTTTAGTCAGGCTGATCTCAAAGACATTGCAGATGATGTCAGACAAAAATTATTGCGGGTCAAAGACGTCGCCAAGGTTGAATTATTTGGCGTTCAGAACGAAAAAATATTCATAGAGATTCCGCAAAAAAAATTGGTGCAACTGGGACTTGACCTCAATGCAGTGTTGTCTCAATTGAGTCAGCAAAATGCTGTCGAAAGTGCTGGCAACTTACAGACTCCTCAGGACGTGGTGCAAATTCGCATTGCAGGTCAATTTGAGGCGGTGTCGCAACTCAAAGAATTGCGCATTCGTGGAACTTCAGGTCAGCATATTCGTTTAGCCGATATCGCCAATATCACCCGAGGGTATCAAGACCCGCCCGATGTGAAAGTTCGTTTTCAGGGCCAGCAAGTCCTTGCGATTGGGGTCTCCATGACCAAAGGTGGCGACATCATTAATCTGGGTAAGTCTCTTGAGAAAACTGTTGTCAAGTTGCAGTCTGAACTTCCTGCTGGCGTCAAACTCAGTAATTTACAAAATCAGCCTAAAGCTGTGAGCCGATCTGTGGGGGAATTCATTGGCGTTCTTATTGAGGCTGTGGTCATTGTGTTGCTGGTGAGTTTTGTTTCATTGGGCTGGCACAAAGGCGGTCGGTTTGGTTGGTACGTAGACATGCGCCCAGGCCTGGTGGTTGGCATCACCATTCCGCTAGTGCTTGCTATGACTTTCTTGGCCATGTATTACTGGGGTATTGGACTGCACAAAATATCCTTGGGCTCACTCATTATTTCGCTTGGATTGCTGGTCGATGACGCCATCATTGCTGTTGAAATGATGGTGCGAAAAATGGAGGAAGGGTTTGACAAAGTTCGAGCCGCGACCTTTGCATATGAAGTCACTGCCATGCCGATGTTGACTGGCACTTTGATCACTGCGGCAGGTTTTTTACCCATAGGTTTGGCCAAATCTGCGACCGGTGAATACACTTTTGCTATTTTTGCAGTAACGGTCCTTGCCTTGCTTCTGAGTTGGTGGGTGTCAGTGTTTTTTGTCCCCTTGCTTGGTATTTGGTTATTGAAGGTCAAGCCGCATCGCAGTGGCGATGCCCCGCAGGAATTATTTGATTCAACTTTTTATAACGGCTTTAGAAAAACTGTTGATTGGTGTGTCACTCATCGCTGGCTCACCATAGGAGCGATGTTGCTGACATTTGGCTTGGGTATTTTTGGCATGGGAAAGGTGCAGCAGCAATTTTTTCCAGACTCCAGTCGACCAGAAATCATGATGGATGTTTGGTTTCCTGAAGGTACTTCTATGCAAGCCAATGAAGCACTGAGCCAACTCATTGAAAAACGAATGCTGTCATTGAATGGCGTTGATTCCGTCAGCTTGTGGGTGGGTTCTGGCGTGCCGCGTTTTTACTTGCCGCTGGATCAAATTTTTCCTCAAAGCAATGTGTCCCAATTTATTGTCATGCCCAAAGATTTGGCAACGCGTGAAACCCTGCGGGTGGCCTTGCCAGCGCTAATGGCTGCTGAATTTCCAGAGGTGCGTGCAAGAATAAAGTTATTACCCAATGGCCCACCAGTGCCATTTCCTGTGCAGTTCCGTGTGGCTGGACCAGACCCTTTGGTATTGAGGTTGCGTGCAGATGAGGTCAAGGCCTTGATGCGTGAAAACAGCAATACCCGTGGCGTGAACGACAACTGGAATGAGGCTGTCAAGGTAGTTCGGTTCAATGTCGATCAAGACAAAGCCCGTGCATTGGGTGTCAGCAGTCAATCCATCGCGCAATCGTTGCGGGTGTTACTCAGCGGCAATACAGTAGGTCAATACCGAGAAGGCGACAAGTTGGTCGACATTGTGTTGCGTCAACCCAAGAGCGAACGTCAAACCATGTCGGATTTGGCAAATGCATATGTGCCTACAACCAGCGGCCGTGCAGTTCCTTTGCTTCAAGTGGCCAAACCTGTGTTTGACTGGGAGCCGGGCGTCATGTGGCGAGAAAACCGTGAATACGCCATCACCGCTCAATGCGACATCACAGAGGGTTTACAAGGTGCCACGGTCACCAAACAGCTTTTACCAGCGCTCAATGCCTTGCAGGCACAGTGGGCTGAAAAAGGATATTCACAATACACCATCAGCGTCGCCGGTGCGGTCGAAGAGAGTTCCAAGGGATCCTCTTCCATTGCAGCTGGCTTGCCTTTGATGTTGTTTGTCACCTTCACGCTGCTGATGATTCAATTGCAAAGTTTCAGCCGTGCCATGCTGGTGTTTCTGACCGGTCCCATGGGTATAGCTGGGGTTGCCATGTCGCTGCTTGTTCTGAATAGACCATTTGGTTTTGTGGCGTTGTTGGGAGTCATCGCATTGATGGGAATGATTCAGCGTAACTCGGTGATTTTGATTGACCAGATCGAGCAAGACCGAGCCAAAGGCGTTCCTGCCTGGGACGCTATTGTCGAGTCAGCTGTGCGCCGCTTGCGGCCGATTGTGCTCACGGCTGCTGCCGCTGTACTGGCCATGATTCCTTTGTCCCGCAGTGTTTTCTGGGGTCCTATGGCTGTTGCCATCATGGGCGGTTTGATTGTGGCCACTGTGCTCACGTTGCTGGCACTACCAGCCATGTACGCAGCCTGGTTCAGGGTAAAGCGTTGAATTCAAAATTTCTCGGGGAAGGCGGTTAGAATTTAACTTTGACCGATTTTGAACGGGCGGTCTGTTTACGCAGACCGCCTTTTGCTTTTTTTGGACTCGCGCGGGTGGCGAAATTGGTAGACGCACCAGGTTTAGGTCCTGACGCCAGCAATGGTGTGGGGGTTCGAGTCCCCCCCCGCGCACCAAAACGTTCATTTTCAAACGCCTATTGATTCATATTGGAGAAGCCTCATGGCCGTTAATGTAGAAACCCTCGAAAAGCTGGAGCGCAAAATCACGTTGACCTTGCCTACCTCAGTTATTCAAAACGAAGTGAATGCACGGCTTAAGCGCTTGGCTCGTCAGGTCAAAGTAGATGGTTTTCGCCCTGGCAAAGTTCCCATGAACATCGTCGCTCAGCGATATGGCTATTCGGTTCATTACGAAGTTATGAATGACAAGGTGGGGGAAGCTTTCAGCGTCGCTGCTAACGAAGCCAAACTCAGAGTTGCAGGTCAACCACGCATCAGCGAAAAAGAAAACACCACAGATACTGAAATGGCATTTGATGCTATTTTTGAGGTTTATCCTGAAGTGGTAATCAAAGACCTAAGTCAGGTTGAAGTTGAAGCCCTTAAGGCTGAGGTCACCGAGGCCGCAATAGACAAAACCGTTGAAATCCTGCGTAAGCAAAAAAGAACTTTTGCTCAGCGCTCAATGGATACGGCTGCGGCAGTTGATGACCGTGTGACGGTGGACTTTATTGGCAAGATTGATGGAGAGCCTTTTGATGGTGGCCGTGCAGAAGATTTTCAGTTTGTCGTCGGTGAAGGTCAGATGCTCAAGGAATTTGAAGAAGCGGTAGTTGGTATGAAATTGGGCGAAAGCAAAACCTTTCCACTGCATTTCCCCGAGGATTACCAAGGTCGCGAAGTGGCCGGTAAAACCGCTGACTTTATGGTCACATTGAAAAAACTGGAGGCCACGCATTTGCCTGAGGTCACCGATGAACTTGCGAAGTCCATGGGCGTGGTTGAAGCCACGGTCGAGGCATTGCGTGCTGATATTCGTAAAAATCTGGAACGTGAAGTTAAATTCCGTTTACTGGGAAAAAACAAACAAGCCGCACTGGATGCCTTGGTCGCCCATGCGGAATTAGATTTGCCCAACTCCATTGTTCAATCCGAACTCGACCGTATGGTTCAAGGTGCCCGTGAGGAGTTGAAGCAACGCGGTATCAAAGATGCTGACCAAGCACCTATTCCAGACGATGTGTTTCGCCCGCAAGCCGAGCGTCGTGTACGCATGGGATTGGTGGTTTCAGAAGTGGTGCGTATGCACAACCTGCAAGCCACACCCGATCAAATCAAGGCACACGTTGAAGATTTGGCAGCGAGCTACGAAAAACCTGCGGAAGTAATTCGTTGGTACTATAGTGATAGCCGTCGGATGGCTGAGGTGGAGGCTATTGTGATTGAGAACAACGTCACCAATTATGTGTTGTCTTTGGTGAAGGCCAAGACCAAAGAAGTGAGCTTCGACGAATTAATGAGCCAACAAGCTTGAACTGGAGATTTTCATGAGTGCATTAGATATTCAAGCATTGGGCATGGTCCCTGTTGTCATCGAACAAAGCGGTCGGGGTGAGCGTGCCTATGACATTTATTCCCGCTTACTGCGAGAGCGAGTCATATTCTTGGTGGGGCCTGTGAATGACCATACGGCCAATTTGGTAGTCGCTCAGTTGTTGTTCTTGGAAAGCGAAAATCCAGACAAAGATATTTCCTTGTATATCAATTCACCCGGCGGTTCGGTCAGTGCAGGCATGGCAATTTTCGACACCATGAACTTCATCAAGCCAGAAGTGTCAACGCTTTGTACGGGTATGGCCGCCAGCATGGGAGCTTTTTTGCTGGCAGCTGGCGCCAAAGGCAAACGCTTCAGTCTGCCTAATTCGAAAGTCATGATCCATCAACCATTAGGTGGAACCCAAGGGCAGGCCACAGAAATTGAGATTGCCGCACGTGAAATCCTCAAAACACGCGAGCGCTTGAACCAGATGCTGGCTGAAGCCACGGGACAGCCCCTTTCACGCATTGAACAAGACACCGAGCGTGATTACTACTTGACCGCAGAAGAAGCCAAGGCTTACGGTCTGGTTGACGATGTCATCGCCAAGCGCCCTTGATCCAAGACAGTCAATCCCCCGCTCAAACCGCCTGCGCCGAAAGCGCTGCGGATTTGAGTATCATTCGACCATCTCCCACAGGTAACTACTGAATGGCCGAAAAAAAAGGACCCTCTAGCGAAAAGACCCTTTATTGCTCTTTTTGCGGTAAAAGTCAGCACGAAGTAAAAAAACTTATTGCAGGCCCTTCTGTATTCATTTGCGATGAATGCATCGATTTATGTAACGACATCATTCGAGATGAATTGCCTGCTAGCACTGTGCGCGAAGGTCGAGGCGATCTGCCCACCCCGATAGAAATCAAAACCAATCTAGACAATTACGTCATTGGACAAGAGCCTGCGAAGCGTGCTTTGTCTGTGGCTGTCTACAACCATTACAAGCGTTTGCAGCACAAGCTTGATGCTAAAAAGGATGATGTAGAACTGTCCAAGAGCAATATATTACTCATTGGCCCAACAGGTTCTGGCAAAACGCTTTTGGCGCAAACCTTGGCGCGTATGTTGAACGTGCCTTTCGTCATGGCAGACGCCACTACATTGACCGAAGCAGGCTATGTGGGCGAGGATGTGGAAAACATCATTCAGAAGTTGCTGCAAAACTGCAATTACGATGTGGAACGCGCCCAGCGCGGCATTGTGTACATAGATGAAATTGACAAGATTTCCCGCAAATCAGACAACCCGTCCATCACCCGCGATGTCTCTGGAGAGGGCGTGCAACAGGCCTTGCTCAAATTGATCGAAGGAACCATGGCCAGCGTGCCACCGCAAGGCGGTCGCAAGCACCCGAACCAGGACTTTTTGCAGGTCGACACCACCAATATTCTGTTCATTTGCGGCGGCGCTTTTGCGGGCTTAGAGAAAGTCATCGAAAACCGCACAGAGCGCTCAGGTATTGGTTTCAGCGCTGTGGTCAAAACCAAAAAAGAGCGCAGCTTGACGGAAATGTTCGGCCAGGTTGAGCCTGAAGATTTGATCAAGTTCGGTTTGATTCCTGAGTTGGTCGGTCGCTTGCCGGTGGTCACCACGCTCAGCGAATTGACAGAAGATGCCTTGGTGCAAATCTTGACGGAACCTAAAAATGCCTTGGTCAAGCAATATGGCAAACTGTTCGCTATGGAGGGTGTCGAGCTTGAAATTCGGCCTTCAGCGCTGAAAGCCATCGCCAAAAAAGCCTTGGATCGCAAAACAGGAGCACGTGGATTGCGCTCCATCATTGAACAATCGCTGATCGACACCATGTTCGATTTGCCAAACAGCAGTAATGTGGAAAAAGTGGTGGTGGAGGAATCCACTGTCGACGAAAACAAACCCCCGTTGCTGGTGTACCGAGAAGCCGCCAAAAAGGCTTGATTTCCCTAACGGGCTGGTCAGTATCCAGCCCATTTTTTTGATTGGAAGTTTGACCATGTCCGGACAAACCCATTTGCCTTCAGAGCCGATTGATCTGCCCATGTTGCCATTGCGCGATGTCGTGGTGTTTCCTCACATGGTCATTCCTTTATTTGTGGGGCGACCTAAAAGCATCAAGGCCTTAGAAACTGCGATGGGTGCTGACCGTAGCATCATGCTCGTAGCTCAAAAAACTGCGGCCAAAGATGAACCTGCAGTCGCAGATATGTTCCAAGTCGGTTGTGTATCGACCATTTTGCAAATGCTCAAATTGCCCGATGGCACGGTCAAGGTACTGGTCGAGGGGCAGCAACGCGCCGTCGTCAATCACATTGAAGATGGCCCTTTGCATTTTGTGTGTAACCTTACCCCTGTCAACCTCGCCCCTTCCTCAGAGACGGACACCGAAGTAGAAGCCTTGCGCCGAGCGGTCATGCAGCAGTTTGACCAATATGTCAAGTTGAACAAAAAAATTCCGCCTGAGATCTTGACATCTATTGCCAGCATTGACGACCCCGGTCGACTGGCTGACACCATTGCTGCTCACTTGCCGTTAAAGCTTGAAAATAAGCAAGCGGTGCTGGACTTGCCCGAAGTCAAAGGGCGTTTGGATAATTTATTTACACAGCTCGAAAGAGAAGTGGATATTTTGAACGTCGATAAGCGTATTCGCGGACGCGTTAAACGTCAGATGGAAAAAAATCAACGTGATTTTTATTTGAATGAGCAGGTCAAAGCCATTCAAAAAGAACTTGGCGAAGGCGAAGAGGGCGCTGACATCGAAGAGATTGAGAAAAAGATCAAGGCAGCCCGCATGCCAACAGAGGCACGTAAAAAAGCCGATGCTGAATTGAAGAAATTGAAATTGATGTCCCCCATGTCGGCTGAGGCCACGGTGGTGCGCAATTACATTGATGTGATGGTCAACCTGCCTTGGAGCAAGAGAACCAAGATCAAGCATGATTTGATGAATGCCGAGGCTGTGTTGAACGAAGACCATTTCGGCCTTGAAAAAGTCAAAGACCGCATCTTGGAATATTTGGCAGTCCAGCAACGCGTCGATAAAGTCAAAGCACCTATATTGTGTTTGGTCGGCCCTCCTGGGGTTGGTAAAACATCACTGGGCCAATCCATTGCCAAAGCCACAGGACGCAAGTACGTCCGCATGGCGCTGGGTGGAATGCGTGACGAAGCGGAAATTCGTGGTCACAGACGCACCTACATTGGCGCATTGCCTGGCAAGGTGATGCAAAACCTGACCAAAGTGAGTACGCGTAATCCGCTGTTCTTGCTGGATGAAATCGACAAGCTTGGCTCAGATTTCAGAGGTGACCCTTCAAGTGCATTGCTAGAGGTGTTGGACCCTGAACAAAACAATACGTTCAACGATCACTATGTCGAAGTGGATTTTGACTTGAGTGATGTGATGTTTGTGGCGACCTCCAACTCCATGAATATTCCGCCAGCCTTGCTCGATCGCATGGAAGTCATTCGATTGTCTGGTTACACCGAGGACGAAAAAATCAATATCGCCTTGCGTTACCTTATTCCCAAGCAGTTGAAAAACAATGGCATCAAGGAAGAAGAATTGCTGATTGAGGAATCTGCGGTTCGCGATATCGTGCGGTATTACACGCGCGAAGCAGGAGTGCGTTCGCTTGAGCGGGAAATTTCAAAGATCTGCCGTAAGGTGGTAAAGGCATTGTTACTGAAGTCACTCAAGCCTTTGGTCAAAGTCAATGCAGAGAACTTGAACGACTTTCTCAGCGTGCGCAAATACACGTATGGTCGTGCAGAGCAACAAAACCAGGTGGGTCAAGTGGTGGGACTGGCATGGACAGAGGTGGGTGGCGATTTGCTCACCATTGAAGCAGCCACCATGCCTGGCAAGGGCACCATCACGCGGACCGGCTCTTTGGGTGATGTCATGAAGGAATCGGTTGAAGCCGCGCGCACCGTGGTGCGAAGCCGTGCCCTTGCGCTAGGCATCAAGCCTTCATCCTTTGAGAAAACTGATATTCATATTCACGTGCCAGACGGCGCTACGCCTAAAGACGGTCCAAGCGCAGGTGCGGCCATGACCTTGGCTATAGTGTCCGCACTCACTGGCATACCCGTGCGCAGTGACGTTGCCATGACCGGCGAAATCACTTTACGCGGCGAAGTCACCGCGATTGGTGGTCTGAAGGAAAAACTGCTTGCCGCACTGAGGGGCGGAATTAAAACAGTATTGATTCCCGAAGAGAACGTCAAAGATTTGCAGGAAATTCCTGACAATGTGAAAGCCAATCTGGAAATCGTGCCCGTGCGGTGGCTGGATAAGGTTCTGGAAATAGCGCTGGAACATATGCCTACGCCCATACCTGAGGAAGAGGCCGAAGTTCCTGTGGCTGCAAAAGTAGAGGATGTACCCACAGTGGCGGTCAAACATTGATCCATCACAGCGGCAAAACCAGCCATTTATAGGCTATACTTTCCCCCTCATGCGGGAGTAGCTCAGTTGGTAGAGCGCAACCTTGCCAAGGTTGAGGTCGCGAGTTCGAGACTCGTCTCCCGCTCCAAATAAAAAGGGAAGCAGCAGCTTCCCTTTTTTCTCGATAACGGCGCGATAGCAAAGCGGTTATGCACCGGATTGCAAATCCGTGTAGGTCGGTTCGACTCCGGCTCGCGCCTCCACCATACATTGCAAATTGTTCCGCGCAGTTTGCAATTCTGTTCTGCAACTGCAACACACACACCAGTTGCACACAATTTGCACAGTTGCGTACATAAACAACGCTGTGCAATTTGTTTTACGCTGTGCAATGTCAGCAGATTGCACAACACCGTTGTACAGCAGTGAAGCAAACACAAGTTGACTACGCACAACTTGCACAGCAACTGCTGAGTGCTGACAGAGACAACAATAGACAAGCGATAACTGCACTGGTGCAAACATTTGCAGATGTTGTTGCACGCACAGCAGTTGCACAAATACATTATTTGCGTGATGGCGAACTTGTGGTCTACAGACGGGAACGCAGTCGCGTGTGGCAATGTCGTTTTAAGTTGTACAGCAACGCTTGGTATCGTGTGAGCACACGCAAAACAGATTTAGATTACGCAAAACAACACGCTGGAGAGTTGTACGACGAAGCGCGATACAGAGAACGCTTGGGAATTGCAGTCACGCAACGCAAGTTCAGCGAGATTGCACGTGCAACTGTTGACGAATTGAATAAAGATTTAGCGGCTGGAACTGGCAAAAAGATTTATGTGGATTACATTGGCATTATTAACAAGTACTTTGTGCCATTTTTCGGTGAACGTTATTTGCAAAACATCAAACACACAGATGTTGCAGAGTTTGAACGCTGGCGAAATGAACGCATGGGCAAGAAACCCAAATCCAGCACACTTATGAACTTTGCAAGTGCATTTAATCGTGTCGTGCAAACAGCAGTGACACGAGGGTGGATTAGTGAACGTGTTGCAATACCCAAGTTGACACGCAAAGGTGAACGTGGACAAACACGTCCAGCATTTAGCGCAGAAGATATTGAACGACTGCGTGGCAAATATTCGGCATTCATTGCACAAGCCAAAACTGCAATGGAAACAGCGAGGCGAGAATTACTTTGTGACTACGTGGAAGTGCTGTTGTTGACTGGCATGCGACACGGAACTGAAAGCAAGAACATACAGTGGCGGCATTGTGAGTGGCATACAGCAGATGGTGTGCGTTACATGCGTATCTATGTCAACGGTAAAACTGGTCCACGTTACCTAATTGGTAAACATGAACTTGCGGCGGTATTACAAAGACGTCACCAAGCGCAGACTGTGTTGCGAGAATGCGAATTTGACAGCATACTGGGCAGGGAAAACCAGTACGTATTTGAAATGCAGAATGATTTGCCAGTTCGCTTCTTTAACGATACATTTACTAAATTGCTGAAGTTCGCCAAATTAACTGAAGATAGAGCAGGGCAGTCACGCACTCTCTACAGTCTGCGGCACACTTACGCAACACAGGCGCTGTTGTCTGGTACTGACATACACACACTTGCCAAACAAATGGGAACCAGTGTGCGAATGTTGGAACTACACTACAGCAAGTTGACTGCAACAATGGCGGCTGAGAGGCTGGCTTAAAAATTGGAGATATGAAATGAAAAATTATTTTTTAACAGGACTA
>Ga0114968_10001472_pt1 | contig 18073 bp, 10 predicted proteins | sample M_130807_EF_Meta_FD_87020 | JGI IMG/M metagenome (GOLD analysis project Ga0114968, IMG submission 87020) | Freshwater microbial communities from Lake Montjoie, Canada to study carbon cycling - M_130807_EF_MetaG | ecosystem: Environmental > Aquatic > Freshwater > Lake | place: Lake Montjoie...
GACCCGTTGCGCATGTACGTGATGGGCGATCGTGCGCTGGCCCACACCGCCGCCACGGCGACCGACATTGAGGACATGCGCGCCCTGCTTCGCGAAGCGCTCAAGGCCGGCGCCGCAGGTCTGAGCACCGGACGCACCGACAACCACCGCACGTCCGAGGGCAAGGACACCCCGGCGGCGAATGCCAGCCTGCAAGAGCTCAGCGGCCTTGCGCAGGCATTTGTGGGCCTAGACCACGGCGTGGTCCAGGTGGTCAGCGACTACAACCTGCTGCACGGGCCCGGACAGTTTGACGCCGAATTTGACTTGGTGGAGGCCCTCGCGCACGCCAGCGGGCGCCCGCTTTCGCTCACCTGGCTGCAGCGGGACCCGGGTGGAGAACAGTTTCGCCAAATCCAAAAGCGGGTCGAGGCAGCAGTGGCTGCAGGATTGCCGCTGTATTTGCAAACCGCCGCGCGTGGCATTGGTGTGATCACCGGCTTTGACGCCAGCTTTCACCCCTTTATGGGTTTTCCGGGCTACAAGGAGGTGGCGCACCTGCCGCTGGCCGAGCGCGCCGCCGCCCTGCGGGAGCCGCAACGCAAGGCGCGCATCCTCTCGCAGCAATCGGAGCCGCTGGCGGGCGATGGCAGCGCCGTACCGCCGCTGGTGGACATCTTGCTGGGCCAGATCGAGCGCATCAGTGGGCGCATGTTCCCGCTGGCTCAGCAACCCGACTACGCGCCGCCGGTCATGCAAAGCTTTTACGTGCGGGCGCGTCAACAGGGCACTTCAGCGCTGGAGGCGATTTACGACTACCTGTGTGCCGACGACGGCCAAGGCTTGATTTACTTTCCGATCTTCAATTACAACGACGGCTCTCTTGCCACCGTACGCGAGATGCTAGAACATCCCCGGGCTTTGAGCGGGCTGAGTGACGCAGGCGCCCACGTCGGCACGGTGTGCGATGCCAGCTTCAGCACGTTCATGCTGAGCCACTGGGTCACCCAAGAGGGTGACCAAAACATGCCACTGCAGCAGGCCATTGAAATGATGACGCGACGCAACGCGCTCTATCTCGGGCTGCAAGACCGCGGCGTCATCGCACCCGGCATGCGTGCCGACCTGAATGCAATCGACCCGGCGCAACTCGGCCTACCGCTGCCCGCACTGGTGCGCGACCTGCCCGCTGGAGGCAAGCGCCTGCTGCAAGGCGCCACGGGCTACGTGGCCACTTGGGTGGCAGGCGAGCAGGTACAGGTCCAGGGTCAAATTACGCAGGCCCGACCCGGACGCCTGGTGCGCCTGGGCCAAACGTCAACCTGAGCGCGCCCGCCCGCTCAGGCAGGGCGTTGCCGCGCCCAAACAAGCACGGCAAGACCAAATATCCACAGTGGCCACAGGCCGAAGCGCGCGGCCCATCGGGCAAACGGCGTCAGCCCCTCGCGTCCCTGGACCTCGCCCACCAAAGTTCCGGCGGTTAGGCGTTCCAGCGAGGCGCTGATCAGGCCATGATGGTCCAAAATGGCGGTCGCGCCGGTATTGGTCGCGCGCACAAAAGGGCGCTGAAACTCGAGCGCACGCATGCGCGAGATCGCCAAATGCTGGTCCATGGCGACCGTATCGCCAAACCAACCCAGGTTGCTCACATTGACAAATATCGTCGGCGCCGATGCAGCATCGGCAAAGCGCGCTGCCAATTCCTCTCCAAAAAGGTCTTCGTAACAAATATTGGGCGCCAGGCGCTGACCCTGAACCGCAAAAGAGGCTTGCCCCAGCCCACCCCGATTGAAGTCACCCAAGGGAATGTGCATCAATGCAGTAAACCAGCGAAAGAAGGGAGGGATAAATTCGCCAAAGGGGACCAAATGGTGTTTGTCGTAGCGCTGCACATGCCCCACTCCAGCCACCAGGCCGATCACTGAATTGCTGTAGCCCAGAGTCTCCTCACCTAACGGCATACCGATCACGGCAGCCCGACCGGGCGCATCCAACGCCGTGCGCAGCGAGTCCCAATAGCCGTCGGGTAACTGCTGGGGCAACACCGGCAAAGCGGTCTCGGGTGCCACTACCAAAGCGGTGCGTGCTCCCAGCAGTTCGGTGTGGTACCAGGTCAGCGCACGTGCCACACCGGTACTGACCTCAAATTTTTCGTTCTGTGGAATATTGCCTTGGAGCAAGGTAACTGACAAGCTGCCATTGCTGTGCGTCCACTCGTTCCAGCGGGCGGGCACAAGTAACGGGAGTGCAATCAGCAGTGCCATGCACAGGCCCGTCACGCGGGCACGGGGCCCGGGTACCAGCCGCCCCGCACCGATTCGAGCCGCACCCATTGCCAGACCGGCAGCCAAGCCGGTGACGCCATAAACGCCGACCCAAGGCGCGTAGTAAGCCAGCGGACCGTCAAGATGAGCGTACCCACCCGCGCCCCAGCCGAAGCCGGTCAGCCAAGTGCCGCGTGCCATTTCCGCCATCATCCAAATGACGCCAAACACGAGAGCCGATGGCGCCGCGTGCCGCTGGGCCAAGTGCCACCACAGTCCGCAAGCCGCACCAAAATACAGCGCCAACAGCGCTGCCAGCAGAAGCACGGCAAGCGCCGCCAGTGGCGCCGCTAAACCGCCGTAGGTGTGCATAGCAACGAACAACCACCAAAAGGTGGCCGCCAAGCAAACCGTGCCAAACCACCAGCCCGCGACAAAGGCTTGGCCGGCATTGCGGGCGCGCAGCAGTGTCCAGCCTAGCAAGCCCAGAGCCGACCACTGCATCCACCACAGGGTTTGGCCGCGAAGAAAACCAAAATCAACAGGCCACGCGGTGCTGGCCGCGTGGAGTAGCCCGCCAAGCAGCAGCACCAGCCCACGCCCGGACATGAAGGCCCGCGCGCCAGGCGCGGCGCGGCGGTCCCAATTCACTTGCGGACCACGGGCGAGACCTTAAACCAACGCACGGCGCCGCCCTTGGTATGCAACACGACAAACTCGAGCCCCGCCAGTACGTGGCGCTCACCGCGCTTGGGAACGTGGCCCATTTCATGGGCCACCAAGCCGCCGATGGTGTCGAAATCGTCAGCATCTTCGCGTGTCTGCAGGTCGACGCTAAACGCGGCGGCGACGCGCTCAAGAGGGGCATCGCCGTTGACCCGGTAACCGCCATCGGGCAAGGCAAAAACGTCCCCCTCATCGTCCTCGATATCGAATTCGTCTTCAATTTCCCCGACGATTTGTTCCAGCACATCCTCAATGGTGATCAGCCCGGCGACACGGCCAAATTCGTCGATCACGATGGCCAAGTGGTTGCGGGTGCCCCGAAAATCACGCAACAAATCGTTCAGCCCTTTGGTCTCCGGCACAAACACGGCGGGTCGCAACAGCGCGCGGATATTGAGCTCAGGGGCGCGCTGCAGCTTGAGCAGATCTTTGGCCATCAGGGTGCCAATGATGTTCTCGCGTTCACCCTCATAGACCGGAAAACGGGAGTGTGCCGTGTCGATGATGGTGTGCATCAACTCGTCCATCGGGGATTGAATGTTGATCAGGTCCATCCGCGTGGCGGCCACCATCACATCGCCGGCCGTCATGTCGGCCATGCGAATCACCCCTTCGAGCATGGCGCGTGACTGGGCGCCAATAATTTTGTTGTCTTCCGCCTCCGCCAGCGTTTCGATCAGCTCGTCTGCTGAGTCGGGACCGGGGTGGATGAATTCGGCCAAGCGTTGAAGAAAAGTTCGCTTGTCTTCTTTTTCAGCGGGGTGCGCGGGATGGGGGTCTGACACAGACGTGGGGCAATAACGCCGTTTTTGCGAAGCCTCTAGGATAGCCCATTGCCAAGCCTCGCCCCAAGAGGCGCCCGGTATGACTCAGGAAGAGGTCTCGCCCTGGGACTTCCGGATTTGCTGACGCACCTCCTGAATGCCCGCCAAAATACCCCAAAACTGCCGCGCTTGGACCTTCAAGCAGTAGTCGGTATCGGCGATTTGCTCGCCGACCGCCTCATCCATGTGCGATTGCAAGGTTGCCGAGGGCAGCTGCACATAGGCATCGGACTCTGAACCAAACCGTTGCACCGTCGCACCCGCCTCGCGGGCAATCTTCAGCATGGCGCTGTTTTCACTCAGGGCATGAATGAAAAGCAATGAAATGCCGTCGTTTTGTGCATGCAATTGGGCCCGCGCAAACAGCTTGGCGCCCAATCCCTTTCCACGGTAACTTGGCAGCACAGACACACCAAATTCGGCGCACCGGTCGACCTGGGGCTCCTGCGCATAGGCCAGATGGGCCATCCCAATCAGGCGCAATCTCCGGTTGAAAATGCCAAAGACCTGGTCACGGTCGAAGTCCAGGCTTTCAACGTAGCGCTCAATCAGTGCATCTTGCGCGGCATAGCCAAAGCGCATGTAACGGTCGGCCGGCGAAAGCTCGCATAAATGCGCCAAAACTGCCGCACGGTGGCGCGGTCGCAAAGTGCGAATGGGCACCACCGCAGCCTGGGGAAACCGGACAAACGGCCCGCGCACGGCGCCCCCCCCGTGAGGCCAGGGCAAAAGTCCCACCATCCCGGTCCAGAGCAGGTGAAAATAGTCGAGAAGTTGATGCATGCGGCCACTATAAGGGTTTTCCCTAGTTTTTGCTGCATCGCAGCGCAAATCAGGGCGTTTCTCTATCCAGGTCAAGGTTCTGCCTCGGCATAGACTCAGCCCCACCTCTTCCGCCTCATAAGCCATTCACACCATGCCAGCAGCCAATCCCACCGCTCCCTTACCCGCCTCGGTGCAGGTGTTCCAACGGGGTTGGCTTTCTTCTAACAATATTCTGATCAGTGACCCCCACCGTGCGGCGCTGATCGACAGCGGCTACTGCAGCCACAGTGCACAAACGGTGGCTCTGGTGCGCTCAGCCCTGGCAAACCGTCCGCTGGACCTGCTGCTGAACACGCATTTGCACAGCGACCACTGCGGTGGCAATGCCGCTCTGCAGACGGCTTATCCGCAACTGCAGACCCTGATTCCACCCGGCCACGCCTCTGCCGTGCGGCTTTGGTCGGCATCGGACTTGACCTTTGAGGCGACCGGACAGAACTGCCCACCGTTCGTTTTTGACGGGCTGCTGGTTCCGGGCACGCTGCTCCAACTGGGTGGCGAAGAATGGCAGGTCCATGGTGCGCCCGGCCACGACCCGCACTCGGTGGTGCTGTTTGCACCGGCGTCGGGTGTTCTGATTTCGGCCGATGCACTTTGGGAAAACGGCTTTGGTGTGGTTTTCCCAGAGCTCGAGGGCGAGGCTGCTTTTGACGCCGTGGGCGCAACCTTGGATCTGATTGCCTCGCTCAAACCTCGCTGGATCATTCCAGGCCATGGAAAGCCCTTTGACAATCTGGCGGGTGCTTTGCAAACGGCGCGCGCGCGCCTCGAATATTTCCAGCGCCAGCCCGACCGGCATCGCAACTATGCGGCCAAGGTCTTGCTCAAATTCAAATTGCTCGAACTGCAAACCACGACCGTGACCGCACTGGTCGAATGGGCACTCGCCACGCCCTACCTGTTGCAGATGGCACGCTCCTCCGCGGAAAGTGCGGGCGAGCAGGCCTTGGTAGAAGACTGGATCGGGCAGCTGGTGCGCGCTGGTGCCGCAGAACAAGACGGGGCGCAGTTGCACAACCGCGACTGAGCGCCGGGCCGCGCCGATCAAAGCACGCTTTTAGGCGCCTCGCTTGGTGCGACTCACATCAACGCCGAGTTGCTTCAGCTTGCGGTAAAGATGGGTGCGTTCTAGGCCGGTTTTTTCAGCGACACGGGTCATGGAGCCTGATTCCTTGCCCAATTGGTATTCAAAGTACGCACGCTCAAAAGCGTCGCGTGCATCGCGCAGCGGGCGATCCAGGTCAAAGGTCTGCATGGCATGGGGCACCTGCGATACGACGGGAATGTCGGCGCCTGACAATGCGCCGCCCGTCGCGGTGAGCGTACCTGGTACGCCAGAGGCACTCCGCGCCGGAGCCATGCTGTTGCGCATCAATCCTTGCTCTACCGCCTTCAGCAGCTTTTGCAAGGTCACAGGTTTTTCAAGAAAGGCCAGAGCGCCAATCTTGGTCGCTTCGACCGCCGTTTCGATGGTGGCGTGCCCGCTCATCATGATCACGGGCATGGTCAACGCACCGGTGGCAGCCCACTCCTTGAGCAAAGTCACGCCATCGGTGTCGGGCATCCAAATATCCAGCAGCACCAGGTCCGGGCGTTCGCGCAAACGAGCAGCGCGGGCCTCCGCTGCATTTTCGGCCAGCTCTACCGTATGCCCCTCGTCATTGAGAATTTCCCACAGCAAATCGCGTATGCCGTGTTCATCGTCAACCACCAAAATATTTGCCATGATTTATGCGCGATCCAGTGAAGCGTCAGTCGAAGGAGGGGTCATTTCTGCGCTCGCCAATGATAGCGAGACTTGGGCGCCGAAGACTGTTCCGTCCTGCACCCGGTTGCTGATTTCGATGCGGGAGGCGTGGTCGTCGGCGATCTTTTTCACCACCGCTAAGCCAAGTCCTGTGCCCCGTTGTTTGGTCGTGACATAGGGCTCAAACGCCCGCTTGAGAATGTTCTCGGGGAAGCCGCCACCGTGGTCAAGCACGGACAGGCGCACCCGTCCGGAATTGGGTAGCAGCTGGGTCCGCAACACGATGCTGAAGCCGGCGTCCGCCGGGCCCTGCGCAGCCCCCGCCGCACTAAATTGCTCGGTTGCGTCCTGCGCGTTTTGCAGCAGGTTGTGCAGGACCTGGCGCAGTTGCTCGGCGTCGCCCGAGATACGGGGAATCTGCGGGTCGAGCTCGAGCTGAATGGGCACCACCGAGGCCTCGTACAAGTGCATCACATCCAGCACCAGTCCATTCAGATCCACCGGCTCGAGTACGGCAGCCGGCAAACGGGCGTAATCACGAAAGTCGTTAACCAGGCGCTTCATGGCATCGACCTGGTCCACAATGGTCTTGACCGATTTTGTCAACACGGCCTGCTCAGGCGGTTGTAGCTTGCCGTCGAGTTTCATCTCAAGACGCTCGGCGGACAGTTGAATGGGTGTGAGCGGATTCTTTATCTCATGGGCTAAGCGGCGCGCCACTTCACCCCAGGCCTGCGCGCGTTGTGCGGAGACGATGTCCGAGATGTCATCAAACACCAGCAAGCGGCTACGGTCCGGCAATATCGCGCCGCGCGCAATCAAGGTCTGCGAGCGGTCGGTGCCGCTGGCCATGCCTTCATTGACGGCTCCGAGCTCGAAGGATTGCTGCCAATGGTCGTTGGGTTGCTCCAAGCGGCGGCTCAAAAATTCGGCGAATTGCTGCTGGACGCCCACGGCAAACGCCTCCAGACCGGCCAGTTGGCGCAAGCTGGATCCACGAAAACTGTCCAACGGCAGCTTCAAAATGCGCGCCGCACCAGGGTTGGCCGAACGCACCGAGCCATCGGCGTTCAGCACCAGCACCCCCGAGGTCAGGTTGTCCAGGATGGTTTGCAGATGGGCGCGCGCCGAATCCACCTGGATCATGCTGCGCTGTACCGTTTGACGGGCATCGGCAAGCTGTTGGGTCATGGAGGCAAAAGCGCGCGTCAGTCCGCCCAACTCGTCGTTGCCCTGCATGGCAAGCTTGGGTCTGAGGTCGCCGGCAGCCACCTGGCTCACACCTTCTGTCAATACCAAAAGAGGCCGGGCAATTTGGTTCCCCAGAATCACCGCCAGCAAAATGGCACCAAATACCGCCAAAAAAAGGCTCAACGTCAGGGTGCCGATGTACATGCGCTTGAGTCCTTCTCTCGCCAGCGCACGCTCCTGGTATTCGCGGTTGGCGCTCTCCACGGCCAGGGCATTGGCGACAAAATTGGCAGGCAAGGCACGCTGCACCAGGAGATAGCGTTGCTCGGCGGCCAGGCCGACACTGGTGCTCGCGATCGGCACCAATGCCTTGATCCGTGGATTGCCTAACTTGCCAGGCCCCCCTTCCTCCAGCCCCTCGACCCAGGCCAAGGAACGCTCCGCCCGGGCGCTGCGAAACTGGCTGCCACTGGGTTTGTCCGGGCTGAGCTGAAAGCCGATAGGCCCCACGCTGGCCAGTAATTTCCCTCCGGAGCTCCAGACCGTGGCCTCCGTCGCCCCGAGCTGTTCCATCACCCGTGCAAGCACGACGTCGGGCACGGTGTCTGCGCCGTCCGTCAATTGCGTGGCTGCAATCCGTGCTTTGTTGGCCAGGTCATTGGACAAGGTATCAAGCGTGACGCGACCCAAATTCAGCCCCGCCTCCAACGCGCCTTCGACCTTGACGTCAAACCACGTCTCAATCGAACGCGAGACGAATTGGTAGGACACCACATAAATCAGCAGGCCGGGCGCTACACCGACCAAGGCGAAAATAGTGGCGATTTTCACCAGCAACCGGCTTCCAAACCGGCCCTGGCGTACCCGCTGGTACAGCCGCACGCCGACCCAGGCAATGGCCAACAAGAGCGAACCCGCCACCACCACATTGAGCGTGAAAAGGCGCGCATAGTTTTGCTCATACATCTCGCGGTTGTTGGTCGCCTGGGTAAGCAAGTACAGCAGTACCAGGCCAATGACGACCATCAGCGCCGCACCTATTGCAATCGCCTGGCGCAGGCCACGCCCGCTAGAGACGTTGGAGTCGGGCGCCTTCGGCAGGTTCAGATGAGGGCTGCTCATTTGCCGACCTCTGCCCGCAGGGGCACCCGGCCGTTGGCCTGAATATCCCATTCTGATTGGCCAATAGCGCCGATCTGAAAGGGGCGCGGCAACTGCCCCAGGTCAAGGCGGAAGCGGAACTCGACCCGGTACTTGGCTCCGCTTTCGGAATCTCCCAACTCACCGACTTTCCAGCGCGAGATCTGTTTAATCGCAGCCAGGGCCTCGGGGAGGCTATCAAAGTTTTGGCTCAAGGCCAGGCCTTGGGAGCTGTCACCGCCCGGGGCCGCCGTGGCGTTGAGTCGCCAGCGGCGGGTCAGGGGTTGGTAGGCCAGGCGCAGCTGCCGTTGCACCCCCGCCACCTTTTTGTCAGTCCAATACCAGCGTTCTTGAAGGAGATCCGCCTCCACCATGAAAAACAGCGGTATGCCTTTGAGCAGCGCATCTTCCACAACGTTGGACAATTCAAAAACAACATTGGCAGACACCAGCACTTCATTCGCCACACGATCAGCACGCAACTGCTGCAAGTCCGCTGCGTTTTGCGCATGCGCCAACGGCAGGGCCAGCAGCCAAACGACCAGGTGCAGGGCGCGCACCCAGCGCTCAAGCACTGCGCTTTTCCAGCAAGGCGTAGAAGAAGCCGTCATGGTCATGGGACGGATTGTCTCCCACCTTGGGCACCCCTTGGGGGCCGCCGGGTAGCATGTGTCCCGGCGATGGCAACCAGGCCGCATCCTTGCGGTGGGCTACAAAATGCTGTATTTGCTGTTCGCCCTCGGCCAAAAACACCGAACAGGTGCAGTACACCATGCGTCCGCCCGGTCGCAGCAAGGGCCAAAGGGCGTCGATCAGCCGCATTTGCAAGTCCGCCAACTGTGCAATGTCGGACTCTCGGCGGAGCCAGCGCACGTCCGGGTGCCGCCGCACGATGCCCGACGCGGTGCAAGGTGCATCCAGCAAGATGCCGTCAAACGGCACACCGTCCCACCAATCTTGGGGCCGGGCCGCGTCTGCGGTAAGCAGTTGGGCCTTCAGGCCCAGTCGGTCCAGGGTCTCTCCCACGCGCTGCATGCGGCGGGCGTCTAGCTCAATGGCCACCACCTCGGCATCAGCGGCCTCAAGCACATGCGCAGTCTTCCCGCCGGGGGCCGCGCAGGCGTCGAGCACGCGCGGCTGCGGTCCCAGTCCCTGCAAAAGCAAGGGTGCGGCGACCTGCGCTGCCGCGTCTTGGACCGAAACAACGCCTTGCGAAAAACCCGGCAGTTGTGTCACGGGAACCGCCTGATCCAGGTAGATCACCGAGGCGTCGCCTGCGCGGGCATCGATCCCTGCGGCCTGCAACTGCGCCAGATACTCATGGGGCTGCGCCTTGCGCGTGTTGACACGCAAGGTCATGGGCGGGTGGCTATTGGCCCGGGTCAAAATAGCTTGCCAGTGCTGGGGGTGTTCTCGCTGCAGGCGTTCGACCCACCAACGCGGATGGTTCCAGAGCGACTGGGGGTCACGGTCTGTGGCCGCGACCAGTGCAGGGCGTTCGCGCAAAAAGCGACGCAAACAGGCGTTGACAAAGTTCGCGTGGGCAACGGTGGCCGGATTGCGTTTGAGGGCTTCTACTGCCTGATTCACCAAGGTAAAGGCGTCATAGGGCGCTGTGGCTTCATCCCAGGCAAGCGCCAGCGCCACACAGAGCAATGCATCGGTGGCGGGCGCGGGCATCCGGCTCACCAGTTGGCTGCGGAGCGCCTCGGCGCGGCCCAGGTTGCGCCACACGTGGAAGGCGAGCGCCTGCACGCCGGGGCGCAAGGGCCCTGCCACCGCATCGACGGCCACTGTGCCTGAGGCGCCTTTGCGCACACCCGCGATCACCGTTGCCGTGGCCTGGAGCTGACGCCACAGTGGGATCGGTTCCAACGCCGTGCTCATCGTTTCATCATAGTGGAGGGACCGAATGAAAGCCCAAGGCACCAGCCACCCAAGAAGCCGGCGCCTGTTGAATCGCCGCGTCGTATTCGGCAATCGCCTGGTTCGCTGCGCCGCGGGCCAGCGGGCCTTGGGCGTCCGCGGCGTCCCAACGGGCGCGCAGCGCCTGCAACACAGACGGATCGCACACGCCTTCGGCCGTCACCGCATAGGCGAGCCAGGCTTGTTGAAGCCGCGCCCAAAGAACTCCCAGGTCCTCTGGCGACTGCGAGGCCAGGCGGGCGCGCCTTGGATTTTTCTGATTTTTCAAGCCGGTTTCCAATGCAGTCGCCGACTCCAGCAGTGCAGCACCAATGACCGATGGCGCGTCGCCGCCCGGCACTGCATCGCGTGCCACGGCGATCAAGGCCTGCATCGCACGCTCGAACACGGCGCAGGCCTCAAACACCGTCGCGCGCAATCGCATTAACCGGTTGTGCAGGCCCACCGCCCAGAATAAGGCGAGCGCACCGACGATCCAAATCGTCGCCAAGTTCATTCACAAACTCCTAAAAAAATACCCCGGGCTTACCAGAGATAAGCCCGGGGTACTTCAGTCCAGCACAGGGCTGCAATTACTCGGCTGCCGCACCCTCTTCCGAGGACACTTCGCCCGCATCGCTACCCGCTGCCAACTCGGCTGCGTCCGCCTCGGCAATCGCACGGCGCTCGGAGTCATCCATCTGCTCGCGGACCTGGCGTGCCTCGTGATAGGCCATACCGGTACCTGCGGGAATCAGTCGACCCACAATGACGTTCTCCTTGAGACCGCGCAGTTCATCACGTTTGCCCATGATGGCCGCTTCGGTCAGCACGCGAGTGGTTTCCTGGAAGGACGCCGCACTGATAAAGCTGTCGGTGGACAGAGACGCTTTGGTAATACCCAAAAGCAAATTGGTGAATGTCGCGGGGATCTTGCCTTCGGCGCGCAGAGCGTCGTTGGTATTGAGCATCTCAGAGCGCTCGACCTGTTCGCCATTGATGTAACCGGAGTCACCCGCGGCCTCGACCACGACCCGGCGCAGCATCTGACGAACAATCACTTCAATGTGTTTGTCGTTGATCTTCACGCCTTGCAAGCGGTAGACGTCCTGCACTTCGTCCACGATGTAGCGGGCCAGTTCTTCAGAACCCAGCAAACGCAGGATGTCCTGCGGATCGGCCGGGCCGTCCACTACGCTCTCGCCCTTATTGACCACCTGGCCTTCGTGGACCAGGATGTTCTTCTCCTTGGGCACCAGTTCTTCCCAGACTTTGCCTTCGGGATCGGTGATCTGCAAGCGCACTTTGCCCTTGGTTTCCTTGCCGAAAGAAATGGTTCCCGTGGCTTCGGCCAACACGCCTCTGTCCTTGGGTGAGCGGGCTTCGAACAACTCGGCCACACGCGGCAGACCGCCGGTAATGTCGCGGGTCTTCTGACCTTCGATTGGGATACGGGCCAGCACTTCGCCGGGGCCGACATCCTGACCATCACGCACTTGTACCAGCGCGCCCACGGGGAAGCCAATCGTCACAGCGTGGTCGGTACCGGGGATCTTGACTTCTTTACCAGCCGCGTCGATCAGCTTGACCTGCGGGCGCACGATCTTGGCGGAACCACGGCGCTTGGGGTCGATGACCACCAAGGTCGACAAGCCAGTGACCTCGTCCACCTGGCGCGCGACGGTCAGACCCTCTTCCACGTTCTCGAAATGTGCCTTGCCAGCAAACTCGGTAATGATGGGGCGGGTCAATGGGTCCCAGTTGGCCAAAATCGAGCCGGCTTTGATCGCTTGGTCCGCCTTGACGCTCAGCACCGCGCCATAAGGCACTTTGTGGCGCTCACGCTCACGGCCATGCTCGTCCTGGATGACGATCTCGCCGGAGCGGGAAATCACCACGAGTTCAGCCTTGCTGTTGGTCACATAGCGCATCGTGGCGTTAAAGCCGATGTTGCCGCTGGACTTGGCTTCAACGCTCGATGCAATGGCTGCACGCGAAGCCGCACCACCGATGTGGAAGGTGCGCATGGTCAGCTGCGTGCCGGGCTCGCCAATCGACTGGGCGGCAATCACGCCCACGGCTTCGCCGTGGTTGATCAGGCCGCCACGGCCCAAATCGCGGCCATAGCACTTGGCGCAAATGCCGAAGCGGGTCTCGCAGGTCAGGGCGGTACGCACCTTGACTTCGTCCACGCCATGGGCCTCCAGCTCTTCGATCTTGTCTTCGTCCAGCATGGAGCCGGCCGCAGCCACCACCGCGCGGGTCTCGGGGTGCAGCACGTCTTCGGCCACGGTGCGGCCCAAGATACGGTCGCGCAGGGACTCGATCACCTCGCCGCCTTCAACGATCGCACGCATCAGGTAACCGTTGTGGGTGCCGCAATCTTGCTCGGTAACGACCAGGTCTTGCGTTACGTCCACCAAGCGGCGGGTCAGGTAACCGGAGTTGGCGGTTTTCAGCGCCGTGTCGGCCAAGCCCTTACGTGCACCGTGCGTGGAGATGAAGTACTCCAGCACGTTCAAGCCTTCGCGGAAGTTGGCAGTAATGGGGGTCTCAATGATCGAGCCATCAGGCTTGGCCATCAATCCGCGCATACCCGCCACCTGGCGAATCTGGGCTGCAGAGCCGCGCGCGCCAGAGTCGGCCATCATGTAGATGGAGTTGAAGGACTCTTGCGTGACTTCATTGCCATGGCGATCGATGACCTGCTCCTTGGAGAGCTTGGCCATCATGACCTTGGACACTTCGTCGCCGGACTTGCCCCAGATATCCACCACTTTGTTGTAACGCTCGCCAGAGGTCACCAAGCCGGAAACATATTGCTTCTCGATCTCTTTGACCTCGGTTTGAGCGCGGCTGATGATGGCGTGCTTCTCGGCGGGCACCAGCATGTCGTCGATACAGATCGAGATGCCTGCCTTGGTCGCCAGACGGAAACCGGCCTGCAACAGCTTGTCTGCGAAGACCACGGTCTCTTTCAATCCGCACTTGCGGAAAGACACGTTGATCAGCTTGGAGATTTCCTTCTTTTTGAGCGCTTTGTTCAGGTTCGCAAACGGCAGGCCCTTGGGAAGGATTTCGGACAGTAGCGCGCGGCCCGCTGTGGTTTCCCACAACTTGGTGCTGGGCACAAATTCGCCGGTTTCCTTGTCCTTGGTGTACTCGGTCAAACGCACGTTGATGCGGGAGTTGAGCTCGACCTCGCCCGCGTCAAAAGCACGCTGTACTTCGCCGGTGTCGGAGAAGATCAGGCCTTCGCCCTTGCCGTTGATGCGTTCGCGGGTCGTGTAGTACAGACCCAGCACCACGTCTTGCGACGGCACGATGGAGGGCTCGCCATTGGCGGGGAACAGCACGTTGTTGGAGGCCAGCATCAGTGTGCGGGCTTCCATTTGCGCTTCCACCGACAAGGGCACGTGAACCGCCATTTGGTCACCGTCAAAGTCGGCGTTGAAGGCCGAGCAAACGAGCGGGTGCAACTGAATGGCTTTGCCTTCAATCAGGATGGGCTCGAAAGCCTGGATACCCAAGCGGTGCAGCGTAGGCGCGCGGTTGAGCATGATGGGGTGCTCTTTGATCACCTCTTCCAGGATGTCCCACACCACGGGCGTGCCGGATTCGACTTCCTTCTTGGCCGCCTTGATGGTGGTGGCAATGCCCATGGCTTCCAGGCGCGCAAAGATGAAGGGCTTGAACAATTCCAAGGCCATCAGTTTTGGCAGACCGCACTGGTGCAGCTTGAGGGTTGGGCCCACGGTAATAACCGAGCGACCCGAATAGTCCACGCGCTTGCCCAGCAAGTTCTGGCGGAAACGGCCCGACTTGCCTTTGATCATGTCGGCCAGCGACTTGAGGGCACGCTTGTTGGCGCCCGTCATGGCTTTGCCACGGCGGCCATTGTCCAGCAAGGAATCCACCGACTCTTGCAGCATGCGCTTTTCGTTGCGCGCAATGATCTCGGGCGCCTTGAGTTCGAGCAAACGGCGCAGACGGCTGTTGCGGTTAATAACGCGGCGGTACAGATCGTTCAGGTCGGAAGTGGCAAAACGGCCACCGTCCAGGGGAACCAGCGGACGCAAATCCGGCGGCAAGACCGGCAGCACCTCGAGCACCATCCACTCGGGCTTGATGCCTGATTTCTTGAAGGCTTCGAGCACTTTGAGGCGCTTGGAGTTCTTCTTGATCTTGAGCTCGGAACCGGTCAGGTCGTTGCGCAGACGCTCGATCGAACCTTCGATGTCGATGCTTTGCAGCAAGTCCTTGATGCCCTCAGCACCCATCTTGGCCTGGAATTCGTCGCCGTATTCTTTGAACTTGGCATCGAAATCGTCTTCGGTCATGATGCTGAATTTCTTCAACGGCGTCATGCCGGGATCGGTCACCACGTAAGCTTCAAAGTAAAGCACGCGCTCAATGTCGCGCAGTGTCATGTCCAGCACCAGGCCCAAACGGCTCGGAAGGGATTTGAGGAACCAGATATGGGCGCAAGGCGCGGCCAAATCAATATGGCCCATGCGCTCGCGACGCACCTTGGTCTGGGTCACTTCAACGCCGCACTTCTCGCAAATCACGCCACGGTGCTTGAGGCGTTTGTACTTGCCGCACAGGCATTCATAGTCTTTGATGGGGCCAAAAATCTTGGCGCAAAACAGACCGTCACGCTCGGGCTTGAAGGTACGGTAGTTGATGGTCTCGGGCTTTTTGACTTCGCCAAAAGACCAAGAGCGAATTTTCTCGGGCGAGGCCATGCCGATTTTGATGGCATCAAAGTGCTCATCCGGCGTGAACTGCTTAAACAGGTCGAGTAATGATTTCATGGAAATTCCTTATTAATCAGTTGAGGGCAGGCCGCGCTGCAGTCTGCCCCGCAAAACCTCAGGAGCGCTCGAGCTCAATGTCCAGGCCCAGGGAACGAATTTCCTTGACCAACACATTGAACGATTCCGGCATGCCCGCCTCGATAGAGTGCTCGCCCTTGACGATGCTCTCGTACACCTTGGTACGGCCTTGCACGTCATCGGACTTGACTGTCAGCATTTCCTGCAAGACATAGGACGCGCCATAGGCTTCCAACGCCCACACTTCCATCTCACCAAAACGCTGGCCGCCGAACTGCGCCTTGCCACCCAGCGGCTGTTGTGTCACCAAGCTGTAAGGCCCGGTAGAACGCGCGTGCATCTTGTCGTCGACCAAATGGTGGAGTTTCAGGACATGCATATAGCCGACCGTGGTGGGGCGCTCAAAGGCTTCACCGGTGCGGCCATCGAACAAGTGCGCCTGCGTACGCGTCGCGGTCAGGCCCTTGGCCTTGGCGACATCGTCCGGGTAGGCCAGCTTGAGCATGCCGCGAATTTCTTCTTCGGATGCGCCGTCAAAAACCGGGGTTGCAAACGTCGCGCCACCTTGCAGGTTGGACGCCATCTCCAAAATTTGGTCATCGTTCAATGCAGCGAGGTCTTCTTTGCGGCCTGAACCGTTGTAGATCGACTCCATGAATTGGCGCATTTCGGCCATCTTGGTCTCGGCCTGCAACATGTCGCCAATCCGCTGGCCAAGGCCTTTGGCGGCCCAGCCCAGATGGACCTCAAGCACCTGCCCGACGTTCATCCGCGAGGGAACGCCCAGCGGGTTGAGGACGATGTCGCACGGCGTGCCATCGGCCATGTAGGGCATGTCTTCGACCGGAACGATCTTGGACACGACACCCTTGTTACCGTGGCGGCCAGCCATCTTGTCACCTGGCTGCAAGCGACGCTTGACCGCAATGTAGACCTTGACCATTTTGAGCACACCGGCAGGCAACTCGTCACCCTGGGTCAGCTTCTTGCGCTTCTCTTCAAAAGACAAGTCAAAGCTGTGACGGGTTTGTTCCAGCGAGGACTTGATGCTTTCGAGTTGCGAAGCCACAGCGTCGTCGGCAGGGCGGATGTCAAACCAGTGGAACTTCTCGACCGAGTCCAAGTAGGCGCGATCAATCTTGGTGCCCTTGGCCAGCTTTTGCGGTCCCCCATTGGCAGTCTTGCCATCGAGCAACTTGGCGATACGGTCGAACGCGTCGGCTTCCACGATACGGATCTGGTCGTTCAGGTCAAGGCGGAAGCGCTTCAACTCGTCGTCAATGATCTGCTGTGCGCGCTTGTCGCGGGTGATACCTTCGCGGGTGAACACCTGCACGTCAATGACGGTACCCGAGCTGCCTTGGTCAACGCGCAGCGAGGTGTCTTTTACGTCACTGGCCTTTTCGCCGAAGATCGCGCGCAGCAGCTTTTCTTCAGGCGTGAGGGTGGTTTCACCCTTGGGGGTGACCTTGCCAACCAGCGTGTCGCCGGGCAGGACTTCCGCGCCCACGTAAATGATGCCGGACTCGTCCAAGCGGTTGAGCTGCTGCTCACTGAGGTTGGGAATATCACGGGTGATTTCCTCAGCGCCCAATTTGGTGTCGCGCGCCATGACCACGAGTTCTTCGATGTGAATTGAGGTGTAGCGGTCTTCTGCCACCACGCGCTCGCTGATCAAGATCGAATCTTCGAAGTTGTAGCCGTTCCACGGCATGAACGCCACGAGCATGTTTTGGCCCAGGGCGAGTTCGCCTAAGTCAGTCGACGCGCCGTCGGCAATCACATCACCCCGGTCGAGCTTGTCGCCCTTCTTGACAATGGGGCGCTGGTGGATGTTGGTGTTCTGGTTGGAACGCTGGTACTTGATCAAGTTGTAGATGTCCACGCCGACTTCGCCCGCTTGCGCTTCGGCGTCGTTCACGCGAATCACCACCCGGGTTGCGTCGACATAGTCCACGATGCCGCCACGGGTCGCGGTCACTACCGTGCCCGAGTCAACCGCGGATACGCGCTCAATACCGGTACCAACAAACGCTTTTTCAGGGCGCAACACAGGCACCGCCTGGCGCTGCATGTTGGCGCCCATCAGTGCGCGGTTCGCGTCATCGTGCTCCAGGAAGGGCACCAGAGAGGCCGCAACCGACACGATCTGTGCGGGTGACACGTCCATGTATTGCACACGCTCGGCGCCACACAGGATGGACTCCCCTTTTTCACGGGCCGAGACCAACTCGCCGGTCAAGACGCCGTCCTTGTCCAGCGCCGCATTGGCCTGGGCAATCACGTACTTGCCTTCTTCGATGGCCGACAGATAGTCGATGTCCATGGTCACCTTGCCGTCCACCACGCGGCGGTACGGGGTTTCGATGAAACCGTACTCGTTCAAACGGGCATACAAGGCCAGGGAGTTGATCAGGCCAATGTTCGGACCCTCGGGGGTCTCGATCGGGCAGACACGGCCATAGTGAGTGACGTGCACGTCACGCACTTCGAAACCAGCGCGCTCACGCGTCAAGCCACCCGGGCCAAGGGCCGACACGCGGCGCTTGTGGGTGATTTCAGACAGCGGATTGGTCTGGTCCATGAACTGGGACAGTTGCGACGCGCCGAAGAACTCTTTAAGCGCTGCCGAAA
>Ga0114968_10001473_pt1 | contig 18045 bp, 16 predicted proteins | sample M_130807_EF_Meta_FD_87020 | JGI IMG/M metagenome (GOLD analysis project Ga0114968, IMG submission 87020) | Freshwater microbial communities from Lake Montjoie, Canada to study carbon cycling - M_130807_EF_MetaG | ecosystem: Environmental > Aquatic > Freshwater > Lake | place: Lake Montjoie...
CGTTTGAATGCAGAGCATGGCACCGATTATGATCTTAACAGATTTCTGGACTGGACATTTGATGGTACTGCAGTGGGTCGTGAAGGTTGGGGCGTATTAGCTGATCAATGGGGAGGTTATGATGTAAGCGGCCTGGCTGGAAGCACGGTACACAATGGTGGTTATGGTTTTCTTATGAATACCTTTGACTTGATTTTACCCTTGTCCTCGATGGTTCGATATGATCAGCGTTATAGTAATGCAGTAGGGAAATGGGCACTCAATGCATCCAATGCTGCCCGATTTTGTTATCCTTATGAAATGCCGGATTCACTTCAGGCTATTCCACAATTCAAAGGAATTACTAAAAATGTCATCGCTTATGAAGGGGTCATCAAAGAATCAATCTATCCTGAATTTAAAGGTATTACCCCATTTGCTCAGGGAGATGGTCCATTATGGTATCCAAATATGCCGCAACAAACCATGTTTTCAGTCTATGGAAGTGGACATGTGGGTTTCTTTGGAGGAATAATTAAGTCCACCAATGTGCCGGAAATTCTTCAGATAAATTGTACCAATGCCGACTTTTTTGCCAGCCAAAAAAGCTTTGACACCTATTTATATTTTAATCCTTATGATACCTCTCAGAAAGTGAATATTAATCTTGGCGAAGGGAAATATCATCTTTACGATTTGAATACCCAAAAAATTGTCAAGAAGAATGCCTCGAAAATTACTTCATTCATTATTTCTGGTCAGTCATCAACCACACTGGTTCTGGTTCCTGCTAATCTTAACTTTGGGGTCAAAGATGGCAAATTGTATGCAGGTGATGTGGTCGTAGATTATAGGTTTACAGATAAATTGTAGCAAGCCTGTTTAAGATAGAATATGCTCAAACAGGAACATTTTATTTTCTTCCTGTTTTTTTAATGTTTAACCTTAAAAGGGAATTAATTATGAATTGGGAGGAGAATAAGCATTAAATTAAAAGTCTTTAACTCCAAAAGTGTCCTTTAGCCAGTGCTTTATTTTTTGCCAGCTATTAAAGTTCTTTTATCAGTTGTCCTTCTTGTTGAATTAAAAGATGCCTCGTTTCAGTTACTTTTTCCGTTTTAAGTTGATGTTGAATGTCGAGGTATTTGTTGCTCAATTGTTTAAATTTTTCTGTTGCAATAAACTCGGTTAACCAAGTTGAAAAGTCAGTTAAGACGTCCTGCTTGTTAGAGTATAAAATACGATTGACTGTAATGTCTGGAGTTTTGTCGATTAAACCTTCCCGCTTTTCAAGATTATCTAATTTTTTGCCGAAAAATAGATCGAAATATAATGGGTAACTGCAAAATGTTTTAAATGCTTTTTTCTCTGCTTCTTTTGGTCTTCCCGTCTTGAAAAGTACTAATGTCCACTCGAACAAAAAGTCTGGATAACAAATGTCATTGGGAAAGTTTTTGTTGAACCAATTAAAATAACGAAGTCCACCGGTAAAGTCCTCTAATGCTATGTAAAGTTGTGGTGGAATATAACGTAATCCGCGGCTATCGTCATAAGATCCGCCCGTTCTTTTTTTATCAGCCGCAAGAAAAGCTTTAACTTTCCTAATTTTATTTTTTATTCTCTCTTGTTCTTTAATTGTCGTTGTCAGGTTGATAGTTAAGTTAGTAGGTCAACGAATTATGCCTAGCTTTTGTCAAGAACTAGATTTCTCCCTTTTTAGGTTCGTTTTCAAGATCAGCTTAACATATAAGTAAACTTAACAATTTTAAACTATTTCACGATTAGTTGCCCTTTTATTTTTGTCAAATCCCATATATCTCATTAAGTCTTTTTACCATTTTATATAGAAAAAATTATGAAAATAGATTAAGTAACTCGGAATTTGAGAGATAACAAACTTGTTAAATATCATGTCAATAGCTTTTCATCATTCTTTTATTTATGTCCATTAAATGAATACATAGATGTAAATGTTTTTTTTAAAAGGCTATAATAAATTAGCTTATTGATTGAATTTTAACAGGTTGACCTAAGACATCTTACGTTACCAATTTGAGATGATAAAAACACCTGATTTATTATTTTTCATTTTTTTTAATTGTCAACAACTTTAATGGGTATGCGTGAATCATGCTTATTTTTTAAATCATATTGCTTCACTTGATTTTTTAAAACAGGTTTATATTTTCTGTTTCTTGATAATTCATACTGATAAAATGCGGTACCTATTTGTTTTAAAAATGGCAATCCTACCGTTTCTTCATCGTATTTTGAGTCATTCACAACCCCATCACTATTTACATAAACGGTGGCTGATAACATATAGTCCACGTTATTTAAGGTATCTAATATATAGGACACATCAGTAAGAAAGCCATAGGCCCAACCAACTTTATTAAATACCCGAATATTTTTAGGCATGGTATGGGTGCTGTCATAGAAGAAGAATTTCACATAACTATCATAGAAAACAGAAGGATCATAATTAGGAAAATCAGTTTCTGAAGGGTATTGAGACAAATATTTTAATAAAAACAATCGATCTTCTTCCTTCATATTAAATCTGCTTATCGACGGCACTGATAATGGGAAAATAACTGCCTGTAACATTTTCTGCATATCCTCCAGAGAAATATTATTGTGTCTGGTAAAATCAAAAGGTGATTTTATTAGTTCATTCTTACTGTTTATATGAGCTTCACCAATTAAAATTGGTTTTCCGAATTGAAAACTATCTTTATTATGCTGGGGAGGCAAATTTAAGAGCACTTTATCATCACTTCCCAGAAAGCTAATGCCATTGGTATGTCTGTTTTGATCTTCTGTAAAACCCATAAATTGCCGGGTAATCTTTGTGGAAGAATATCCTTTCTCAATTAATTTTTTATTTATCTGTTGTTGTCCTATAAATTGATACATCCTATTATAGGGATCATTTTCAGAAATTAAAAAGGCACGTTTTATAAAATGGGCCATTGAAGGTTTTTTATTTTCTGCCGTTGAATCTGTAATCATCGCAACCTGACGTTGATAACTGCTATCAAATTTCATAGGGGTGTATTTATCAATTCCTCTAATATTTAATTCATGCAATTTTTCCAATGATAAAAACGCAAGCGGCATTTTAACCATGGAAGCAGGATTAAAATATGTTGCTGGATCGACATTTAGTCTATAATTAGTAAAATGTGGAACCCCATTCTTATCTCTGTTTATTTGAGTATAAATCAATTGATAACGAAAAATATCGGGCTTCGCCAATACCATATTAGCCACACTGTCCTTTACCCCACTCAAAATAGTGGTCATCAAAACATCAGATTGTGCCTGCAGCTTATTTAAAATAGCAAGGAATAAAAATGAGCTAATAATCAGTATTTTCTTCATGATTTATGACTTTTTCAAAGGATATAATCTTAAAATACGGCATTTAAACTTTAAAATGAATGAAAAATAACAATTTCCATCCTATTTTTCCTATAAACCATATTATTTGTCCATCCAATTAGTATGTAGAAAACACGATCTATCATAATCATGTAAACCGCGTAAAACAACATGTTGATTGCATCAAAAAATGTTTTATAGTTTTCCCAAAACAGCTTCAAAATAGAATATAAGGGGAATTAATTTTTTAAAAAAAATAATTCCCCTTGTAATTATTTTAAAAGTAAATGTATTTTTGAAGATTGTTTTTACTCAAAAAAAAAAGAAAATGGCAACTTACAAAGTAGAAGAAATCGAAGGCATTGGACCTGCCCTTGGCGAAAAGTTAAGAGCGAATGGTATAAATACCATTGAGAAATTATTAGAAAATGCAAATACCAAAAAAGAAAGACAGGTATTGGCAGAAAAAACGGGTATTTCAGAAAAGTTAATACTCAAGTTTACCAATATGGCCGACCTGTTTCGGATTAATGGCATTGGTCAGGAATATGCAGAATTATTAGAGGTTTCTGGGGTCGATACTGTTCCAGAATTAGCCCAACGCAATGCCACAAATCTGGTTGCAAAAATGGAGGAGGTTAATGAAGCTAAAAATTTAACCAGGAAAACGCCTTCAGTTACTGACGTAGAAAAGTGGATCGCTCAGGCGAAAGAACTTCCAAGAGTGATTGAGTACTAGTAGAGACGATGCACGCATCGTCTAATTTTGATATGGAATGCACGCATCGTCTAATTTTGATAGGCGATGCGTGTATCTGTGAAACATTTATAATTTTGGAATTACTCAATATTTTTAGACGATGCCTGCATCGTCTCTACGGATTTCCCCCTGTTACACCTAAAAATGTTTCGAAATTTTCTTGGTGTCCATTTTCCTCATTTACATTATCTAATTCTTGCTGTTCTGTCGTCCACCAATACCAGTTTTTCCTCATTTTTGCTGATAGGTAGCATTTTATCTGAATTTCCCTATAAAGTTTTCCTTCATTATTTCTACAGAAGTTAGTTCTCGTAAACCACACCCGAAATTAAACTTGGAAACACTAATTAAAGTATATATATATTTCTACGTCATTAAGTACATAAAATGTTCGTCATGTTAACAACAACATTATCTGATTTTAGAAAAGATATAAAGCGCTATTTCGACAGTGTTACCCAAAACTTTGAAACCTTAATCATTAATCGTGGTAAGGACAATGGAATTGTAATTATGTCATTGGCGGAATATAACTCACTTTGTGCTACACAACATGAAATGTCTTCAAAAGTAAATGAAAGAAGATTAGATTCCGCCATCGAGAAATTAAAATCCGGATACTCATCCAGCAAAAATCTTATTGAGGAATAATGAAGTTTATTTTTGTGGACGAATCTTGGGAAGATTAAAAAAAAATAAGGGGTGACAAAAGTCACCCCTTAAAAGAAATTTTTGTTCTTTAAACTTATAAAAGGTCAATAAATTTTATCCCAGTTTTTAAGCATTAAATAGCCACCTAAAAGGGCTAGAAGGGATGAAATGATAGCAGGTATGGTATTTCCATAAATCCAGTAACCTGTTGCAAATAAGGCGGCATAAACTATGACACATCCTAGAAACATACCTAAAATTTGATTTGGAAGTTTACCCGGAACTATTTCATTGGTGTTAAGTTCTCCGGAAGCTATTCCTTTTTCAATGACTGGTTTCCATCCTCCAGGTGCAGGTTGTATTAAGCGGAAAAAACGAAGTAAGGTTTCCTGTGATGCAGGGGCTGTTACCAATGTGACTAATATCCAGGAAGCAGTAGTGATTGCAACGCCGGTTATTAATTTTATGTGTTCAGGCATAGGATTTTCCACGCCTAACTCAAAGTAAAGTGCTAAAAAGAAGGAGACAAACATTGCAGTTATTTCACTGTATGCGTTTATTCTCCACCAAAACCATCGAAGAATAAAAATTAGACCAGTTCCTGCACCAATTTGAAGTAATATATTGAATGCCTGTAAAGCATTTTCTAAAACAAGTGCCAATAAAGCAGCTAAAATCATTAAAACAACGGTTGAAATTCTTCCCACATTGACAAGCTCGTTTTGAGGGGCATCTGGTCTGATAAATCGTTTGTAAAAATCATTTACTACGTAGCTGGAACCCCAGTTTAAATGCGTAGAAATAGTAGACATGAAAGCGGAAAGTAATGCTGCGATAAGCAGGCCAATCAGTCCTGCAGGTAATAAATTAAGCATGGCAGAAAAAGCCAGGTCATTTTTCACCACTTTTGGATCAATATGAGGAAAAGCAGCTTGTAAAGAAGCAATATCTGGAAATACAATTAAACTAGCCAAAGCAATTAAAATCCAAGGCCATGGGCGTAATGCATAATGTGCTATATTAAAAAATAAGGTAGCAGTAACCGCGTTTTTTTCATCTTTTGCAGATAACATCCTCTGGGCAATATAACCTCCACCTCCAGGCTCAGCACCTGGATACCAGACACTCCACCACTGAACAGCTAAAGGCATAAGGAACAATGGGATAAGTTGGGATGAGTCGGAAAAATCGGGTAAAAAATTTAACTTTCCTACAACATTAGGGTGTGCTAACATCTTACTTAATCCACCAACTTCTGGTAAATTTACGATATATATTGCCGCTACGACCATTCCAGCCATGGCGAGTACAAATTGAAAAAAGTCGGTAAGTACTACCCCTTTTAGTCCGCCTATGGAAGTATAAATAACCGTAATGATTGAGGTTATAAGTAGCGTTTCAACTGGTTCCAAATCGAGCATAACGCCACCGATTTTTATGGCAGCCAGAGAAACAGTGGCCATAATCATAACGTTGAAGAATACACCTAAATAGATTGCTCTGAAGCCACGAAGAAATGCAGCTGGTTTTCCGCTATATCTAAGTTCATAAAATTCTAAATCTGTTAAAACCCCAGATCTACGCCATAGTCTTGCATAAACAAAGACCGTGAGCATACCCGTTAGTAAAAAAGCCCACCAGGACCAGTTTCCTGCCACGCCATTGGTTCTAACTAAATCTGTAACTAAATTTGGCGTGTCAGCAGAAAAGGTGGTAGCCACCATGGAAACACCTAAAAGCCACCATGACATATCTCTCCCGGAAAGAAAAAATTCGGAATAACTTTTTCCTGCTCCCCGGGAGGCATAAATTCCAATAAATAAGGTGACGGCAAAAAAGGCAATGATGATGCCCCAATCCAATGTAGATAAATTCATGAAAAATGCTTTTTAATCAAAAAATTAATAGATTCGTATTTCATCTAAAAATAACCAGCCTTGATTTCCAGCACCTGGTTTTGATGCCGGAATAGTGCCAATGGATGGAATTTTCAGCCCTACAAATTGTGATTTTAATTTGCAGGGTATTTCAACGGATATCACTTTTTCTTCCTTATTTTGAGTGATTAACGTTTCACAAGCTTTATTAAAGGTGGTTCCATCCTCTGAACTCCATAGGGTAGCTCCTGATGGCAAATAAATCCATGATTCTGGATCGTAATATAATTTAAACTGTACACCCTTTATTTTTTGCTTTCCAGTCCAGCTTAATTTAAAATTAAAGTCCTCTCCAGGGGTAATACCTTGCCATTCCCCGTCATTAAACTGGTCTTTTTTACCGGAAATTCCATTGATAAGCCCTCTTTCTCCTGCGCCTTTATAGGTTCTTGAAGGTGTTGTGGCGGCTAATACTTTAGCTTGTAATCCTTTATGAGGTGAAAAATCAATAGATACCGGACTTCCTTTTGCTTGATTTTGTATAAATGATTGTGATTTAAGAACCGTTTTTTGTGTTAAAAGTAACGGATTTACATAAACTGCCGATTTATTATTAGGTGCTGTTCCATCAAGGGTATATCTTATCTCCCCCCATGGAATTAAGGGCGAAAGAGTTACTTCCAAGCCTTCATCTTTTGAGTTTAAGGTAGGCTTAATTTCAAACAGATGATTAGCAAAATCAATATTTTTAGTTTTCCAATATTCAATGTGTTTATTGAGGCGTATGGCAAAAGGTAAAAATTCCTTTTTTGCATTGGGGGTCCAAAGGACTTCAGAAAGAGCAAGCATTCGGGTGTATGCCATATATCTGAGTTTTGGCAGCGTAGAAATATATTCCGTCCAGATATTACCCTGACCCCCAAGGATGTGCTTGTGGGTTTCTGCTGGTAATTCGTCTGGAATGGGGTCGAAAGAATATACTTTTTCAACCGTTAATTTACCGCCAATGGCCAATGGTTCGCCTGGAGCATCTGATTGGTAATAATCAAAATAACAAAAAGTATTTGGACTCATAATCACATCATGACCTAAATGGGCTGCCTCAATTCCTCCTTTTATGCCTCTCCACGACATAACGGTTGCATCAGGAGCTAAGCCTCCTTCTAAAATTTCGTCCCATCCAATGAGTTTTTTTCCTTTTGTTTTAAGAAAGGCTTCCATTCGTCTGATGAAATAGCTCTGAAGTTCATCTTCGTTTTTAAGCCCTTCCCGTTTTATAACTGATTGTGCCAAAGCACTTTCTTTCCATTGTTTTTTGGGACATTCATCACCACCAATATGAATATAAGGACTTGGAAATAAAGGAATTATTTCTGTCAGAACATCTTCTAAAAATTTGAAGGTCGCTTCTGACGGACAGTAAACATCTTCTTTTACACCCCAGTCTATGGGTACCTCCAGGTCTTTCCCAGTACATCCAAGTTCCGGATAGGCTGCAATAGCTGCTGTAGCATGACCAGGCATTTCAATTTCAGGAATAATCGTTATATTTCTTTCCGAAGCGTAAGCAACGATTTCTCTGATATCTGCTTTTGTATAATACCCACCGTGTTTTTCACCATCATAAATTCTTGGTTTTTGGTTATGATGTCCGACCACCGTTTCAGAACGCCAGGCTGCTTTCGACATTAATCGTGGGTATTTTTCAATCTCTACCCGCCATCCTTGATCTTCCGTAAGATGCCAGTGAAAGGTGTTGAATTTATAAGCCGCCATGATATCTAATAATTCTTTAATATAAGACATGGGTTGAAAATAACGGCCAGCGTCTAACATAATACCTCTGTAACCGAATCTTGGCTGATCTGTGATGGTTTGACAAGGCAGGGTTATACTTCCATTTGTTAAGATTTGATGCTGAAGTAATTGGATTAAACTTTGCATGCCATAAAACAAACCTTTTTCGTCATTCCCTGTTAAATATATCTTGTTTGTAGTTATTTTTATCTCATAACCTTCTGATAATCCTTTATTTGCTATAGAAAACAAAATTTCATTTTGTGCACCCTTTGAATTTAGCGTAGCTTGTTTTTGCTTTAAATAGGTATTTAAATAAGCTGGAATAACAATATTTTCATCCGTCTTTATATTAGTTCCTCCAGAAAAATAAAAAAAACCAGGGGCAGAAATTACTTGAGAGGGTAATGGTATGATATCTTGACCTACCATTGGTTTGAAGGTCAAAATGGGTATGATAAGTAATAGAATTACCTGTTTTAATCTTGTTTTCATAGCTTATTTATAATGCAATTGGAATTTAGTAGTAACAATATACGCAAAGTAAAATAAACGAGGAAATATTTTGGAAGGTGAGAACTAATTGAGTGCTTTTTTGTTTCTAACCTCGCGTTCTCCTAAATGATCAAATCCATTTTGGAGCTCAAATTGAATCATTTTTTCAGGTCTGAAATTTAAAATGAGGGCACGACGACGAAAGGAGGTTTCATTTCCTCTTGAATAATGAATAGTTCTTCCATCGTGAAAGGTACAATCTCCGGCATTTAACATTACAGGATTAGCCTCCTCTTCCTTTGCTTCACATTGAAGAGCCCCTTTCAATCCTGTTTGAGTATGTTTTCTAATGTCTAATTTATGAGAACCAGGCACAAACCACATACAGCCATTTTCTTTGTAAACATCATCGAGAGCTATCCAGCAAGTTGAAGCTCTTTTGTCTGCCATGTCAATCCAGTAGGCTTCATCCTGATGCCACGGAGTTGGCGCATTAGTATGAGGATATTTATCAATTAACATATCGAAATCAAGCGCCATATCATCTCCTAAAAGTGATTTTACAAGGTTCAATGCTTTAGCATATACGGTAAATTTAGCCAGATCAGGATAGAAAAAGGAAGGTCGCATGATTTGCGTTATTTTTTCCATTTTCTCCTTTCCATCAGATAATCCGCTCAAATCGGACCTCGCATTTCCAACGGCAATTTTATTTTCTATAAAAAGATCATAAATTTTTCGGATATCTACTAATTCACGATATGGCAGTAATTTTTCACTTATAACATATCCATTTTCTGCAAAGAAATCGTTATTCATCACCTTTGGATGATTTAGAAATTAAATTTCCAGCGACGGAAGGCCTCCATCGCCTCATATTCTGCAAATCCAAGCGCGTGATAGGTATCTGCTGTTGCGCGATTTCTTTCTTCTGCTCTTTGCCAAAATTCGCGAGGATCATTTCCGGCAAAAGGTGGAGTATCTTTTTGAGACTGATGCATAAAAATGGCTTTTCTTTTGCGAACTAATTCCTGAGGACTTAAGGGAACTGCCATTTCAATTTCTTCCACAGGCCATTCATGCCAGGCACCTCGATAAAGCCAAAGCCAGCAATCAGAAATCCATGATTCTTTTTTCAGTGCCTCCATCGTTTGTAAAATAACATCGAGGCATACTTTATGGGTTCCATGAGGATCGGCAAGATCACCTGCGGCAAATATTTGATGAGGTTCAATTGTTTTTATAAAAGCGGCGGTCTGATTTACATCTGCTTCAGAAAGAGGGCTCTTTTTAGTAGCGCCTGTTTCATAAAAGGGTAAATCCATGAAATGAATATTTGCATCGCTTAAACCGCAAAAACGTGCGCCCGCACTGGCTTCACCTCTTCTGATTAACCCTTTTACCTGACGTATACCAGGGTGATCTTTCTCGCCTGGATTTTTAGCGGCTAAAATAGCTTTTAAGTGCTCATATTCCGCAATTTTTTGATGAATATCTTCATTCATCTCCCCTTTTGCCAACATATCAATGGTAAACGATAAAAATCGGAAAGCGTCATGATCATGAACAGCAATATTGCCGGAAGTTTGATAAGCAACATGTACTTCATGACCCTGGTCGACCAGGCGAAGAAATGTACCGCCCATAGAAATGACATCATCATCGGGATGAGGACTGAAAATAATAACCCGTTTTTTGGCAGGATTCGCTCTTTCCGGTCTCGTAATATCGTCAGCATTTGGTTTGCCACCTGGCCATCCAGAAATGGTGTGTTGCAACCTATTAAATACAACGATATTTATTTCATAAGCGGTTGCATATTCAACCAATAAATCACTTAATCCGTGCAATTTATAATCTTCTGCCGTTAATTTTAAGATAGGTTTATTTGATTGCAAGGAAAGCCAGACAACTGCTTTACATATTAGGTCAGGGGTCCAATTACATAATGCTACCAGCCATGGAGTTTTAAATCTGGTCAGATATTCAGCAGCTGGTTGATCAATGTAAAATTCTGTGTTAGGATGATGTTGTAACAAGCTGGCGGGTAAATCATTCGTAATAAATCCTTCTACAGCTTTTTGAACTATGGACGCTTTTCCTAAACCCCATGCACATATAAGGATACTTTTGGAATTCATTACTGTTTTTAACCCTAAAGTAATCGCCCGATAAGGTACATTTTCTTCCGAGCCAAAGTCATTGGCGGCGTCAATTCTGGTTGTTGCGTCTAGCCTGACTAAACGGGTTGGTGAATTTTCAAAGGAGCCGGGTTCGTTAAATCCTATATGACCATTTCTTCCAATGCCAAGAAGTTGGATATCAATTCCACCTAGGGCATTGATCTTATTATCATAAGCGGTACAATATGCTTCAACATCTTCCAAAGGCAAGGTACCATCAGGGATATGAATATTTTCTTCTAAAATATCAATATGATCGAATAAATGATATTTCATAAAGGCCACATAACTTTGAGAAGCATCGGGCTGCATCGGATAATATTCGTCCAGATTAAAAGAAATAACATTTTTAAAGCTCAGCGCTTCCTCTTTATGTAAACGGACAAGTTCTTTATATACTGAAATAGGGGAATTTCCAGTGGATAAACCTAAAACAATCTTTTCCCCTTTGTCATTTTTTTCTCTAATTGCCTGAGCTATAACTTTAGCAATGTGCACACTCCCTTGTTTAGCATCTTGCCAAATAGATGTTTTAATTTTTTCTACTTCCCTGAACTGATATTTGATTACGTTCATAAATAAAATAGGTTAAGGTTTTTAAAAATTTTAACAAATATAAATATTTCACCATGAAATATTACTCGAATTTGGATTATTGTAATTAACAACTTTATTATGTTGCGTTTTTGAATGATTTGTAAATTTTTATTTTACTCAGCCAAAACTTATTAGTTTTAAGTAAAAATGAATCTATTAAAAACTTAATTGTTAACGACAAAAAAATGTATTTTTATTTAAAAAGCGTGTTTTTCAATTACCTTTCAGTAATGTATTTTCAAGTCTTCCATTAATAATAAAGCTGCAACATATCGTTTACATGCATATTATTTATGAAGAATTTTTTCTCCAATTACACTTTTAAGATTCTTTGATAAATCAAATTATTTAGTTTTTTGTCTTCCCGGATAACCTGCAAATAGACTACCTTGCCAATAAATCAAACTAAAGCTATGATTATTGCTAATCCCATCTATGACGTTGTGTTTAAATATCTGCTGGAGGATATTGAAATTGCACGCGATTTACTTTCTACCATTTTGGGAGAGGAGGTGGTTAGCCTGGAATTGAAAGCATTAGAAACTGCTTCAGAAAATACATGGAATATTCAGATTTTGAGGTTGGATTTCAAAGCAGTTATTAAGAAAAAAGATGGGAGCTTATTTAAGGTGCTCATTGAATTACAAAAATCAAAACAGGTTTTTGATGTGATGCGCTTTAGGCGTTATCTTGGAGATAATTACAGGAAGGAAGATCAAATACTGGACAAAGATGGCTTAGCCGTGTTTCGCCCTCTGCCGATTATTACTATTTACTTTTTAGGTTTTCTGTTAAATAATGTGCCATCAGGTATCATTAAGGTTAAAAGAGAATATGTTGATGCAGTCACGGAGGAGATACTTGGAGTCAAGGAGGATTTTGTTGAGCTGCTTACCCATGATTCTTATATGATCCAGTTGGGTAGATTACCATTGGAGTCTCGTGGAAAACTAGATCGTGTCATGCAGATATTCAGTCCGATGTATCAAAACAAACTAAATAAGCACCAGGTTGATTTTCAAGGGGATATCCATGATCCTTTAGTTAGGAAGATGGTTGAAAGGTTGGGTAGAGCAATTGCCAGTGATGAATATCGTGACAAAATGGATGTTGAAGATGAAATAGACCGTATTTTTGAGCGGGAACTGGGAAAGAAGGATGTAGTTATTGCTCAAAAAGATAAATTATTGGATAAAACAGTGAAACGATTTGAAAAGTCGAAGAAACAAGTGTTAAGAGCAAAAAAAGAAGTAGAAAGTGTGAAAAAACAAGTAGAAAATGCTAACAAACGCACTGAAGTTGAAATTAAAAAAAGAGAAGATTTACAAATGGAAATGGATGCCTTGAAAAAGAAACTGAATCAGGATTAATCCCCTAAATTGTTGAACAAAAATTAGTTTTATAGGTAGAAACCAAACCTATTACATAAAACTTTATTTTCTCAAGCATCATTTTCATTTATAAAAATTGAAATTTAATTTTCTTTATATAATCCAGGTGAAAAAAATAAATACGCTCTTAAAAGAGGAGTTTTTCTAATTGATTTTCATCATCGCCACTTTATTAGAACCTGTTTTCATTAATTTCCTTTTGTTTTGGCTAATATTTATCATAATATCCCAAATTACCTCTACTAAGTTTAATCATTCAGGTACCTGAAATTTCTCTATTTTTCTTTGAAAATAATTTTGGGTCCAAACCACAAAATAGTTCCTATCAGCATGAAATATTTGTTCTCTTCCTGACTTAATACCTCATAAAATACCCCAATGGAAGGTACAATGGTTAAAGCAAGTCCTAAAATCGACACTAATTTTATGATTATTTTCATTCGAATTCTTTTTTTTGATAAAAATAGGAGGTTAATATATATAAAAAGGCAGCCAAAAACCAGCCGGGTAATCCTAAAAAAAATATTTCTAAACCGGTTGTAATAGCTATCAGGTAACAGGATAATAAACTACCTATCCAGGTGATTAAAGCTGCCAGATTGAAGTTCAGATTTTTTGATTCCGCCAGATTTGATTGTAATCCTATTCGCGGAAATACCCAGTAGTCAATAAATATAATGGCGCCCATTGGCATGAGTATCAAGCCATAAAGGGCGACAAAATCGAGTAATTGCATGACTAAGGCGGGAAAACAAGCTGCTAGAGTAGTGATAGACCCTACTATCAGGGTTATTTTCCATGTCTTTGCCTTTGGCATGATGGCTTGTAAGGCCAATCCTGCCCTATAAATGGTAGGATTAGCTGTGGTCCAACCAGCTATAATCACACAAAAAGCACCAGTTATGCCGGCAGCAGAATAGGCTACAGGCCCTGGGGCAAATTCCAGATTCTGATTATTCTGCTGAAGGAACAGGGCATATAAGATACCGGACGAAACCCAGGCAATATAATGACCCACATACATACCTGCACTTGAGGCAAAGCCAGCTGTCCATTTTTTGGCGTATCTTAAGATGGAAAGATCTGCCATACCTATATGCATGGCCATATTGCAAAACCAGGCAAAAAATAAAATATGCCAAAAAGTAAATTTACTCTGACCTGGTAAGGGAGTTCCTGTCCAAATTTTATCTTTCGAAACCTGAACAAGATCGCTCCAATTTTTAACGCCTAATTGTGGTAACACAGCGATGGCTGCAGCTAAGAACACCAATATCATCCATGGTGCGGCAATGGTTGAAAATTTTTCAACTTTATCATAGCCTAAGGTGGCCACAAAAGTAGTGACTGCTCCAACCAATATGACTATAATTATCCAGGGTATGCCCGAAGGTAACCAGTCCGTTAATTTTGCTATGGGTAAATTGAATGGAATGCCAATGGCAGTGGCAGAGACGGCTATCATAGATCCGGCTAAAAAGCAAAACATGAGTGCATTGACCAGATTATAGGCATTGGTCAAATGTTTGCCACATATTTTTTCCAACATATAATAAAGGGTAATTCTTTCCTTGACTGCAATGGGGGAACAGATAAAAGCCCAAGACAGGACTGCCAATAAATTTCCAAGTAATAATCCTAAAATCAGGTCCATGGCTCCGGCTCCGTGAGCCACAAATAATGGCCCAATCACAAATTCCGTACCTGCCGTGTGTTCACCTGCGTACATACCCAGAAAACTTTTGAACCCTCGCCAGCGAGTTGCCGGAACTGGTTCCCTTTCGTATTCTTTCACTTCTTCCAAATGGGCAGTCAGTTTTTCTAAAAGCATGGCGTTTCTTTTAAGGCGTGAGGATTACTAATAAACTTCGGGCTCCCTGTGCCCCAATGACCAAAGATTGTTCTATGTCTGCTGTCTTTGACGGTCCGGCTATAAATACACCGAAATCTGCCGATGGACTTCCTATCATTTTATAGGCTTCATGCATGGTTCCAACTAAAGTCTTTTCACTGATGACCATCACCAGATGCTGGGTAATAAAGGGTAAAACCCGAATACCTCCCAATTCCTTTTCTGTGATCCAAATAGCCCCATTTTCTGCAACTCCCATGAGTCCTTGCACAATGGCTAATTCAGTACCCTCATAATATTCAGGTTCCAAACTAGTGATTTTCTCAATATCATTTAGATAAGAAAGCGTAGTAAGAGTTCTTTTCTGTTGAGGAAAATAAGCAGCTACTACGTCGCTAACCCTTGAAATATCCTCAACTCTGCTTACTTTACTTCCTCCTCTTTCTAATATTTGAATAAATAATTGTGTCTTATCTGAGGCAGGTGTTTCAAAAATGGGCACATCAGGTAAAGGCCACACATTTGGCCTATTAGCCCTAATTTTGGATAATATGCTGTCTTTACTACTCATCCTTTGTTTGTTTTGCATACCAGTCTCTAAATGATTCTACAGGGGCTTTAGGTAAATTTCTATCTTTAGTCCAGATGGTAAAGGATAAAAACCTTTCATTACCTGGAAAAAGGCGTAACATTTTTCGTCCTAAATTTCCGAGACGGTGAAAAAATTGGGGAGCGGCCAATCCACTTCCTAACATGCCCATTAAGGTTTTATTCCCTCCTTCTGGTAGCCCTGCCTCACTAACTATCTGCCTCCATTTATATAATTGGTCATGGATATCAATTTTTACCGGACAAACATCCGTGCATGATCCACAAAGTGTAGATGCGAAAGGTAAATTACCGTATTTTTTTAAATCGATTCCTGGGGTGAGGATGGATCCTATGGGGCCAGGTATGGTTGATTCATAACTATGTCCACCACTTCGTCGATAAATAGGGCAAGTATTCATACAAGCACCACAGCGTATGCACTTTAGGGAATTGCGGAAGTCTGGTTTTCCAAGTTGGGTTGTTCTCCCGTTATCCACTAAAATGATGTGCATTTCACCCTCTTTTTTGGGCTTCCTGTGATGGGATGTAAAAACAGTAACAGGTTGACCCGTTGCACTTCGAGCTAATAATCGGGTAAATACGGCAAGGTCACTTCGTCGGGGAATCAATTTTTCAATACCCATGCTATGTATCTGAACAGGTGTTAAATGTACGCCCATATCGGCATTGCCTTCATTGGTGCAAACAACGACTTCACCAGTTTCTGCTATCCCAAAATTGACTCCCGTTAGTGCAACTTGTGCCGTATGAAATTTTTCGCGTAAATGTTGCCTCGCTGCCTCCGTTAAGTATTGCGGATCGGTAGCGCCTTTTTCTGTATGAAGCTCTTTATGGAATAATTCCCCAATTTCTTCCTTCTTTAGATGAATGGCAGGAAGTACAATATGACTGGGTGGTTGGTCTAACATTTGAATGATTCGCTCGCCTAAATCTGAATCTATGACTTCAATATGGTTGGCAGCTAAAAAATCGTTTAGATGGCACTCTTCGGTCAGCATGGACTTACTTTTAACCATTTTTTTAGCCTGATGCTTATTTAAAATGGAAAGAACAATATCGTTATGTTCTTTTGCATCGGCTGCCCAATGTACGATGGCACCATTTTCCGTAGCTTCTTTTTCAAAGGCTTCCAGATATTCATCCAGTTTTGAAAGGGTATGCATTTTAATATCAGAGGCAAATTCTCTTAAGAATTCCCATTCCGGAATTTCTGAAACGGCAACATCTCTCTTTTTTCTAACCATCCATAAGGAGGCATCATGCCAGTCTGTTCTCGCTTCATCTTTATTGAAAATGGCGGCTTTTTTAGCATGTGACATCATAATTCATCTGCATTTAAGATTTCTGCAATGTGCATGACTTTAATGGGTATTTTTTGTCTGGATATAATTCCTTCTAAATGCATCAGACAACTCATATCGCCTGATGTTATAATTTCAGCTCCTTTGGAAAAATGGTCTCTAATTCTATCCTTGCCCATCTTGACAGAAATATCAGGTTCCTTAACGGAAAAGGTACCACCAAAACCGCAACATTCATCTTTTCTGTCCAGTTCAACTAAGGTCAATCCCTCCACCATTCCGAGTAATTCATGAAGTTTGGAGGTAGGTTTGACTGCCAGTTCACTGGAAGTTCCAAGATGTAATCCTCTTAATCCATGGCAACTTTGATGCAGTCCTACTTTATGTGGATATTTTGCCGGCAACGATTTTATTTTTAATACATCAAGTAAAAACTCACATAAATCGAGGGTAACAGCTCTTACTTTTTTAACAGATTCTGTCTGTTCCAGTAAATCAAAATGATGTCGTACATGGTAAACACAACTTCCTGATGGAGCTACGATATAATCGTATTTTTCAAACATTTCTATGAAATGTGCATAACTAGCCTTCGATGCCAGCTCATTTCCCGCATTGGCCAATGGCTGACCACAGCAGGTTTGTCCCTCTGGATATTCCACCTGACATCCCAGTTTTAATAATAATTTATAAGTGGCTATGGCTGCTTCTGGATAAAATTGATCCATATAACAGGGAATAAATAATCCTACTTTCAACGTTTAAATTTTAAGGGTGTTTATCTAAAAGTAATTAATTAATTTGATTTCATGACTTAAATCAATATAATTTTCTTAATAATTTACCTCAGTATCTATTTAAATGCCCAAAACCTGCATGGCGGCACCTAAAGAGGCTCCTGAAGAATAATCAGAAATTATGATTTCAACGCCAGATAATTGTTTTTTTAAACAGGCTATAAATAATTGGTTTTTTGAAAACCCACCCTCAATGAAAATCTTTGAAAATTCTTGTCCTTCTGCTGCAAGGTAAATGGCTTGTGCTTGGCAGGTACTCAATTCCCACACCATTTGATAATAGGCCTCTGTAAACGATTTGAAAGTGGACAGGTCAGAATTTACCTTTGGTTTATCATCTATATTCAATGAAGGAAATGAAAAATA
>Ga0114968_10001474_pt1 | contig 18042 bp, 3 predicted proteins | sample M_130807_EF_Meta_FD_87020 | JGI IMG/M metagenome (GOLD analysis project Ga0114968, IMG submission 87020) | Freshwater microbial communities from Lake Montjoie, Canada to study carbon cycling - M_130807_EF_MetaG | ecosystem: Environmental > Aquatic > Freshwater > Lake | place: Lake Montjoie...
ATTTTTCAACCAAGAAACACGCCGAGCCTCATACGTATAACTACGCCGTTTATTTCCGCCATAAATAATTCAACACGGAATACACATGGCAAAAACCACTAGACAAACTGCAATCTTTGGGGTAGAGGATTGGAAAAGAATCTATCAAACCTACAGAGAAGCTGATTTTCAAAGCTATGATTTTGAAACTCTACGCAAGAGTTTTGTGGACTACTTGCGCCTGTACTATCCCGAAACATTCAACGACTATATCGAGTCGTCAGAATTTATTGCGCTATTGGATGTGATGGCGTTTATGGGTCAGGCCCTGGCCTTTCGTACAGACCTTAACACCAGAGAAAACTATCTAGACACAGCTGAACGTAGAGATTCTGTGATCAAGCTGGCCAATTTGGTCAGCTATACACCCAAGCGCAACACCGCAGCTTCGGGCTATCTCAAGGTGTTTTCCATACAGACCACTGAAAATGTGTTTGACTACAACGGCATCAACCTGGCCAACATCACAGTGAACTGGGCTGACCCCACCAACTTTGACTGGCAAGAACAGTTTTCTGTGATTCTCAATGCAGCTCTAGTCAACACACAACGCATTGGTCGTCCTGGCAACAGAACCACTATTCAAGGTGTGAGAACCGACGAGTATACCATAAACTTGGTGTCAGGTTACTTGCCAGTGATACCCTACAGTGCCACAGTGGATGGGATTGACATGCCGTTTGAAGCTGTGAATTCTACCATTTCGGGTCGTGACTATGTGTACGAACCATCTCCTCGCCCCAATGGCGAATTCAACGTGTTGTTCCGCAACGATCAGCTGGGTTTTGCCAGTGCCAATACCGGCTACTTCTTTTACTTCAAGCAAGGCGTGCTGCAAAATCAAGACTTCAATCTAGCTGAAAGAATTTCAAATCGCTCAGTTGACATCAACATCGAAGGCATCAACAATCAAGATCGTTGGTTATACCAATTAGATAATGTGGGCAACATTGTGAGCGAGTGGGAGTTTGTGGAAAGTGTTTACACAGCAGCAGTAGAACAGCTGAGTCCCAACCTGCGCAAGTTGTTTTCGGTGACCAGTCGAGTCAACGATCAAATCTCGCTAAACTTTGGTGACGGTGTGTTTTCTGAAATTCCAGTGGGATTTTTCCGAGCCTATGTTCGTGCCAGCAACGGTCTGCAGTACATCATCAATCCTGAAGAAATGCAGAGCGTGGTGCTGCCCATCAGTTATGTGAGTCGTAACGGCCAACTGGAAACACTGACTTTTACCTGTGGCATCACAGAACCAGTCAGCAATGCCTTGCCTAGAGAAACCCTGGATGCCATCAAGCAACGAGCTCCTGCACGCTACTACACACAGAACCGCATGGTCAACGGTGAGGATTACAACAACTTTCCGTTCACAGCCTACAATTCCATCATCAAGAGCAAGGCACTAAATCGTGCGTCTATTGGTACCAGCCGTTATCTTGATCTTGTGGACAACACTGGCAAATATTCCAGCACCAACACATTCAGCAGTGATGGTGCTCTCTATGAACAGAATGTGCTACCTACATTTTTGTTTTCGTGGCTGACCATCAACGATATTGGCAACGTGATCTTGAATCAAGCACAGCCGGTTTTGTCACAGCCATCATCGCAGCAATTTTACTACGCAAATTATCCGCGCCCACCGCTCACAGCGCAGAACATGACCTGGCACCTCAGCACCACCTTGGCCAATGAGACCACAGGCTATTTCCAAGGAAACACCATTTACCCAGTTGCAGTGGGCGGATTTTCGTCTACCAATGCTCGATACATCACTGTGGGATCCTTGATCAAGTTTGAACCTCCCCCGGGCTATTTCTTTGATGCCAACAATCGTTTGCAAGCTGGTGTGCCTGTCCGCGCTGACGAAAAACTGGTGATCTGGGCCAGTCCCCAGGCCATCTATGTTGACGGAACCAATCAAGGGCTTGGCAACTTTGACAACGGCACCGGTCCTGTTACTCTCAACAATTATGTTCCCATGGGTGCTGTGTGTACTCAAGTGATACCGGTATTTGTGACTGAATTCTCCACAGACTTGAGACAGAGCATGGCAGCGCAGATCAATCTCTACAGAAACTTTGGCCTGGGCTATAACAACCTCACAGCCACCTGGTACTTGATTACTGCCACTAACTTGGCAGTAGGTGCACCGTTTGATTTGGCCAATGCCCAAAGCACCACAGGTACTGGACAAGACGCCAGCTGGTTCTTTCAATTCATCACCGACGGAGTCAACTACACAGTGACCAGTCGTGGACTTGACTATTATTTTGGCAGTGTGTTGCAAACAAGATTTTTCTTCTATGGCAATCAGCAGATTTTTGACAGTCGCACTGGCACTACCATTCGAGACTTTGTGCGAGTGCTCAAGGTCAACAGTCAGCCTGACAGCAACCGACCCTTGAGCAGTGATGTGACCTTGAGAATCATTGATCAACCCATACAACCTGATGGCTTTGTGGATGACTATCAAGTGGTGGTGTCCTATCAAGATTCTGATCTTGATGGTGTTCCGGACAATCCAGACTTTTTTGATGAAATTGTTGCGCCTAATATCTCTCCCAATACTAAATTGGTGTTCTTTCAGCGCACAGTGGACTTTGACAACTTGGAACGCTACCTGCTAGTAGAGTCAGGTCGTGTCAATGCCGAGTATGCCACCTTGTATGACATTGAATTGGTCAAAGGTGAGTACCTGCCGGATCAGGTGTTTTATGCCTATCAAGATCAGATGTTTTATGTGTTGGCAATTACTGGCACAGGCAACCGAGTTCTAGTGGAAGACAAAACCTATACTGTGAAAACTGGCCGTCAAGATCTCTATTTCCAGTATCGTCACAACAGTCCTCTCACCAATCGTATTGATCCCGGATCTTCCAACATCATTGATCTGTACCTGGTCACAGCTGAATATTACACAGCATACCGCAACTACGTCACAGACAGCACCGGCACCATACCCGAGCCCGAGCGTCCCACCATTGATCAGTTGACCACAGCCTACAGTGGCCTGCAAGATTACAAAATGATTTCTGACAACATGGTCATGAATTCTGTAGTGTTCAAGCCCTTGTTTGGTGCCAAGGCAGCACCGGCCCTGAGAGCCACTATCAAAGTGATCAAGGCTGCCAATTCTACTGCCAGCGACAGTGAGGTGAGAACTGCAGTGGTAGCCAACATTGATGCTTACTTTGCCATTGAAAACTGGGACTTTGGCAACACCTTTTATTTCTCGGAACTGGCTGCATATCTGCACAGTCAGATTGGAACTTTGGTGAGTTCAGTAGTGTTGGTTCCGCTAGATTCAGGCAAGAGCTTTGGTGATCTTTACGAAATTCGTTCAGCACCCAATGAAATATTTGTCAATGCTGCCACAGTGAACAACATTCAAGTGATTGATGCCTTGACTGCCACCAACATTCGCACAGCACCAGGTAGTGGAGTGATATAATGGTTGATCGTGTAAGAACCGTAGATTTCCTCCCGGAAATATTTCAAACACCCACCAATCGGCAGGTGTTGTCGGCTACCCTGGATCAACTGGTTCAAGAACCCCGATTCAAAAAAACCCAGGGCTATGTGGGTCGCCGAGTGGGACCCGGAGTCAATGCTACTGATCGCTATGTGGTAGAACCCACTAGAGAACGCACCGACTATCAGCTGGAACCTGGTGTGGTCATGCTGGAACCCGACAGCAACCGAATTCAAGACACCATTACCTATCCAGGTATTGGAGATGCCTTGGCCTTGCAAGGTGCCGACATCGCTAACAGCAATCGACTCTACACCAGCGACTACTATACCTGGGATCCGTTTGTTGACTTTGACAAGCTGGTAAATTTCAGTCAGTACTACTGGTTGCCTGGAGGTCCCGATGCTGTGGATGTGTATGCCGGTACAGTTCCTATTATCAACAGCTTTGTGATCACTCGTGCCAACGGTGTGTATACTGTGGAAAGCGAGATTGGCAACTATCCCGGGGATAATCCTGTTATCTCTCTTTTAAGAGGTGGCAACTACACATTTCAAGTAGCGCAGAATGCCAAAGAGACTGTGAATTTTCGTGTGGGCAACGCAGGAACCTCTGCCTACCTCATTGACTATCAACCCAATCCTGCACTGACTCTGGCTCGTGGCAACACTTATGTGTTTGATCTGGTCATGACTGGTGGTGTATTTCCGTTCTGGATCAAGTCACAGCCTACACAAGGCACAGAAGATGCATACAATTCCGGCGTGTCTAGAAATGGGTCAGTCACAGGTTCTGTAACATTTGTGGTGCCACAAGATGCACCTGACACCTTGTACTATGCCTGTCAGAATCAATTCAATATGCAGGGTGTGATCAATATTGTGGATGGCACGCCTGGTACAGGTCCTGGGTTCTGGATTCAAGCGGCACCAGGAGTGTCGGGCACATTGCCCTGGGCACCCAACATCTCCAGTCGAGACGTATTGGGTGTTGCCAACAACGGTGAAGATTTAGGAGTAGTGAATTTCTCAGTACCACTGAGTACCGCACAAAATTTCTACTACAGTTTGTCCTACATTGGTAACTCGCCTACACCGGTGCCAGTTGACTTTGTGACCAATTTGAAATTTGATCAAATCAACAGTCAGTTCTTGGTGCCATTCTTGGCCGAGCATGGCGGTATCGATGGTGTCACTAGTTTTGATGGTCGCACCATTGTGTTCCTAGATTCATCAGATTCCGGTGGCTGGGGCAACATAACTGATCAGAATCTCAGAACAAGTGTGTGGCAAATTCGTTATCAAACTGACCAGTATGGCGCGGTGTATTTGCAATTGAACAGCGTTTTGCCGGTTGACAAATTACAAAAATTCTCTGTGGCATATGGTGCTGAATATTCCAAGACCGAGTGGTATCGAGATGCATCGGGAGTAATCGAAAGAATTCCTTTGCTCACAGCCATTCAAAACATCTTGTATTACCAAGATGGTACTGACCCCGGAATTGTGGGACAGTTGAGAATGGTGGATCCCACTGGCTCAACCACTTTGTATATCGAGGAAATTGTTGGCAAGTCTCAATATACCAGTCCCAATGGTGTAAAGTTTACCAACGGACTCAAGGTACAGTTTCGTGGGGATGTGATTCCGGCCAGTTATCAAAATCAACAGTACTATGTGGAAGGTGTGGGCACAGCTATTCAGTTGTTGCCAGTAACCAATTATGTCACTCCTGAAACATATACCAAAAGTTTTTCTTTGCCGTTTGACGTCACAGGGTTTGACACAGGAAATTTTGACGCCAGTCTCAACCAGCCCTTGGTCACAGATTATGTCACAATCAATCGTGCTAGTCCAGATCTCAATGCTTGGAGCCGTAGCAATCGATGGTTTCATACTGATGTGATCTCGGCCACAGCCGAATACAATGGTATAGTTCCTTCCCTGGACAACAATTATCGAGCCAGGCGACCAGTGTTGGAATTCCGCGGTGGTCTAAGATTGTTTAATTCTGGTACTCAAGCCAAGCAACCCATCGACATCATTGATTTTGCATCAACCGATGCATTCAGCAACATCAATGGCACCACTGGTTATGGAGTTGATGGATATGAATTCCAGCCTGGCACACGAGTAATTTTTGCCGCGGATCTTGATCCGCAGGTGCGAAACAAAATCTATCAAGTAACCTTTATTTCGCCTGACACCGAAGATCCTGTTATTACACAACCCATCATCAACCTGGTACCTGCCGACGATGCTGCAGTGCTAGTAAATCAAACAGTGGTGTGTGTGACCGGGGTCACACTACAAGGAAAGACATTTTACTTTGACGGAGTTGATTGGATTCAGGCACAACAAAAAATTGCTGTAAATCAAGCACCCTTGTTTGACATCTACGACAACACAGGTACGAGTCTGGCCAACCGGGAAAAATATTTCAGTAGCACATTCACTGGAACCAAGCTGTTCAGTTATGCAGTAGGATCAGGTGCAGCTGATACTGTGTTGGGTTTTCCGTTGCGCTATCTCAGTCTCAACAACATTGGTGACATTGTGTTTGACAACAATCTCTACACCGACACCTTTGTGTATGTGAGCAACAGTGCCGGTGTTACAGAAAACGTCAGCATGGGATTTGCAAGGCAATACTCCAATCGCATAGAGTTTGAACAACTGACCGGATGGCAACCTGCTGTGACCAAAAGCCTTGTTCGACAACAATTTCAATTTGCCTATGACGGCACACCACTCCGACTGGATATCAAGGTGGCCGAAAATTCCACCATACCTGCGGTGTTGTTGCGTGTGGGTTCACAGTTCCAGTCTCCGGATCGTTATACTGTTACTACCACAGCCAACACAACCACAATTGTGTTGAATCAAGTGTACACACCTGGTGCTGTGATCGAAGTTGCTGTGCTGAGTGATCAAGTCAGTGCTCAAGGATTTTATCAAGTTCCTGTGAATCTTGAAAACAATCCGTTCAACGCCAACAGTTCGGTGTTTACTCTGGGCACAGCTCGCAGTCACTACGAAACCATTGGGGAAAATTTGCTAGGCTTGACCGGCTCCATCAACGGTGCCAACAATTCCCGAGACCTGGGCAATATTGTTCCTTATGGCCTGCAGATTCTGCAGCAGAGTTCACCCATGACCTTGGCCGGCTTGTTCATGCGCGATCAGGCCTATGACATATTCAAGTCCCTGGCATTCAACGATCGTGAGTATAACAAATTCAAATCTCGCATGCTGCAGGCTGTGGTATCAGGTGAATGGATCAACAACACTCCATCTGACATCTTGGATGCTGTAATCACCGAGCTCGGCACAGGCAAAAACGATACAAATTCTTTCTACTGGAGCGACATGTTGCCTGCTGGTGTGAGGTCAACTACAAACAAATATACTATTACCGCTATATCAACGGCCACATTTGATACGGTTCAAACCTATGACTTTGACACAGCCAATTATCAAGCCTTGTTGGTGTGGGTAAACGATCGCATGTTGGCCATCAACACTGATTATGTGGTGGCCACCGACGGACCAAGATTGACTGTTTTGATTCCTTTACAGGTAGGGGATGTGGTCAGCATTAGAGAATATGCCAACACAGCCGGCAACTATGTGCCCAACACACCCACCAAGCTGGGCTTGTATCCTGCATGGCGCCCGAGAGTATTTGTGGATCCCAACTATGTGAATCCCACACCAGTGATTCAAGGACACGACGGATCCATCACTGTGGCATTTGGCGATGTGCGAGATCAAGTGTTGCTGGAATTTGAGTTGAGAATTTACAACAACTTGAAAACACAAAACAACCCAGTACCGCTCACTATTGCTGATGTGTTGCCCGGATACTTCCGTACCACTGACTATACTTCAGCTGAAATAACCAGTATACTGTCTGAAAGCTTCTTGACCTGGGTGGGCTGGAACAAGCTGGACTACAAGAGTCAGGACTATGTGGCCACGAATGCTTTCACTTACAACTACAGTGCCGCAGGTGATCGACTCACCAACCAGCCCCTGTTGGGTGCCTGGCGCGGCATCTACAGATACTTCTATGACACCTTGAGTCCCAATCTCACCCCCTGGGAAATGGTTGGATTTAGTGAACGCCCAGACTGGTGGCAAGATCGCTATGGACCAGCACCGTATACCTCAGACAACTTGGTGTTGTGGGATGACATGGCACAGGGCATTGTGGCTGATCCTGCGGGATTTTATGTTCGTCCTGAGTATGTTCGACCCAATCTGCAGTATTATATTCCCGTGGGTACAGAAGGAGAGCTGTTGCCGCCCCTAGACTCGGTGGTGGGACAGTATGATCCCAATGTGTGGCGCAAGAGTTGGGTAGTAGGCGATGGTGGCCCTGTGGAAGCTGCATGGTGGACCAGTTCCAGCTATCCATTTGCTGTCATGCGTTTGTTGGCACTCACCCGTCCGGCTGAATTCTTCTCTCTATTTGCAGACCGCGATTTATATCGTTACGACACAGACCTTGGTCAATACTTGTACAATGATAGATACCGACTGGATGCCAATGGCATCGAAGTCTACGGCAATGGCGTCAGCAAGGCCAGCTATATCAACTGGATTGTGGACTACAATCAACAGTTGGGCATCAACAGCACCACAGCATTGCAAGCTCAATTGGCCAGTCTTGATGTGAGACTGTGTTACCGAATGGCCTCTTTCTCGGACAAGCAATACATGAAAGTGTATGCTGAAAGATCCAGTCCCGACAGTCAAAACAGCAGTTTGTTGTTGCCTGACGAAAGCTACAATCTCAGCTTGTATAAAAATGTACCGTTTGCCTATGTCAACTACAGTGCTGTGATTGTACAGAGCACTGACACCGGCTATGCTGTGTTGGGTTACAGCACCGCTGATCCCTACTTTGATATTTTTGCCAGCCGCAGCAATGGGCAGTTACAAACCATCAGTGCCGGTGGCAGCACAGTTCGTGTGCCACGGCAATACTATGACAACATAGTTCAAGTTCCCTATGGATTCAATTTTGCAAATCAAACCGCTGTAGTGGATTTCTTGTTGTGTTATGGCGAGTATTTGACCTCACAAGGCCTGACATTCACCACCAGAGAAAACGGTTATACTCTGGACTGGCAGCAAATGGCACGGGAATTTTTGTACTGGGCCAATCAGGGCTGGGCCACTGGCAGCGTGATCAATCTCAATCCTGTGGCCACACGCCTGGAAGCCACTCGTGCAGGTGCTGTGATTGACAGCATACAGTTCCAGAATCCTGAGAACCTAATAATTGATCAAAACCGATTGCCAGTTAATGCTAGAGATCTTGTGATCGAACGTCTAGGCAATTTCTTTAGCATCACCAGCGCCACTTCATCCAGTATTGCTTATATTCAGTTGAGATTCACCAACTACGAGCACCTGGTGGTGCTGGACAACGTGAGTATTTTCAATGACTTGATCTACAGCCCCACAACCGGTGCCCGTCAGAGTCGTATCAATCTTGTGGCTTCTACTACAACTGACTGGAACGGGACCTTGGATGCACAGGGTTTTGTGCTCAATCAAGACAATGTCAAACCATGGCAGCCAAATCGTCGTTATCCCCGTGGTGAGATTGTGCTGTACAAAAACAACTACTGGTCAGCACAGGGTATTGTGCAACCCAAGCTGGAATTTGACTACAATGACTGGTTCAAGAGTGACTATGCCGGAATTCAACGCGGACTGTTGCCCAATATTGCCAACAAAGCTGATCAGTTGGCCAACAGCTATGACACACAACGAGCCAATCTTGAAAGCGATAATGATCTGCTGAGTTATGGCTTGATTGGCTTTAGACCAAGACAGTACATGACAGACTTGAACCTTGATGATGTAAGCCAAGTCAATCTCTATCAAGAATTCATTGCAGACAAAGGCACTATACGTGCAGCAGAAATATTCACCGGTGCTGACCTTGGCAAAGAAACAGCCGAATATGACATCTATGAAAACTGGGCAGTTAAGCGTGGTACCTATGGTGCCAATGCCAATCGCAGCTTTTTTGAACTGAGATTGAACGCAGCTGACTTGCAGTCAGATCCTGCTACCATTCAAGTAATCAATCCAGGGGAATCGAGCCTGGCCAATCAAACTGTGTTCCTGAGTGATCTCTGGAGACAGAGCTTCAAGATCACATCCACAGACATATTGCCTACTACGTACACACAGGTGACTGATGTGGCGCTGCCCACAGCAGGTTATGTCAACTTCAATGACGTTGACATAACCATGTTTTCTTTGGATGATCCCACAAACCTGTCACAGAACATTGGCAACATTGGTATTGGCACAAGAATCTGGGTGGCCAAGGTCAATAACTATGACTGGGACATTTATCGAGCCAACAAAACACCCGGCTTTGTTGGTGCAATTTCTGACAATTTAAATGGCACTAGTCAAGTGATATTCACTCAAGCACATGGTCTTGAGCGTGGCGATTTGTTGGTGATCAAGTATTTTGATTCAGCAGTGAACGGTGTGTACCGAGTGCTGAATGTGAATGATTCTGCGCCCAATATACTAACCATTGCATACGACTTTGGTCGTTCCAAACAACAAGTCATTGAAGGACAAGGCATTGGTTTCTTCCTGCAGACCATGCGAGTGAAACAGGCCAGTGACATTGTGTCATTACCTTATGCCACAGAATTGAGATCCGGTGCTCGAGCCTGGGTAGACAATGATGGTGCCGGCCACTGGCAGGTGCTAGAAAAACAACAACCGTTTGCAACTGGTGCTGATCTCATAACTGGTATAGTCGATGCAAACACCAGCTTCGGCACAGCAGTAGCGCAGGCCTATAACAATGCTGGCGCCTTGATTGGTGCCCCGGGTTACAACAGCAGTCGTGGTGGTGTGTACGGATATGGTGGCAATCAAGGCACTGACTACACACAAACAGCCATCCTGGAACTCACAGCCCGGGACACACTAAACTATGGTGCCAGTGTGGAATTTGGTCATCAAACCTGGGCCGTGGCCGGTGCTCCTGCCAGTGCATCAGGCATGGGCTATGCCACGGTGATCAAGTTCTCTCAACTAGCCGATGCCTACTCCATTACACAACTGCTGACTCCTCCGGATGGTGATTTTTCTGTCCGTGGGTTTGGCACAGCAGTTTCCATCAGCCCAGATGAGCGTTGGTTGTATGTATCAGCTCCGGGTGCCAATCGAGTGTATGCCTATGGCAGGGTTGATGTTGAAGATCAATCAATAACATATACCACTACTGGTACAAAAATCTACAACTACAGCAACAGCATCATGATTGATCAGCCTGAGCAATTGATAGTGACCATCAATAATGTTGTTTATACACTGGGTGTGGATTACACTGTGAACTTAGTTACAGGTACAGTGGTGTTTGCTATTTCACCTCAGGCACAACAATTGTTAGCAATAACCAGAAGAATGGATCACAGTTTCACAGGCAACGGATCAACCACAATATTCTCCTTCCAGCCTTATCTGTACAACATAGACAGCATTGAATCATTTTTGTTGCTGGTAAACAATGTGTTGCAAAGACCCGGCATTGACTACACAGTTGATGGCAATCTGAATGTGGTATTCTTCTCGGCGCCTGATGTCAATGCCAGTGTTACTGCCATAGTCAACACTTATTTCCAATACATGGATTCAATCACTGTTCCAGGACTGGATGTCGAAGCTGAGTTTGGCCAGTCTCTCTCGGTCACAACAGATGGAAGACAAGTTGTGATAGGTGCTCCGGGAGCCACTGTGGGTTCGGTCAAGTCAGGCTCTACTCATGTGTTTGATCGATATGTCACAAGATATCAAGTAACTGACGCTGAACAAACCACCTATGCCATTCCTACAAATTGGCAAGCTCCGGTAGCAGTGTTGTTGAATAACCAGTATCTAACTAATTCAGCCAGCTATGTTGGGGGAGAGTTTTCTGTAGTGGGTAACAACATTGTGTTGAGCAACGTAGTGAGCATCGCTGTGGGAGATACCATAGATATTGAAAGCAATCAGTTCTCTTTGGTTGAAACCTTTGTGGCTCACACTCAATTTGACGAAGCTAGTTATGGTGCAGCAGTGGACATGTGCCCTTACAACTGCAGTATTTACGTGGGTGCTCCTACAGATGGTTCAGTGTTGGTGCAAGCCGGCAGTGTGGAACGCAGGGTAAATCAGTCTAGAGTATATGGTGTCACAGTTTCTCAAGTGGCAAATCCAACCCTTGTTGCTGGCGACATTATTAGAATCAACAATTGCCCTGTGGCAGTGCCCTCTGCACCCAACACCAATATTGCTGGATTGATCACAGCCATCAACAATTCGGGCATACCCAATATGGTGGCCGCACCCACTAGAAATCTTGAATTCACAGCCGATGGTATTGCCCAAACATTTGATGTTGGCACTGTGTATTCTGCTGCTGCCAGTTACACACCTGTGGTTTATGTGGGCCAAGCCCTGCAAATCAACAACACAGACTACGTGTACAACAATAGCACTCAACAAATAGTGTTTTTTGCAGCACCCCCGGCCAACCAAACCATCACTGTGGTGTCGGGTCGCATGACCCTGTCAGTCAAGAATTCCGCTGCTGCTGAATCATTCAACAAGCTCACTGTGTTGCCCGGGGTATCAGGAACTGCGTTTGATGACCTAGGGTTTGATACCTTTGTGTACACACAGACTATCGTCAGTCCGTTACCAGTGGCCTATGCCAAATTTGGATCCTCGGTCTCGGTCAACACCACAGCACTGACTCTGGTAGTGGGTGCACCGCGTGGCAACGTGTACGAGCCCATGGATTTTGATTCAGGTGACACCTACTTTGACGAACACAGCACCACATACTTTTCACCGATTGTGGGCAGCGGCGTTGTTTACACCTATGATTACCTGCCCAGCGCAGCAGATTCTGCTGCTGACCCTGGCATGTTTGTGTTTGGCCAACAGATATATACTTCCACACTAGCTGACCAAGACAGATTTGGTACTGCAGCCAACTATGTGACTGGTCGACTGTTGGTGGGTGCACCCGGCAATGACCCTGCTGCAGAACCTGTCAACTATGGCACAGTGAGTGTGTTCAACAACACCACTGGTACCGCAGCTTGGACTGTGAAACATCAACAGCAACCTGTAGTGGATGTTGCCCTGTTAAATTCAGTGTTCATGTACAACAAGCTGGCTAGCACAGTTACCAGCTACTTGGATTTCTTTAACCCATTGCAGGGCAAGATCTTAGGTGTGGCCCAGCAAAACATTGACTACACTGGTGCTGTGGACCCGGCTAGATACAACCAAGGCACAGTGCACAATATTGGACAAGCCTGGTCCATGGATCACGTGGGCGAGATTTGGTGGGATACTAACAATGTGCGATTCATTGACCCCAACCAAGATGATATTGTGTATGCCAGCCGTCGCTGGGGACAGGTGTTCCCGGGCAGCAGAGTGGACATCTATCAGTGGATTGAAAGCACACAACCTCCAGGCAACTATACTGGTCCCGGAACACCTTTCAGCTTGATCTCTTACACCACTCGAGCTGAAATTGGCAGTAGTGGTGTAATTGCTACTTTTTATTATTTCTGGGTGAGAAACATCTCCACAGTAAACACCGTGGCTGGCAAGCGTCTCAGTACCTCGGCCATTGCTAGCTATATTGAAAATCCTCGTGGCAGTGGCATTGCTTACATGGCACCGTTGAATGCCAGTACCGTGGCCATCTACAACGTACTGGATTTGATATCAGCAAACGAAACCATACTGCATGTTGAGTATGATCGCGAAGCCAACGATGCCAATGTACACATTGAGTATGAATTGATTGCGCAAGGTCGAGCCGACAGCTTTGTCAGCGCCAATCTCTATCTCAAGCTGCAGGACAGTTTCTGTGGTGTGAATTCATCGGGGGCTCCAGTTCCAGATCCCACGCTCAGTCCAGCTGAACGCTATGGTGTTGAATTCCGACCGCGCCAGAGCATGTTTGTGGATCGTTTTGCTGCCCTAGAAAACTACTTGGGTAGAGCAAATGCTGTGTTGAAAAATTATCCCATAACAGAAATTCGCAAGTTTGATCTCTTGAACAGTCGCGAACCAGAACCCAGCACAGCTTCAGGTGCCTGGAATCAACGAGTAGCTGACTTGACCGAATTGTCTTATCAGAATCTTGCTCTAGTACCAGTAGGGTACCTATATCTAGTGGCAACTGATGCCGACAACAACGGCCTGTGGACCATTTATCAAGTGATAGCTGGACCGACCGAGAACAAATTGGTGCTGACACGAGTGCAGAATTATGATACTACCTTGTATTGGAATTACATCAACTGGTATCAACCGGGTTACAACAGCACTGTGAATCCCGTGGCCGAAGTGGCCAACTATGCAGCCCTGGCCACCGTGAATGTGCCAGTAGGCGCCAGCGTGCGGGTCACTGCCAATTCACAAAACAAGTTTGAAATTTATCAGCGCACGGTCACAGGATGGGATCGAGTGGGCTTGCAAGACGGTACCATTGAATTCAGCAAAGAGTTGTGGGACTACGGTGTGGGACGTTTTGGATTTGATGCCGAAGTGTTTGATGCACAGTACTTTGATCAAGAGCCCGTGATTGAAACTCGCAGAATTGTTCAAGCCATCAATCAAGAATTATTCGTGGATGACTTGTTGATTGAACGCAATCGTGCTTTGATGCTGGTGTTTGATTTTGTGTTGAGTGAATTCTCTGCTCCCGAGTGGCTGGTCAAAACCAGCTTGATTGACGTTGACCATCGCATTAGAACACTGGAACCTTATCAAATCTATCGCCAAGACAATCAGACCTTTGTGTTGGATTATCTCCAAGAAGTCAAACCTTACCATGTACAGGTGAGAGAATTCAATCTCAACTACAACGGACAAGATGAGTATGCTGGCAACATCTCTGACTTTGATGTGCCAGCTTATTACAACAACAACTTGACCATACCACAGTATGTGAGTCCCATCCTGTTGCCTTACACAGCAAGCACGGCCACAGGCACAGGTACGCCCAGTGACATATCGGATACGTCGGCTTCGGCCACACTGTGGACTCAAACACCCTGGGACCAGTGGTACAACAATTACTTGCTGAGTATTCAATCAGTGGCGATTACTGATGGTGGATCTGGATACACCGAACCACCTGTGATCACAGTGACAGGTGATTGTGTGACACCGGCTGAAATGACTGCCACTGTTGATTCAGCTGGGCATGTGACTGGTATTGTTGTGACATCTCCTGGTGCAGGCTACAGTACCACAGCAGTGATCACATTCTCAGGCGGCAATGGACGCGGTGCTCGGGCATCAGCGGTGATGGGCAATGACCTTGTGAGATCATTCCGCACCACAATTCGCTATGACCGATATCAGTACAAAACCACCATAGTTGATTGGGAACCTGGAGTTATATACACTGCTGGTACTCAAGTTCGTTATGCAAATCGTGTGTGGGCTGCTGTAGGTACAGTTGAATCCGATTCATTTGATCCCACAAACTGGCTGATCGTGGATCCTGCCACACTGAGTGGTGTGGATCGAACCATGGGCTTGTATGTGCCTGCAGTAAATCAGCCTGGCTTGAGCCTGCCACTCCTGATTGACGGTGTGGAATATCCAGGTGTACAAGTACAGGGTGTGAATTTTGGTATTCGTCCTGGCTTTGATGCTGTGGGATTTGACTCGTTTCCGTTTACCAATCTCTCATACGAACCCGATGGAACACCTACATTCTATCAAGGACTATTGGATGCCCGTTATCAAAGTTCATATCTGGATATCTATCTGGGCACCAGATACACTGACATCAATGTGGAGGGCGGCGGCTATGTTGACACTTATTCCAGCCATGCTCCTGAAGAACTGATTCCTGGCAGCGAATTTGACACACTTGATCTGCGTGTATACACTGCTCCGGGATCGGACTGGACTGGCAACGGTCATGGATTCCGCACCGGCATCACAAAATTCACAGCTGACAGCACAACCCCTGTTGTGAGCTTTGCTGACGTGCTGCCTTATCCTGCACAAATTATAGTATCAAATCAAACTTCAGGCCTAGACTTGAATCTTGGGACAGACTATTCAGTTGATTGGCAGTTGCAACAAGTGACTGTGCGGTCCGGTGTTGCTGCAGGAGACATTGTGGCTATACAGGTATACGAACTGGGTGGTGGAAATCAGCTGTTCAAAGGCATCTACAGTGATATTACGGAATCAGTTCTAATTCCTGTGGAATACAATTTGATTCAAAATTTGGCAATTTTTGTCAACGGCACACTAACAACTGATTACAGATATGAATCAGCACAACCCAGCACCAGCTCGGTGACATTTGATCCTGTGTTAGAAGACGGTGATTTTGTGTTGATTGTGGCCATCGGCGCCACAGTTGTAGGAGACACTACCACAGCCTACAACTGGAGTGCTCCGCAAACTCAACAGTTTGTGAGTGCAGGAGAGGTATCCTACACCTTGTCCAACAGCTTGATCTACAGCAATCCCGACAATGCTGTGATCACTCTAAATGGTCGTCGTGCTAGATCTTCAGCTGGTGTGGCCTACTTGGCCGATGGCAGCGTGGGTTATCAGTTGCCCACCAGAATTGGAATCAGTCAGGGCATAATTCCAGATGTGGACGTGAGAGTTTACGTCAATGAAATACCACAGATTTTGAATGTGGACTATGGAGTTGAGCCCTGGGACGGCGAATCCCCAAGAGAAGTGATATTTGTAGATCCACCCAGTTCAGGCGAGAGTGTGAAAATATACGTGACCACAGGCGCACAGGCTTATATTGCCAGCGGTCAGTTGCAGTTCGTTCCAGGCAGCGGATTGACACCAATCGCAGGAGACATTGTGTCTGTTACAACCTGGAATGACACACGCCAACAAGACATACTGACTCAAGTGATTGTGGGCCCGATTGCTGTGACTGAGGTTGTGCAACAGGCATATGATACTACAGATTTTGACACCGGAGATGTAGTCAACGAACCTGGCTCGTTTGATTATTCTGCTGGAGAAATTGTGTTGGCAAATCATTTGGTTCTGGATCAGCCGGTTCTGGATCCTGATCGACTGTGGGTCACTCTCAACGGATTGCGACTTTATCCCAATCAAGATTTTGAACTGCAAGGCAACGAAATTGTACTGATCGGCGGGAGAATCTTGAAAGCCACTGACACCGTTGTGATCACAGAATTTACCAACAGCACAGTGCCTGAGGCCGTGGCATTCCGTATTTTCCAGGACATGCGCGGTGTTCAAGAAACCTATCGCATCACAGCCGATACCACAACCAACTTGACTCAGGCGCTGGCAGCCACAGATGATGTGATACATGTTCAAGATGCTAGTGCATTGACCGAGCCCGATCTTTCTGATTCGGGCAACAGTTGGGGCGTGCTCACCATCAACGGTGAATGCATCATGTATCGTGTGAGAGATGTGGCCACCAATACCATTTCCAGCTTACGTCGTGGCACACGTGGCACCGGTGCAGCAGATCATGCTGCGGGTTCCTTGGTGTATGACATGAGTCGTGGTAATTTGTTGGCACCCGAGTATCAAGACCGTGTGCTCAGCAATATCACTTATCCCCCAGTGTTGGGCAACGGTGTTACTAGAATATTTGTGGCTGAAACAATTGATTTGAGTCAAGACGACAGCACATCCGCAGCAGACGCAGTGGAAGTGTATCTAGGTGGTACACGCTTGTTGACCGGATTTGAAGTGGTTGGAGAAGATCCGGTCACAGTGGAATTTGACACAGCACCTCCTTTGGGCATAGAAGTTGCTATCTTGGTGCGTCAAGGCGTCACATGGTATGCACCTGGTCCCGACACTGCCAGCAACGGTGTTGCATTGCAAGATACTGACACCCCGGCCGCAAGGTTTTTGTGTGGCAACTAAACATGGTAAATAGCATATGACTCAACACACAGTACCACCTACACCGACCCCTGCTCCGGCTGCTCGTCCCAACGACACTGGATCCGTTTCGGTAGAAGCACATGTTCGCATTAGAGATCCCAAAACTGGGGAAATTTTTGTGGAGAAACGAGCATGATCATCACTCCGGGCTTGGCGCAAATTCAAGGCTTTGTCAAGATATTCGACCCTGTTTCGGGCCAAATATTGGTGGACAAAAAGAATGCCATACACTACGAAAACATCTCCATTGCCATGGCTCAGACCTTGAGCAACCGAGACGTGGGCTATATCTATCAAATGGCGTTTGGCAACGGCGGTAGTTCAGTGGATCCCACTGGTGTTATCACATATTTGCCCCCAAACACCACGGGTCAGAATGCTGACTTATACAACCAAACCTATGCCAAGGTTGTGGATGATAACTCTGCTGCCAACACAGACACTGCCAACAACAACATGACAGTGTTACACACGTCTGGCAAAGTGTACACTGACATATTGGTCAGCTGTTTGTTGGACTACGGTGAACCCGGTGGTCAACAG
>Ga0114968_10001476_pt1 | contig 18021 bp, 18 predicted proteins | sample M_130807_EF_Meta_FD_87020 | JGI IMG/M metagenome (GOLD analysis project Ga0114968, IMG submission 87020) | Freshwater microbial communities from Lake Montjoie, Canada to study carbon cycling - M_130807_EF_MetaG | ecosystem: Environmental > Aquatic > Freshwater > Lake | place: Lake Montjoie...
CTGGCTTATGTAGTCTGGGCCAGCATATTCTCAATCCCACCCTTGTTGATGATGGCATTTGTCTTTGAAGGTGGCTGGGAGCCACTCTGGACCTCTATGGCCTTAGCCCCGGCTGGGGCCTGGGCCGGCGTGCTTTGGCAGTCCTGGGCCAATACCCTTTTTGGCTATGCGGCCTGGGGTTGGTTGCTCTCGAAGCATCCGGCGGCAGTAGTTGCCCCAGCTCCGCTCTTGGTGCCTATTTTTGGTATAGGGGCATCGGCTTATTTCCTGAGTGAGCCACTACCTCTATGGAAGATTATGGCTGCGGGGTTAGTGATCACTGGCTTAATGGTCAATTTATTTTGGCCAAGCATCGCGCACCAACTGAAACAGCGTTTTTCTTGAGGATTTACCTCTCCTTTAGGGCTAATGTAAAACCCTAATAGATGGTCCTTTTTTTGCCCCCGCAATGACTGTAAGATAGATATTCGTTATTTGTCGTACCCATAAAAAAGTATTTATTTAATTAGCAATTTTTTAGTCATGGAGACTTTATGAATATTCGTCGTCACATTTTTGCAGTAGCTGCTACTGCAATGCTTGCAACCGGTGCTAACGCTGCCGATATCAAACTTGGCGTTTCTGGCCCATTTACTGGCGGCTCTTCTTCAATGGGCGTGAGTATGCGTGATGGCGTACGCTTAGCTGCTAAAGAAATTAACGCTGCTGGTGGTATCAATGGCAACAAGATCGTTTTGATTGAGCGTGATGACGAAGCAAAAAATGAGCGTGGCGTGCAGATTGCACAAGAGTTGATCAATAACGAAAAAGTTGTTGCTACTTTGGGCTACATCAACACCGGCGTGGCATTGGCATCACAGCGCTTCTATCAAGATGCCAAGATTCCAGTAATGAACAACGTTGCTACTGGTTCTATCTTGACCAAGCAATTCCCTAACGCACCAGAAAACTATATTTTCCGTAATGCTGCGCCTGACAATATTCAAGCGCCATTGATCGCTAAAGAGGCGGTTGAGAAGCGTGGACTAAAGAAGGTAGCAATCTTGGCTGACTCTACAAACTACGGTCAGTTGGGTCGTGAAGACTTAGAGAAGGCACTGAAGACTTATGGCGTAACACCAGTAGCAGTTGAGAAATTCAACATTGGTGACGTGGACATGACTTCACAATTGCTTAAGGCAAAGAATGCTGGTGCTGATGTGATTTTGACTTACGCAATTGGACCTGAGTTGGCACAAATTGCTAACGGTATGGCGAAGTTGGGTTGGAAGAAGCCAATGATTGGTTCATGGACATTGTCTATGGCCAGCTTTATTGATACAGCGGGCAAGAATGGTAACGGCGCAACAATGCCACAAACCTATATTCAAACTCCATCTACAACACCTAAGCGTAAAGCTTTCCAAGCAGCTTACTTGAACGAGTTCAAGCCAAAGAATAACAACATTGCATCTCCAGTTTCTGCAGCACAAGGATATGACTCTGTTTACCTCTTGGCTGCAGCGATTAAGCAAGCAAACAGTACAGAAGGACCAAAAATTGTTGCTGCTTTGCAAGATCTGAAGGCTCCAGTTGATGGCGTTGTTATTACTTACAACAAACCATTTACTGCCTCTGATCATGACGCTATCAAGATGAAAGACGTTGTGATGGGCGTGGTTGAAAATGGCCGCGTTGAATTCTTGAATGCTGAGGATGCAACACCGAAGAAGAAGTAATTCAGACTTGCTAGCAGGCAATCGCTTTATCTTTATTGCACTGCAACATTAGAAAAACAAAGCGCCGCCCAAAAAGCGGCGTTTTGCTTACAATGTCGGATTCGTTAATAAAACAGTTTTAAGTATCTTTAGGCCAAAATAATGGACATGCTTGCTCAAATCCTCTCTAGCGGTATCGCTGTGGGGATGATCTATGCGGTAATCGCTTTCGGTTTCCAGCTCACTTTTGCCACATCAGGCACCTTGAACTTCGGTCAAGGTGAAGCGTTGATGTTGGGCGCACTAGTCGGTTTAACTTGTGTGGACACCTTCGGAATGAACTACTGGGTCATGATTCCCGTAGTGTGTTTATTCGGAATGATTCAGGGTAGTTTCGTCGAGCTCATCGGGGTGCGTCCTGCAATCAAAATTAAATCTGAGTTTGGTTGGATTATGTCCACTATCGCTCTCGGTATTATTTTTAAGAACGTAGCTGAAAACATTTGGGGGCGTGATGCATTGCCATTCCCATCACCATTGCCAATGGAGCCAATGAGCTTCTTGGGCGCTAATATTTTGCCAATGGAAATTTTGGTAGTAGTGGGCGCACTCGTGATGATGTTGTTAGTCGAGTTTTTTAACCGTAAAACGATTTACGGTAAAGCTGTAGTCGCAACAGCAAACGATCGTGATGCTGCTGGCCTCATGGGTATTAATACCAGCATGGTGATCACATTCTCTTATGCTTTGTCTTCTTTGACTGCAGCGTTCGCTGGCGTATTGATTGCGCCATTAACTTTGACTGGTGCAACCATGGGCGGTGCTTTGGGTCTTAAGGCATTCGCAGTTGCAATTATTGGTGGCTTGTCTAGCGGTATGGGAATTATTGTGGGCGGCTTAATTTTGGGAATTGTAGAAACTGCTACCGGTTTTTATTTCTCTACTGGCTATAAAGATGTGCCTGGTTTGATCTTGTTATTGCTCGTACTCGCATACAAGCCATCTGGCCTCTTTGGTAAATCTGCAATTAAGAAAGTTTAATGATGAAATTGAAGTCTCTATTACCCATATTAATTGCGATTGCGGCCCTCTTTACATTGCCGCTGTTTATTCATAATCCGTATTACATTCACTTAGTTGAAACTATTCTGATCTACACCATCTTGTTATATGGTTTGGATATCGTGGTGGGTTATGTAGGTCAGGTTTCGTTGGGCCATGCTGCTCTATTTGGAATCGGTTCTTACACAGCAGGTGTACTGTATTTCCATTTCGGTTGGACTATCTGGGGAACATTGCCGGCATCCATCATAGTGACCTCAATCTTCGGTGGCATCTTAGCTTTACCAGCCTTGAAGGTAATTGGACCTTATTTGGCTATGGTGACCTTGGCTTTCGGCACGATTGCGCAGATTCTCATCAATGAGATGACTTGGATGACCGAAGGCCCATTGGGCATCAAGATTCCTAAGCCTGATTTAATGGGCGTGCCAATGACTAAGGCTGAGTACTTCTGGATGGTTGGCATCATCCTGATCCTATCGATGATAGTCGTCGATCGTTTTGTTAAATCACAAGTGGGTCGAGCGTTTGAGGCATTGCGTGATAGCCCAATTGCTTGTGACTGTATGGGTGTATCCGTATATCGCTTTAAGGTGATTGCATTTGTGATCAGTGCAGCGTTCGCTGGTTTGGCCGGTTGCCTGTATGCCTACTCTGAGCAATATATTTCACCAAACACTTATAACAACGAACTTGCTGTTCTATTCTTGCTTGGCATCATCATGGGTGGACGTAAGTCTCGTCTTGGCGCTTTGATTGGTGCTGCCATTATTGTGTTATTACCAAAGCTCCTTGATGACATCAATCTGTTCCGTATTGTGGCTTCGATCATTGCAATCGTTGTAGTCATTGGTGCGGCAATGGCTTTGTCTAAGAAGGTTACTACTCCACGTCGCGTAGCAGTTCCAATCGCTGGTGTAGTTGGTTTGGCTGCATTCTCATTCTGGCTCAATACTATCTCTGATTGGCGCTTGAGTATTTTCGGCTTCATGATTTTGTTAGTGGTGTACTACTTGCAAAACGGTATTGTTGGTTTTGCAAAGAGCTTCTACCAATCTATTGCTGGTAAGGCTAAAACTACTCGTGGCGGCGATCATGAAGAAGTGGATGATTCCATCAGCTTTATTAGCACTGTTGCCAATAAAAACACTGGCGCTGAGCTCTTGAAGGTTGACTCATTGTTAATGCAGTTTGGTGGCCTAAAGGCTTTGAATAATGTTGATCTCAGCGTCAAGCGCGGCACGATTCATGGTCTGATCGGTCCTAACGGATCCGGCAAGAGCACGATGATGAACGTATTGACGGGTATTTATATCCCTACAGCTGGTAGCGTGCTCTACGCTGGTGAAAGCGTTGTTGGTAAGACTTCATCCGATATCGCTTTGTCAGGTATTGCGCGTACTTTCCAAAACGTTCAGCTCTTTGGTGAAATGACCGCAATCCAAAATATTTTGGTTGGTTTACATCACACCTTTAAGTCAAACATGGTGGAGATTGCATTGAATCTTCCACGTTACAAGAGAGAAGAAGCCGAAGCTCATGCTCGTGCATTGGCGCTTCTCAAGTTCGTTGGTCTTGATGACTTGGCAAATGAAGAGGCGCGTAACTTGCCATATGGCAAGCAACGCTTACTCGAGATTGCCCGTGCCTTGGCCCTTGACCCAGAATTGCTCCTCTTGGATGAGCCAGCTGCAGGTTTGACAGCACCAGATATCAAAGAACTCTTGCGCATTATTCGCAAGATTCGTGATAGCGGTATTACCTTCATCCTGATTGAGCATCATATGGATGTGGTTATGTCAGTGTGCGATACCGTTTCTGTATTGGACTTCGGTCAGAAGATTGCAGAAGGTAAACCAGCTGAAGTTCAGGCAGACGAGAAGGTGATTCATGCCTACTTGGGTACTTAATCACTAGAACTATATTGAATCGGTAAATACCATGTTATCTATTAAGAATCTTGAAGCAGGCTACGGCAAAGTGAAGGTCCTTCACGGCATCAATATTGATGTCCCTAAAGGCCAGGTCATCACTTTGATTGGCTCTAACGGCGCCGGCAAAACAACAACCATGCGCGCTATTACTGGCATGATCAAGCCAACAGCTGGTGAAGTGACCTTGGGCGGCGAAAAAATTGATGGTTACGACTCCCATAAAATCGCCCGCTTAGGTTTGGCGCATAGCCCTGAAGGTCGTCGTGTATTTACGACGATGTCAGTCACTGACAATTTATTGCTTGGCGCGTTTCCACGCTTTACTGGAAGCCGTCCAAAAGGTGACATTAAGAACGATTTGGAAAAGTCTCTCGAAATGTTCCCGCGCCTCAAAGAGCGTCGCAATCAGTTGGCAGGTACTTTGTCAGGTGGTGAGCAGCAAATGCTGGCAATGGCTCGTGCGGTAATGTTAAATCCAGAGATCATTCTTTTGGATGAGCCATCGATGGGTCTGGCACCAATTTTGGTGGAAGAGGTGTTTAAGATTATTTCTAATCTCAAGTCACAAGGTGTCACTATGTTGTTGGTGGAGCAGTTTGCTGCTGCAGCCTTGAACGTAGCCGATTACGGTTATGTTCTTGAGAACGGAAAAATTGCTACCCACGGTCCAGCAAGCAAGCTCAAAGATGATCCAGCTGTGAAGGCTGCATATTTGGGTGGAGCAGGTGGCCACTAAGTAGCTTGCTGAACTGTGAGCTGCAAGTAAAAAAGCCCTTAGCAATAAGGGCTTTTTCTTTTCCACAATATTTACTTAGTTTGATATCAGCTTAATAGCCTCGCGTATCAATAGTGCTCGGTATCCCATGTAGATTGCTACCAAGGTGAATCCAAATAGAAATAGCTTAGGAACGAGCGCGCCCTCTATTAGTAGCTCGCTATTTAGCAAACCCACAGCCACTGCGAGAAAGAACAGAGCTCCTAATGCTGAGACAAGCCAATTTTCATGGCCGCTTACTTGTTGAGTTTGATTTTTATAGGCAAGCACCTGGAATAGATTGCCTTTGGTGTAACCAGAAACTATTAGAGCATCTCCATCGGCAATCTTCATCGGGGATGAAAATTTGGCTTCTATATTTTGAGTGCCTAAATTAAATTTAGAAATGTAAAAACGTTGGTAGTACTGAGAGGAATGATCGTGTGTTGGCTTTTCAGGATTGACGTATTCCAGAAGCTCATTGTTGAGATTGCTGACGGTTCCAGAAATAGCGCTCACTGATCCAGCTAAAAAAGAATGGGCAGTATTTGGTTTGGTTACTGACATAAAAAGAGCTCCCAGGAGTCCAAAGAACAGTATAAAGAGGGCTGAGGCAATAGGTCGCTTCATAGGCTGTGAATGCTTTTAATCACCAAGCTGACAGCCACTCCAAGCGTGAGGAGGGCAAAGATTTGTTGGAGTCTTGGACCGCTTAATTTTTTACCTACCGATCTACCTAGGAGAAGGCCACATAAAGCTCCTAAGGAGAATGGTGCTGCCAGCCCTAAATGCAGATTGCCCGAAAGGGCTGAATATACTACCCCTCCGCTAGAAATGATTGCTAGCACGCCTAATGAAGTAGCCACAATAGATTGCACCGGTAAATCCGTATAACGCTTTAATGCAGGAACAATCACGAAACCTCCGCCTACTCCTAGCAGTCCCGATAGAAAACCTGCCCAGCCCCCTGAGAGCATTAATGCTCTAGCGCAGGGAATATTCCAATGTAATTTGCCAACTTTAGTATTCAGGAGGCATGGAGGTGGCTTGCGAATTGGTTTAGGGAGATGAAGTATTTCTCTTCTGGCTTCAAGGAGTGTTCGACCCGAAACAAAAAATAGGGTGCAACTAAACAGAATGAGTAGTGGCGCATTTGGCACGCTTTGAGCGACCCACAGCCCAAGCGGTGAAAGCAGGAGTCCAAATGCCGCCATAAAACCTGCTGCCTTGTAACGCAAAATTTTATTTTTTAATCCAAGTAAGGCGCCAATGCCAGCCGAGAGCGCAATGGCAGACAATGAGATAGGTGCCGCTTCAGCTATTGGTAAGTGCAGAACAAATACCAACAAAGGAACCGACAAAATACCGCCGCCTGCGCCAGTGAGGCCCATTAATAGGCCAACCATGATGCCTAGGCAAGGGCTGATGAGGATTGAGTAGTCCATTGCAATTAATTTTATATTAAGATAATATATAAATATATATATCAATTACTTTTTTTCGAGTGATGATGCTATTTTTCTGAAATGACTGCCATGAACCCAATCCCTCGTGCTGATGTGAAAGCATTTTTTGATCCAGAAACTTGGACTTTTACTTATGTGGTGTATGCGGGCAAAGGCAGTCCATGCGTAGTCATAGATTCGGTGCTGAACTATGACTCCAAATCGGGCAGAACCGCTACTCGGTCTGCTGATGAGGTCATTGGCTTTATCCAAGGCGAGCAGTTACAGCTAGTTTGGATTTTAGAAACCCATGCCCATGCAGACCACCTGACAGCAGCTCCCTATATACAAAGCAAGCTGGGCGGAAAGATTGTGATCGGGGATCACATTACCAATGTACAAAGCGTATTTAAGGGTGTATTCAATCTCGATGAGCAATTTGCAATTGATGGTTCTCAGTTTGACTACTTATTAAAAGATGAGGAATCTCTGCCATTTGGAAACCTCTCTTTAAAAGCGCTATATGTTCCCGGTCATACCCCTGCGTGCATGGCTTATGAAATTGGGGGTGCATTATTTGTTGGGGACACCCTCTTTATGCCGGATGTTGGCACGGCACGCTGTGACTTTCCCGGGGGAAGTGCTCAGACCTTGTATCAGTCTATTCAGAAGGTATTAGCCTATCCTGATGAGACAAAGCTATATATGTGCCATGACTACCCACCTACCGATCGCCCGGTGGCCAACTGCACAAACGTTGGCGAGGAAAAGAAATCCAATATTCATGTACACGCAGGTATCAGCGAGAATGATTTTGTGCAAATGCGCAACAAGCGTGACGCTACCTTAGATATGCCCAATCTCATCTTGCCATCTATTCAGGTTAATATTCGCGCGGGCCACCTTCCTGAGCCGGAGGCTAATGGCAAATCCTATTTAAAAATACCAATCAACGCTCTTTAATATGACCATCACCAAATCCGAGCTAAAAAAAATGCAGGCATCTGCAGCTGATGCCTGTAAGTTAATGAAAGTATTGTCCAATAGCGACCGCATGATGCTCTTATGTGAAATTGGACAGGGTGAAAAATGCGTTGGCGAATTAGAAGCTGCTATAGACTTGCATCAGCCTACCTTATCCCAGCAGTTGACCGTGCTTCGCAAAGAAAAGTTGGTAAAGACACGCAGAGAGGGCAAGCAAATCTATTATTCATTGGCCAGTGAAATAGCTACGGCTGTAATGAGCTTGCTCTATAAGCACTACTGCAAAAAGTAATAGATCTAACTGGGTGTCTGCGCGTACATTACATGCGCTTATTGGCTTCCCGAATTTTCTGAAATACATGCAGCATAAAAATAGAAAAAAATAGTAGCCCCACTATCCAGTGCGCAAAGATGACTTCATCTCGAATAGCTTCGGGGCCGTAATACAGTAAGGCGCCTGAAACCATGAGTGCAACCAAAAATATCAACTGACTAAAACCGCTCAGCCATTTACGTTTTGATTTATAGCCTGCCTTGAGGTGGAAGGGCAGTACTGAACCTAAGGCTAGAGTAGCGAACATGGCTGCTATCCCATGAGTAATCAAGATATGGCGCGATCCAAAAGTATGACGCTGGATTTGAAATTCATGCCCTATGAGATAGAGTAAACCAGAGACAGAGCAGGCAAAAATTCCGCTGATGACAAATGCTCTTTGCCAGTTAGGCATCTTCCCAAGCCGACTCATGCTGCAATCCTGATCGCTTGTGCGGAAAACTGATTAAAACAGGGGTGATCATGGTTGTTGGATAGGACCAGTACTTTGGTTAGTGCATCGGCATAAACGCATTCTTTGGCGAGAATGGAAAACGAGCCTGAAACTTCTATATGAGCATCCTCAGGAGTATTGGCCAAAGGGTTGATGAGATGACTTCTTTGTTGGTCTCGTTTAGCGAAATACAAACTACTTGTTGCAATAGCCCCATTTTCTAAAGAGCCAATTTCAATGAGCTCATTGGGAAGATGAGGGTTTCGTAATTGAATAGGGCGGGAAGTATTTCCGAAAGCTCGCAAGTCTCCGCCAGCATTGACTAAACCAGAAGTCACTCCTTCTGACATCAAGACCCTTACAGCCATATCAACAGCAAACCCCTTAGCAATACCACCAAGGTCTAAGCAAACTGGGCGGGATGATTTAATGAGGTCAGGAGCCAAGAAATGGATATCCTCAATGCCACCAAGATCATGGTTAGATAGGTTGATATGGCGTGGTAGTAATCCTGCAGCAACTAAGCGATGCCCTATGCCGCAATTAAATAAACCATCGGATGCGGAATAAATTTCTTTGGCAATCTTGATAAGTTGTGCAGTCCATGGGTGTATCTCTACTGCCGCTATGTGAGCATGGCGGTTAATTTGACTTAGCTCGCTGTGGGGGTTGTGAAATCCCATTAGCTCCTGAATACTTTGAATAACGGAAAAGGCACTTTCAACCGCTACTTGCATCTCATCATCAATTGCAATCTCAACAAAGGTTCCTAGAAGTGGTTTGCAGCGAGTCATGGCTATTCACTTATTTATTAGCGAGCGGTTTTGGGTTGGCATTTTTGAGGGCCAAGTCATAAAGAGTGGTGACTCGCTTGACTCCATCGGTAATATGTTTGCAAGACAGTGTTGCCCCTCCAATATTTTGAATATCTTGATTCAATTTGATGGGGTCGCTGACTGTTTTGCCGACAAATTGCTTGCGCCAATCAGGCTCAGCAACCTCGTAGCCATACGATTCAACATATTCAAGGATTTCAATACCCAAAATAATACCGCTAGGGCTTAGTGCTACTGCGTAGGTAATCATTTCATGCTTGCCAATCACTTCATCAATGACTAGCCAGCTTCCATCTGCAGCTTTCCAGATGCGCTCACCTTTAAATGGATAACGAATGCTCGAAGCAGCCCGCATCTTTTCTTGTAAGTCATCAGTAATGATGATGGGGTTCTTGGTTAGCGTTTTGTTTGGCAGAAGTATTTTTAGAGCCTGCTCCACCGATGTATAAATTTTTGCTTGGGCAATCATGGGGATGCTCGCAATTGCCACGCCAACCAATGCATAAGGGTTTGGCTTCCAGTTCATCTTGACATCAATTCAAAGGAAAGCCAAATTTGACAATGAATTCATTTACAGAATGGCTGTCCCAGACGCGTGCATTCGAGCACTCTGCTTCTCCCCCACCCATGCAATTACCACCAGCAAGTTGATAGCGCCAAGCCCCAGTGACCCACCAGTCTTTAGCGGCATAGTGCACATTAGGACCTACAAAAGTAGCGCGCTGTACTTGATTGCGTAAATTCAGCTCTGAGTAATCGTTATGAAAGCGCGCCTCTACTCCAGCTGACCACTTTGGAGCAAAGCGATAGCTAGCACCCACCAAAAAATCCAACATAGATTCAGGAACGTTACCGTTTTCAATAAACTTCAGTCGCTCATTAGCAACTACCACGTTTCCTGCTAACACCAAACGATCATCAATGAAGTTGGATTGGAGTAATAATCTAGCCTCAATCTCATCCTTATTGCGTCCCCAGGTAGGCTCAAGGTAGAGTCCTACACCAACAGGTGATGTAACGGGATTGGTGATTCGATAAATCGCCTCCAGTGATCCTCCTTCAATACCGCTTTTTCTATAGGCGGTAGATGGGTCATGTGACGACGGCACGCCATATCCACCTGTGCATGTCGGCGAGTCGCCACACGCTTCGGGGTTGGTGTAGTTTTGATCCGCATTGGTGTAGTACGAATTGATATAACCAGCAACCTGCAGATCATTGGTTAAGCCATATTCAAGTTCGGTCCTAGCAGTCCATGCATCATAGGTTCCCGCAGCCTGCTGCTTATTGAGTTGCAGGCGTTGCTCAAATTCGAGCTTCCCTTTGGGCTGTAAATCTAATGTGTAAATCCATCCAAAGACACCCTCTCCCGCAAAGGAAAAGGAACAGTGGATTGCAGATGCAATGAAAAAGCTGAAGGCAAGAAGTCTTTTGATAGTGAGTTTCATAGTCTTAAACAGGGTGGTTGGAAATATTGGTAAATGAGAATGGTTCTCAATATAGTATATCAAATGAGAACGATTCTCATTTGAATAAATCACCCTGATGCGATAAATGCCGAGTTCAGTAGGGGTAAATAATCTTTGCTTGTAATATTTCCTTTCAATGAATGCAGAAGCTCTAGAAAAACTCGTTTTAATGAAGATGCCCTTTGGTAAATATGCTGGCCGAGCATTGGCCGATCTGCCAGGCAATTATTTAGCGTGGTTTGCCAGAGAAGGGTTTCCTAAAAGCGAGCTAGGTCAGCTATTGGAGTTGATGCATACCCTTGACCACAATGGTTTGCGTGGACTGTTGGCGCCTATTCAAAGAGCGCATGGTTTGCAGGCTAAATCAAAATTGCTTTGAATTACTTGCTGCGAATAATCGCCACCACTCGATTGCGCTCGTAGCTTACTGTTGCGGAGTCGGGTGGGCTACTTTGAAGCAAACTCACATGCATACCTGTATGCACCTCAATGTGCTTGGCTAGCCTTTTGGCTAGGTCACTGTTGCGATCATATTGAATCTCAATGCTAGCCACTTTGCCTTCCTTAGCTCGCGCAATGATGTCATCGACTTTATTGATGGCGTAATCATCAAAGAATACGGGGTACCATCCGCCCACCATAGCCTTCTGAGCCTTTGCTGGTAAAGGTTCTTGACCTTTAGGCGCAGTTGCATTTGTGGCGCTATCAATCGGCAGATGAAAATCAATCCCTGTTTTCTGCACCAACTCCTGATAAGTGATGGGGGGAGTCATATTGGCTTCATTGGTGTTTTCAATCCAATAAGCCCAAGCTGTTTTCTTATTGGGGTCGTACACCAACTTATATAAATGGCTCGGAATGGTTACGCGGCTTTTGCCTATGGTCCCGCTATTCCCGGTTGAGCCAGTAAACACATAAATATCACCCGCCGCTCTTTTGACATAGGCGCGGGTTGGTTCTTCCACATTCTTTGCCCAGATGCCCTGATTGTTTTGCCTGGCTTGCGGCATCATATTGGCCAAAGAGAAAGATTGCGCCATAGCCCGCTCGTTGTTCATATCGCCTGCTGGAGCGTTGTGACCTCGATCAAAGCCACTGCCACGGTAGTCTGCAAGGAGCGATCTCTCAGCAAAGGGAAGCCTTGCCTCCTCATAGAATTGATTGGTTCTACGAGGATGTGGAGCAGATAACTGCTCTTTATTTAATTTCTCTACTGTGTAGATGGGCTTCTTATCTTGCGCGCTGTAATAGATTGCAAAACTATCAAAGCAAAGGTCTCGGCCAGATTGTGAGCTGCTGGGTACCTGTTGGTTTGGAAAGAGATCCTTGCATTCCTCAAACGCTGCAAAGGCAGTTAAGGATGTGAAGAGGGCTACATAGACAAAAAGTTTACGAAGGTATCTCATGGTTTATTAGTGTAGGGCCTAGTCTCAAAGGGCATTTATTTTTCTCATGGGCTAGCTCTAGAGCTAATGGGTAACAGTGCTAATGAATTTCTTTTTACACCCCAATAATCATTTTTCTCTGCACCAACTCTGATGAATCTCTGCCTGAAGTCAATCAGTGCCTCGCACTACCAGTAGAAAATTTCTAGGCTGCAAACACTAGATGTATGGCTTTTTAGGGTCAATTTTTATTTCAAATGGCAAAAAAGTCTGAATTCAGACAATTTTTTATAGTGTGAAATTAGCGCCTCCTAACTTTTATAAGTCATTGATATCATTGAAATAAATTGTTTCCAAAAAGGTTATATACGGGATCTCCCGTATTTCTAGATCAATAAGTTATCAAAAGTGGATTCTTTATTCTTGACTTGATATAAGAACCTTTTTAGGATGACCCATGTTTTTTACATATTGCGGTGCAGCATAAAACGGTAGTTAGGTTTTTTGGGGTCTCGCAAAAAAATGAATGAGTAAATGTTTATCCAACAATTTGAGTGATCTGCAGAGTGTGCAGCCGGCAATGTCGACTGCTAAGGATCTGCTGGCGCACGCCATGGCCCCTATCTATCGGGTCATTAATGGCTTACTCATTGTTACTGTATTTATGGTGGTTGGCCTTTGGCTCTCGGGTAACGGTACGAATGCTGGTGCATTTGATTTGGCTCGCATCCTGGTTCCGGATGAGGCTCGTCATATGGTTTGGAGTAATGGCTTTGGCATGCTCAACCAATATCAAGATTCCACTGAACTTGCTGCTGCTCCAGCATCAGATACCGAAATTGCATCAGTCATTTATAGCAAGTCTAAGGCTGCTGGAAATGCTGGCCTACTCAGCGCCAAGCAACAAACGGTAGCTCTCCTGATGCCATCTGTAGCGCAACTCCAAGTTAAATCGATTTCCCATTTATCTGATCGCATCCCCTCGTCGAAGATGGATCCACAGGCTTTAGATAGCAACTTGATGGGCTCCATTCAAAATCAACGTGCAGTCGCTGATTTCTTTGAGAAAAAATACAACTTAGATCGCGCCAAAATTGAAGAGTACGTTTCCAACACTATCTTGATTGCCAAAGAGGTCAATATTGACCCTGTGTTGTTGTTGGCAGTCATTTCAGTGGAGTCTAACTTCAACCCAAACACTAAGAGCCATGCTGGTGCTGAAGGTCTCATGCAGGTGATGACATCTGTTCACAAAGACAAGTACGCTCTTTTCGGCGGAACCTCTGAAGCAGTTAAGCCGGAAGTCAATATTCGCGTTGGCGCTTATATATTGAAGTACCTGATCGCAACTACTGGATCTTTGCGCAATGGCTTGAAATATTATGTTGGCGCAGCAAACGCTGAGAATGATGGCGGCTATGCCGATAAGGTGATGGCAGAAAGAAATCGCTTAATTGGCTTATGCCAAAACAAATCACCTAATCGTTTGACATTAAACGGCAAAGATCTGAGATCGTAATCCTGACTTGATGGATAAGCAAAGGCCACCCAAGGGTGGCCTTTTTGCTGAAGCAAACGCCTAGTAGAGCTTAGTTCACGCCATGCAATTCCACATCAAAGACTAGGGTCGCATTAGGCGGGATAACACCGCCAGCGCCACGAGCGCCATAACCCATCTCTGAAGGAATGATGAGGGTGCGCTTGCCGCCAATTTTCATGCCGGCTACACCTTGATCCCAGCCCTTGATCACATGTCCAGCGCCCAATGGGAAGCTAAACAATTGACCGCGGTCTAAGGAGCTGTCAAATTTCTGACCTTTATGGTCAGGGGCCTTCTCATCGAAGAGCCAGCCTGTATAGTGCACGTCTACATGATTGCCGGCAACTGCTTCTTTGCCTTCACCAACGACGGTATCGATTTTTTTGAGTTCACTCATGATGGTTTCCTATTTCACGCAAATTGATTGGCTAGTATATTCTGAGCCTTATTAATCCACAGGGTGAACTTCATTTCATCGGTATGTATGACAAATTATTGGCCTAACTGCGCATATAAAACCTTAAAAATCAGTCCCGACCACCAGTTATTGGTGACTGATGACTTTTTGCGCACCTACCTACAGAGGCCAGAGTTAAAGCTAGTGGCTGAGTCCTGCGCGGCTGAGCATGCCTTGCACCAGCGCTTAGTTGAGAACCCCCGAGCAGAGATTGCCGAGAGCGAAATTACTGCCATGGCCGATGTCGATATTCAGGAAAACTATCGTATCTGGTTGCGCTTTAGGGCTCGCATGCTTTCTGCAAGCTCTCTAGAGGGTTTCTATATGAGCCTCTTTCAGGGTGACGGGGTAGATGTACCGCCATTATTTGTGGCACATCTTGCCCAGATATTTGTGAGGCATATTCTGGGTGATGATGCTCACCCAATGGATGTGCGCATGGGTGAGATCTTTTTTAGACCTCAGAAAATCAGCGTAATTGAAGATAGCATTGTGATGGGTGCAGATGACGAGGTTGTAACGCGTCATAGTCAGGCTAGCGAAACAGGAAACATTATGGATTTGCTTAAAGGAAAATCCATGGCAATGCGCACTGCTGACTTGGATGTTCTGCATGAGGACAATGCTGACGAATATTGGGCGCGCAATGAAGATTTTGATTTTGCTGTTCAGTTAAATTTTGGGCATGCCCCGATTAATCATTTTTGCCGCGTACTGGAAAAGTGGGTAAAGCATTTCTTGGGAGCAGGGGTACGTTTGACTCCAATGCAGCAAATTAGCGACCCTAAATGGTCATGGCATGTGGGCTTGGATGCTGCGGCCAGCGAAATACTGAATAAGCTCTATAACAAAGAGTTGCTCGATGCTGATGAGCTGCAAAAGGTAATTTGCTTATTCCGCCTCGATTTTTTGGATGAGACGGCAGTTGCCCATGTGCAGCAAGGTAAGCCGGTGTATATGGCAATTGCCATGAATGATCAGCAGCTATTGAAGTTAAAGCCACAAAACGTCTTATTTAATTTACCGCTCGCAAAAGTTTCCTGAGCTAGTTTGATTGCAAACCTTGCTTTCTCTGCTTGCTGGCAAGCCAAATCAAGGCTAATCCGGTCACCACGACTGGGGTAATTGATCCTAAGTTCAGGATATTCCACCCTTGTGAAGTAATGAGTGCGCCAGAGCCAAACGAAGTAAAGGCCATCGTGCCAAATACAAAGAAGTTGATGGCTGCCTGAGCTTTATCACGCTCATTGGGTTTGTAGGCAGTCATTGCTAATGAGGTTGCGCCAGTAAATAAAAAATTCCATCCGACACCGAGCAAAAAGAGGGCGATAAAAAATTGATGAAGATCAGTTCCCGTGAGTGCGATGGCGATGCAGATAAAGTTAAGTACAACGCCAGTGCCCATTACTTTGAGTGTGCCAAAGCGTTGAATAAGTGAGCCTGTAAAAAATCCTGGTGCAAACATGCCAATCACATGCCACTCAAGCACTAGCGCAGTGTCTGAAAATGGCAGGCCGCAAATTTGCATGGCCAATGGGGTGGCTGCCATCAGGAGGTTCATAACTCCATAACCCAATGCTGCCCCAATGATTGCCACCATAAATGCGGGTTGCCGCAGGATTTCTTTAAGAGGGCGCCCATCTGCAAGTGAGTGCTGAGTTTTAAATTCTTCTGGGAAATGGATAAATTGCATTACAAAGATGCCGATAAAGCCAGCAATAGAAAGTGTGAGGTAAGCCCCCAAAAATGCTGTATCGAAGAGATCTCGAGTCCATGAGGCTAAATTGGGACCAATCACTGCGCCCAAGATGCCGCCTGCCAATACCCAGGAAACCGCTTTATCACGCTGACTCACATCGGTGAGTTCAGCAGCTGCAAATCGATACAACTGGCCATTCGCGCTGTAATAGCCAGCAATAAAGGTGCCAATGACCAAAAGCCAAAAGTTTTTGCTAATCGCGGCATATGCACAGAGCAGGGCTGAAAGCATTGCTACCAATAAGCCCAGTTGGAAGGAGATCTTGCGACCAAAGTGGTTTTGGGACTTAGCGACGATCGAGGTAGAAAAGGCGCCACCGACAACATAGCCCATGACAGGTAGGGTTGCCATCCAGCTGACGGGCGCTAGGCTAAAGCCTACTAAGCCATTAATCGCTATAAAGGTGACGTTATTGGTTAAGAAAAGACCTTGGCAAATAATCAGCAGCACCAGGTTTCGATTGAGTAAGGGCTGTTTGCTGGTCATGGATGGCAGTTTACGGTGAAATTGCTCTTTGGGTTGTCTCGGTGGATTCCCTTAAATTGACCATTTGTATGGCATTTTGGGGTGCAAAGCACCATTTTTATCAAGTCCGATGATTTAAAATGGAGGACTCGCCTCATTTGCAAAGTGTCCGTTAAAAGCGGCTGATGAAATGGGGAATATGAGAGTGGCAGGGTAAAAACCTGACTCTGTAAATTTATCAATATTGAGGAAACGTTAATGGCTTCAGAGAAATCAAAGATTATTTACACGCTGACAGATGAAGCGCCACTTTTGGCGACTTGTGCATTTCTGCCGATCATTCGTACTTTTACTGCGCCCGCTGGTGTAGACATTGTGAAGAGCGACATTTCTGTTGCCGCTCGAATATTGGCTGTGTTCTCTGATTGCCTGACTGCCGAGCAAAAAGTCCCTGATAATTTGGCGGAGCTTGGCAAGATGACTTTATTGCCTGACACCAACATTATTAAGTTGCCAAACATTAGTGCATCCGTACCTCAATTGCTTGCGGCAATCAAGGAATTGCAATCTAAGGGTTACAAGATCCCTAATTTTCCAGATGATCCGAAGACTGATGAAGAAAAAGCAATTCGTACTCGCTATTCCAAGTGTTTAGGTAGCTCTGTAAATCCAGTGTTGCGTGAAGGTAACTCTGATCGCCGCGCTCCCCCCGCTGTTAAGCGTTATGCGCGTAAGAACCCACATTCCATGGGTGAGTGGAGCCAAGCTTCCCGTACCCACGTATCCCATATGCATGGTGGTGATTTCTACTCAAGCGAAAAGTCTATGACTATGACTAAGGCCTGCAATGTAGCAATGGACTTAGTGACTAAGAGCGGCAAAACGATTGTGCTCAAAGCAAAGACGCCTTTATTGGTTGGCGAAATTATTGACAGCATGTTCATGAGTAAAAAAGCACTTTGCGAGTTCTATGAAAAAGAAATCGAAGATGCCTATAAGACTGGCATGATGTTGTCCTTGCACGTGAAGGCAACCATGATGAAGGTTTCTCACCCCATCGTGTTTGGTCACGCAGTGAAGATTTTCTACAAAGATGCTTTTACCAAGCATGCCAAGTTGTTCGAAGAGTTGGGTGTAAACGCCAACAACGGTATGAGCAGCCTCTATGACAAGATCAAAACACTGCCAGAGTCTAAGCGCGAAGAAATCATTCAAGATTTGCATGCTTGCCATGAGCATCGCCCAGCTCTGGCGATGGTTGATTCTGCCAAGGGAATCACCAACCTACATTCGCCTAGCGATGTGATCGTGGATGCATCTATGCCTGCCATGATTCGTGTTGGCGGCAAGATGTGGGGCGCAGATGGTCGTTTACATGACACCAAAGCTGTTATCCCAGAAAGTACTTTTGCCCGTATCTATCAGGAAATAATCAATTTTTGTAAGACACACGGTAATTTTGATCCA
>Ga0114968_10001477_pt1 | contig 18012 bp, 20 predicted proteins | sample M_130807_EF_Meta_FD_87020 | JGI IMG/M metagenome (GOLD analysis project Ga0114968, IMG submission 87020) | Freshwater microbial communities from Lake Montjoie, Canada to study carbon cycling - M_130807_EF_MetaG | ecosystem: Environmental > Aquatic > Freshwater > Lake | place: Lake Montjoie...
AATTTTTTTTTTTATTTTTTTTTATAAATTTATTAAGTATAAATATTTTTATTAATCATTATTTATATTTTTATAATTATAATTAAAAGATATAATAATATTGTTGATAAATTTAAAATATTATATAATTATAAAAATAAAAACATGAAATTAATTAAAAATAAATATACTACTATTGTTTTAGCGTTATTGTCGGTAGTTCTTTTATTTTGGGTATTCAATTATATTCATTACTTAACTAAAAATGGCTATTATGTAGAATGTTTTGATTCTAATATAGCACTATACAAAGACACTGGCTCACCTACAACAAATCACACCGTAGATTTACCTTTAACTTCAAAATTTAGTTGTAGCAATTTCTGTGCTCCTGCTACAGCTCGTTGCGCCATCACGGGTAATCAATGTATGGCAGACATTGATTGTCCTGGTTGTAATCCATATGGTGCAAATAGTTCTAGTAAAAAACTAAAACCAACTGCAAATGTTCCTGGATTAAATGATGCTGGTAAGTTAACATGGGGTGTTACACCAACGTACTCAACATTAACTACAGATATAGGAACTCAAGCAAAACTCTTTACATCCAACAAGGAAAAATTGGATAGGTCTCCTCAAGCCAATTTTGGCGTAAATACATGGAGCAATGATTTTGAAGGTGGGCAAAACTTATTTGATCAACGTTATAAGCCTTCTGGGTTACAATTTATGCCTAATTATGATAAACGATATACTACTACTGGACTATTTTTGGATGATGGTCCTATAGCATCAAATGCGTACATACATTTACAATGAACCATTTTGCATCAATTGTTGTTAGGCAACTTTTGTTGCTAAAAGTGTTAACAAATGTTAACTTTTTACGTTTAGATGTCAATAAATGTTTGTCATAACTACTTTTTGCCGTCAAAATTTATGAAAAAATCACAAACCGTTTAACTCTTATCAATACCGACTACCTTGGCTATTTTCTTGATGATTTTGGTGTCCTTTTCATAATCATTATCTCCTTTTCCTCCCATGGATTCATATATTATTGTATTGTATTGACTATTTTTTTTGGAATCGTATTCTTCGCAATCAGGATATTTCTCTCTGAATGCTTTGAACATACAAATATTTTTATGTGCAATCTTCCGAATAGCCTTCCTCAATTTTTTGTTTGCTTCATCTTCCTTTTCCCAAACATTGTCCTCTTTTACATACATAACCTCTCTTTTCTGGTCAGTACAATGAACTGGGCGTTTTTCCACTTCTAAGGCCTGTAAATTTTTAATGATTATATTGGAAATACCTTCAATATAACCAACCTTTCCTACATTCTCTAAATCTGAAACTTGCAATTGTAGCGATTCTATAAAATCGCTAATATTCATAGCATCTTTGCAAGTCTCATTTAAAAAAACATGTAAATTGAATGTTTTGTTATGCGAGTTTATAGTATTATTATTGTTAATAGTATTATTACTTCCATTTTTAACAATTTCAAGGATAATTTGTTTGATATCATATTGTTCTTTGATTAAATCATTATTTTGTTTAAGTAATAATTCTATAATATCGTCTTTGTTATTATTTTCATTGTTAGCATTGTTAGCATTGTTAGCATTATCATAATTATTATCATTATTATTTTCAAATTGTTGGCTATTAGTAATTAATTTACACTTTAGATTATGTTTCCATAATCCGCTTTTATTATTATATTCTTTATTGCAATTTTTGCACATATATTTATTTTTGCAACTTTTTTGCAACTTTTTGCAACTTTTTAGTTCCAGTTGGTTTCCATTTTCGGTTCTCGCATGTTTCAGTGACAAAATATGTTTGTTGTAACTGCTCTTACGTGTTGTATTATAGTGACATATGTCACAATAATAATTAGTGCAACTTTTTTGCAACTTTTGGTTTCCTAAAGTTTCCAAAGTTTCCATATTTTATAAAAAGAAAAAATATTTCAGTTTTTATAAAAATTTTATCATAATAAAACAAAAATTATTTTTTTGGCACTCGCATGCTAATTTTCAATTATGGTCACAAAGTTTGTTTTTGCCAAGACCTTTTTGGATTTTTGAAAAATGGACAAAAAAAATGTCCAAAATTGAAAATCCCAAAATACTTTTGGAAAAAAAAATAAAGTTAATATAATAAATCCCAAAAACAACTTAAACCCAGCTGAAAAAAAGGAACCATCTAGAAAGCGTGGAAAACATAATACAAAACAATATAAAAACACAAACCCAAATTTAAGTATATAACCCATACATCATCTCAAAGAATGATACATTTTATTTATCCAATGATAATGAATTTATTTTACGTAAACGTATCAAAAAAAGACTTTCAATCCGTTAATCCCAATGTTGTCTACATTTTTTCATTATGTCATAATTTAGCTTTGCAAATTTTTAGTTTGTATACTTTTATTCGTTTGTCAAGTGTATTCACACAAAACACTATTATTGCAAAACGTGAATATTATTTTAGTATGTCAGGCGTAGATTCTTTGTTATTTTGGTTTTATCTTTCAAAATATTATGAATTTATTGATACTTTTATTTTGTACGCTAAAAAAAGGGACCCGATATTTCTGCAGAAATTTCACCATATGGGAGCCACTATTATATGGCATTTAGGTTATGTATATAAATTGGATGTGATATTTTTTGCAAGTTTATTGAATTCAGGCGTTCATTCCATAATGTATTTATATTATTTTTGTTCTATGCTTCCAGTTCTGGGAAAGAAAATACGAAAATATAAGATTTATATCACTAATATTCAAATTGCACAATTAGCTTATGGAGCATTTGCAATTAGTTGGCATTATTATGGCATTGAAAATAATATTAATAAATGTATTATTATTATTTTTGATGTTTATATCGGGATTTTGTTAGTTTTATTTTGTCAACTCCTATCAACCTTTATAAAAGGTTGAACCAAAATCTACTTTTCCCAAAAATAGAGCAAAATATTTGGCTCAACCTTTTCTAAAGGTTGATTTATTTGTGATAGCGACGTGTCTTCTTGGCTCTAGTTTTGCGATGACGTCTGGTTTTACGCTTTCCACCACTTGTTATTTTCTTTAAATTATTTTTTGATAAATTAGAATTTTTAAAATCGCCACCAATCTCTCCTAAATGATTTATTATAAGTTCTTTGTCTTTGTTTTTATTTTTTAATGTAAGTATGACACGTGTACCACCTCCATCGCGGTCTATATCTTTTGATTTAATTGTATATTCTTTATCTTTATAACTGATTTTATCTCCAGTTTTCAACGCATTTACATCATTCCATTTATTTATTATACTCATTCTTATATAATAAATAAATATTAATTATTTTTTTTTGATTTTACCTTTTAGAAAAAGGTAAAACCAAAATCTACTTTTCAAAAAAGTAGAGCAAATTTACCTTTTAGAAAAAGGTAAAACCAAAAAAATCAAAGGATTTGGCTCCACCTTTCTTAAAGGTGGATTAGGTAGCATACATAAGTCCCGCATTTCCACCCACAAACACTACCATATTAATCCGTTCTTCCATGACATACAAATTATAATTGTATTCATAAATACGCCAGGTAGGTTTATTGATTCCAACAATATCCCCAGATTCCGGATCGCAAATTGTCAAAACTTGCGCTAAAGGATCTAACGCAGGAATAGTTGTTGTAAACTCCAATTGCACTTGATTAAAACGATTCATATTAATAGCACCAGACGGCTGAAGATCTAAAGGCGATGTATTCAAACAAAAATTATAACAATAAAGGCCCTCCGGTGCTGAACCAGCAGTTCTAGTAAATTTTTCTATATAATTAAAGACACCAGCATCCTGTATATTTTCTCTATATTGTCCATCCAATAATATCCCCATTCTAATTAGTATTTCTTTAATATTTTGCGTAGTATATGTACCCGACGTCACATAACCAGTTAATCTCCCATCTGGATTAACACCTGGACCAATTTGTTTCCCATTAGATAACGTATAATTTCCGACAGTAGGAGCCGGTTGAACATCGGAAGGCAAATAATTATACGGCCAATTACTGTAATTGGTCCATTCATTACGTAGATTTGCGTCACTTCTTTGGAAATAAAACATCCAACTTGAAATTAGCCCAAGTGAATCCAAATCCACTTTATTTGGTCCAGTCACATTATAGAATACCTTTTCGTTTACTTGCTTAAACAAATATTTTTGCTCATTCTTAGCAAATATTCGCGATTCATCATTAGAGAGAAAACAATAGGTTGATGTTAAATGGATATCTGGAAACCATATACTTCGTTGATCCGCATATGAATTGATTCCCAATTCAGTGTCAGGAGGTGTTTGTAAAAACCTATACATTTGATTTTGGTATTGGTTGAAATTAGGTGCAACATATGGAAAATTATTCACAGAATCAAAAACATCTCTAATTTTGAATAATTCATTAATAGGTCTAATTGTTACATAAATCTGCAATTCATTATATTGCAATGAAACCAAAGGAAACGCCATTTGTGTCTTAAGCGTGAACCATGAATTCAATGGAATATACAATTGCCTTCCTCTTATAGAGGGTTCGGCCCCTGCTGGGTTATCAGTATACAAAGAACTTGGATAAGAGTTCACACGACTGTTTGCATTAGCTGGCGAAACTATTTCTGGAACGTGACCAATCATTTCATAAAACAAATTTAGTTTTTCTGCACTAAAATCTCTGCGTGCCATGTTCAATATATAAGAACCGGAATATTCTTGTAATTTCTGATTACCACAATTGATAGTTATTTTGTCAATCATCATTGCACCAATGTAGTCAATCCATTTAAATTCGTAAGGAGCCCAATTAGTGTATGAAGTTGTTCCATCTTGATTTACATATTTTTGAGGAGGCAGAATTGGACTCCATATAGCTGGTAAGTTTATAACAATATATGTATCCATTAACAAATCTGCATATCGTGGAACTTTAAATTGAAATGTGGATGATTCTGCTAAACGCATAGTAGTACTTCCTTCAAAATCTATCCTGAATTTTTGCATACCAAAATTCGTGTATTTTAAATATGCTGATTTCCAGAAAGTTTTTGAAGGATTACCATTTAATATTACATTTTGTTGTCCGCTTGATACTAAATTTAATAATCCACCTGCCATAATATAAAATTATTAGTAATTAATATATATTATTATTTAAATTCTAAATAATAATATTTGTGATAATAATAATTTTAATTTTTTAAAATAATATATTATATTAAGTATGCCAAATCAGATTTTAGATGTAATAAACAACATAAAAAACATGAATGAAGATTTTGCTTCTTATTTTATTTTAGCACTCATTTTGATTATTGTTATTTGTTATATTTCATATAGGATTTTTAAAAGTAACCTTGAATCAGAAGAATGTAGTTATTTGAATAAGTTATATCCATCTATTAATGGAAATATAAAATCTATATCTCCTAGTAGCAGTGATTGTAGTGGTAATTTATGCGATTATTACATTAAAACCGCTTTCAATGCATGCAGTGGAGGAAGTTATCATAATGATTACGTAGATGTCTGTATACTAAAAAGTATTCTAAAACAGGGCGTACGATGCCTAGATTTTGAAATATACAATATTAATAATGAGCCTGTTGTATCAAGTAGTAGTTCAGGTGATGATAATTATTTCGTGAAAGAAACACTCAATAGTGTAAAGTTTACTGATGTAATGAATGTAATAACGAATTATGCTTTCTCTGGCGGAGCTGTTCCAAACCCAACAGACCCTTTAATTATTCATTTAAGAATCAAAAGTAACGAACAATCTATTTATGATAATTTAGCAAAAATATTTAAATATTATGATGACATTATGTTAGGTAAAAAATATAGTTATGAAAATTCTGGTAAAAATATTGGAGGACAGCCACTAACGTCTTTTATGAACAAAATTATTTTAATAGTTGATAAATCAAACAATTCCTATTTAGAAAACAAAGAATTTATGGAATACGTAAACTTGACAAGTAATTCAGTCTTTATGCGTGGATTATCATATTATGATGTTAAAAATACACCCGACGTTAATGAATTGGAAAATTTTAATAAAAGTTGTATGACAATTGTTTTTCCAGATATTGGTTCAAATCCAACTAATCCGAGTGGTATGTTATGTAGAGCAATCGGGTGTCAAATGGTCGCAATGCGTTATCAATATGTAGATAACTTTTTGAAAGAAAACGCAATTTTCTTTGATGAAGGAGGTTACGCTTTTGTATTAAAACCAGAAAATTTGCGATATCAACCAGTTACTATTCCTGATCCAATTCCACAAAAACCTGAGTATTCTTATGAAACTAGAAATGCTAGTAGTGATTATTATGATTTCAAATACTAAAGCAACTTTTCAAAAAAGTTGCGCAAAACCAGTTTTGAGAAAGGGGAAAAAAGTAGAGCAAACCTGGTTTTGCGCAACTTTTTTTAAAAGTTGCTTTTTAAAAGTTGCTTTCTAAAGGTTGCTTGTTGTTCCATATTTTTTATTGGATGAAAAATATCGTGCGTATTTATTTCTGACAATTGCCAATTATTTCTCCATACAATTTTTTTAAATTCATCTACAAGCTCAACTTTTAGATTATTATAGTATGCAATACTTGGAAGTAATGCTTCAATGAACGCTAATTTTTTACTTGTTTTAATATAATCATTTAATTTTTCCAAGTATGTTTTGGATAAGCGAATTGCACAAATAGGTGAATGAAAATAAGGCCCATGAAAATGGATTTCAATTGCAGGCCAAAACCAACACCATTCACCTTCTTTCGGTTCGGGGTTTTTATCTTTGCATAATAAATCTGCATCACTACTATGTTTCAGATCTATTTGCAAAAGCGTTTCTTCACTGTAAAAAAACACATCATCTTCAAAAACCCATACTTGTTCATAATTTGTATTCATATTTGTAAAATAACATAATGCTCTATCCCAGGCTATTATTTCATTAAATGCAAGTGAAGATGTCGGCATATAACTGGAATGAATATAACCATATTGTCTACATTCGTCGTCTGTTATTTTAATGAACCGAATATTTGCATAAATTTGGTCGTAATCTTTATAATCTGTTATTAAATCATCTACTACAACATAAATATCATAGTTTTCAAAGTTATTTAAAAATTCTAGCCATATTTTATTTGGTGTTGTTGTAATCAAACAAATTGCCTTTTTCATTTTATACTGTAAAATAATTCAAAAATATGTTTAAATTATTTTATATGATTACCATTTAAAAGTTTAGTTGTATTGTAAACCAATGAAATACCCATACATTTTGTTTTTTAGACACGATACTTATTCTTATATTGATGAATTCTTGAATGCCAATAAAGATAAATTTTTATGTTCCATTTTTATTGTAAACAAAAAAGAAGAATTGAATAAGTTATATGATTCAAATTATCATTTATTAGTTACATTTGGTGAAAACGAATCACTTTATCATAAAGATGTAAATGATGTTATTTCTGATAGAATGAGAATAAGATGGTTACATTATACAAATTTAAATGATAACAACATAGAAGAATTTAATAATGGTGTTAATTTTTGCTACATACGGTCTTGTCTTTCACACCAAGAAAATACACGACCTGTTTTTTCATTATTTACCACTTGTTACAACTCTTACGATAAAATAATAAGAGCATATGAAAGTATAAAAACTCAAACGTTAAGGGATTGGGAATGGGTAATTTTGGATGATTCTCCGAATGACTCGCATTTTATATTTTTAAAAAACACATTTAGCGAGGATAAGAGGATACGTTTATATAAACGTAGTGAAAATAATGGTAATATAGGAAATGTCAAAAATGAGGCGATTTCATTGTGTCGTGGTAAATATTTATTAGAAATGGACCATGATGATGAAATATTAGATTATGTTTTATCAGACGCAGCAAGTGTTTTTGATAAGGATGATAAAGTAGGGTTTATTTATATGGATTTTATAAATATATATGAAGATGGTACCAATTTTAAGTATGGTGATTTTTATGCGTTAGGTTATTCTGGATATTACAGACAAAAAATACGAAATAAATGGGTATTTGTATCAATGACTCCTAATATAAACAATATTTCGTTGAATCATATTGTAGGCGTACCAAATCATCCAAGAATATGGAGAAGATCAACTTTAATAAATATGGGTAATTTTTCTGAATATTTACCTATCTTAGACGATTATGAAATTTTGATTAGAACCGCTGTAAATACAAAAATCACAAGAATTCACAAATTAGGTTATATTCAATACATGAATAACAATAACAATAATTTCTCATTAATAAGAAATTCTGAAATTAACCGAATTATATGGAATTTAAATAAATTTTGTTATGAACACTATAATATAGATGAATTTATGAAAAAAAATGATGCATATGAAGATGAAAAATACAGATGTAATAATAGTCAAATATGGAAGCGACCAAATTATGAGCATAAATACTGCAATGACGTAGTAAACTTGAATTATACAAAACAATATTGCATATTGGGTCTAGATACTTTTTATAACAAATTGGATGAATTAAAAACATTATATCAAGACAAAACAAATGATTTTTTATTATTAGATAACAAAGAAGATAGTGAAAAATTATGTGCTATATTAGACGCGAATAATTTTTCAGGAATGAAATGTTATAGCATGACAGATTGTAGTGAAGATGAGCTCATTCAATATTTTACGTTACTATATAAAAGTTGCGATGATTATAAGATTTTATACCAAAAAAAACAATTAAAGGAAAATGTTAATACAAAATTATCTGAAGGGGCAACTAAAATTGAAGTAAATATGCATGCTAACTGGAATGTAAGTTATACATAAGATTTACAAAATAAAAACGAATCTAAATCTATATCATCTATCAAATAGTTGTCTTTTATCTTGTCAGCTAAAATTTTATAAGCGGCATTTCGTTTATGTTGTCTTATTTTATTTAATTCATCTATAAACATTCTTAATTTAACCGCGGGAGACCAGTTGTATTTACAAGATAAAGAAGAACAACAAAAACAAACTTTACCAGTATATTTTTTTATGTGTTCTGAAAATCGCTGCGACGGCACTCTTAAATAATGTGAATAAGGTTCATTATTGAAGTAAAATAATGGTGAATAAAATGGATACATTTCATTAATAATAAAAGTATACACGTCACTCATGTGATTTATTGTAATTGTAACTTTCAGTGTTTCACTATTATACAATAATAGTATGGTATTATTTTTATAAATATTACATAACTCTTTATATTCGTGTGTTATACGACTTTTTAGACATCTATGAATGATTAAATCAATTTGCAATTCATTTTCATTCATTTTGATTATAATAATTAAATTATTAATTTTATATTATTTATTTTATTTATCATGTTATTGTAAGATAAATAAAATATGAAGAATGATAAAAAACATAATAAAAATATATGCAAGGACCTTACTTTTCAAGATTGTGAATTAGCCATATTACGTATGGCGGTTGATAACGCGGAAGAAAAAATGGGTAAACGTATTGTTAATTCAGAAGAAATTAAAAAAATGATTGTCATCGTAGAAAATTTTATAAAAGTAAAAAATTTAATTTGTTATGGAGGTACCGCAATTAATAACATACTACCTTTAGAAGATCAATTTTATAATAAAGATGTTGAAATCCCTGATTACGATTTTTTTACGCCAGATGCTTTAAGTGACGCAAAAGAGTTGGCAGATTTATATTATAAAAATGGTTATACAGATGTTGAAGCAAAATCAGGACAACATTATGGAACCTACAAAGTCTTTGTTAATTTCATACCAGTCGCAGATTTAACGCAACTTCCAAAAGAAATCTACTCTGCACTTAAAAAAGATTCTATCCGTGTATCGGGAATACTGTATGCACCTCCTAACTTTTTAAGGATGTCAATGTATTTGGAACTTTCTAGACCAGCAGGAGATACCTCAAGATGGGAAAAGGTTTTAAAACGGTTAACCTTGTTGAACAAAAATTACCCTTTAACAAAAAGCGATTGTAATTTAGACTTTCAGAGAGAAATGTTTGATAAAACCAATCAAAACAATATTTATGAAAATGTAAAAAATACATTAGTAAATCAAGGTGTTGTATTCTTTGGTGGTTATGCAATTTCACTTTATTCGCAATATATGCCTAAACATTTACAAAAAAAAATAGAACATTTTGCGGATTTTGATGTTTTATCACATGATCCAAAAATAACCGCTGAAATAGTAGTAGAAAGATTAAAAGACGCTGGGATTAATAAAGCAAAAATAGTTTATCATAAGCCTATTGGTGAAATTATTCCAGAACACTATGAAGTAATGATAGAAAACGATTCTATAGCATTTATTTATAAGCCAATCGCGTGTCATAGTTACAATATTATTAAAATACATGGTCATAATGTTAAAATAGCCACCATAGATACTATGTTAAGTTTTTATTTGTCTTTTTTGTATACAAATCGCGAGTATTATAATGAATTTTCAGAACGAACATTATGTATGTCCAAATTTCTTTTTGATGTTCAACAAAAAAATAGATTGCAACAAAAAGGATTGCTTAAAAGATTTAGTGTCATTTGTTATGGTCATCAAGAATCTGTTGAAGAAATGCGTGCTGAAAAGGCTAAAAAATTCAAAGAACTTCAAACGAAAAAGGGAACGCTGGAATATGATGAATGGTTTTTAAATTATAAACCACAAGTCATGAAAGATAAAATTGCTCAATCCAATGAAATCAAACCAAAAGAAACGATCAAACCAAAAAAAACGATCAAACCAAAAAAAACAAATAAACCAAAGAAAAGCAAAAAAAAGAAAACACAAAAAAATATCTTTAATTTTGGTTTCAATTTGAAAAATGATCCTTATAATAAAAAAAGTAAAACCAAGAAAAATAAAAAATAATTATGAATAAGTTACAATTATTAGAATTTAAAAAAGAAATTCTAATAATTTATATATTTATTATAGAAATACATCATGAAAACTTTACATATAACATCTCATAGTGGAACGCGTAGAAATATTGAAGATATGTTCAATTATTTAAATATACGTGACCAACTTGTAACTGAAAATAGTGTATACAACGGATTTTATATTAGCAAACAAACGGCTGATGACATTTGGAATCATTATCATGATTTAAATAAATTAAATGATTACACGTGTTTATTTTTTACAGATACGTCTATGGTAGCTAGACCATTTTTACAAAATATAGATAAACACAATCTTTTTATCATTGTTTACATTACAAATAGATTTGATTGGGGATTTTTTGGGAAAAATGATGACGAATATCTAGAGTTGTATTCAGAAATGTCAAACCATAATAGAGTAATATTTTGTTCAGATAATAATTATGATCAACATTATGCAAAACTGCATAATATTCAATTTTTATACGATAAATGTATAAATTTGACTCCTTATTTATGTGACGAAATCCATCTACCAAATAAAGATAAATTTTTTATATATAATAGAGGTACTAAGATAAAAATATATGAAGATATTTTACAAAAATACAACATTGATTATGATATATTTGGCGAGAATTATGATAGATATAGAGATTCAGAACATATTTGTGAATACAAAGGTTTTATACATTTGCCATATCAAGTAAATATACAATCATTATGGGAAAATTTGGGATATTATGTAATTTATTTTATACCATCAAAAAGATTTATAAAAGAATTGATCGTTACAGAACCATGGTATTACTGGGAAGAAAAAGAACGTTCTCATTTATTAGAAGAAAGTCTTGATTTGTCCGAGTGGTATATTGATGAAAATAAAATATTGTTTGAATATTTTGATAGCTGGGATGAACTTGAATTAAAAACAAAAACTATTACAGAAGAATATTTATTTGAAAAAAAACAAACAATTAGAGATTTTATGATAAATAGTAATGAACAAAATTTAATAAAATGGAAAGATATTTTCAGTAAAATTATATAGTAAAATTATAATATAAATATTTATATTATATAATTTTATTAGAAAAGTATGATGAATTATCCGACAATTGTAACCATGTTTTATGATATTAGAAAATTAGAAAATATTGATCCAAATGCAAATCGCCAAAAAAATAAATATTTTGATTTATCTAAACAATTTATTTTAAAACTACCGTATCCTTTGATCATATTTACTGACGCAGATACTGACGCAGATACTGATACGATAACAGATTCAACAACAGATGCCACCGTTAGTAATGAATTTGTTGATATGATTCATTCTGAAAGAGGTAAATATATGGATAGAACTCAAATAATTAAATTAGACTTGAAAGATACCTATTTTTATAAATATTTGGACCAAATAGGAGAACTACAAAATAAATTTAACATTTATAATGGCGATTTAAATCATGAAACACCATTATACATAATATTGAATAACAACAAATTCTTTTTTATGGAAACGGCTATTGAAAAAAATCCGTTTAACAGCTCCCACTTTATATGGTGTGATTTTGGTATAAATCACGTTGCGCTTAATTATGAAAAAATACACGAATGGATATTATTTGTTCCTGATAAAATTAAACAGCTGTGTATTAACCCTTATTTAGAGAATGGAAGTGATAAAGAGATATTTCATAACATATATCATCATATGGCAGGTGGATTATTTTCTGGTTCTAGTGAAAATTTACTAACATATGCTAGTTTATTCAAAAATAAAGTAGATCAAATATATAATGAGGAATGGTATCAAATAGACGAAGCAATTATGACAATGGTTCAAAGAGAAAACCCCGGCCTGTTTGATTTATTTTACGGTGATTATAAAGGAATTATATCAAATTATTTGTCGCCATGTAACGATATATATTTAATATTGCAAGCGGTTGATAAAGCTTTGACATATCGCAATCATGAGTTAGCATATACTATTTTAAATTATTGCCACAACTATTTTAGTAATAATGAAAACTCGGGAGATGTTTATAGATACATTAATCAGAGAATAATTACAGATTATTACAAAAATGCTGGAAATTTAAAATTAGAGGTAGTTACCATGATTAATAAAAAAATATTGAATGAAGATACAAGGATCATTGATTTATTAAAGAATAACGAACATAATTTGAGTTTTTACTTGAACAAACACTTAATATTATTGTAAATTATAAAAAAAATAAAATATAAATATTTAATATAATGAATAAAACACGTAAAAATACAAAAATAAGCAGCTCTTTGCGAAAAAAATATGATAATAAATCAAGAAAAATATGTATTAATACTTTTGTAAAAGAAAAAATGCAAAGATACAATAAATTCAAAGAAAAATATTATAATGAAAAGATTAAACTTTTTACAAAAAAAATAGGGAAGAAACAAATATCAGAAGAAGAGAAAAGTATGGCTAAAAAAACATTAAAATGGATTGAAAAAGAGAGAAAATCAAAATTGTTAATAAATTTACAAAAAAAAAACTACACGGAATTATTTTGTAATCCTGGTTGTAAAGGAACTTTTCTTGAGTCAGGTAATAAATTAACCCCTACCTACTACAAAAAATACAAGGACAATAAAGACCTGATAAAAATTTTTGAAAATGATAGAAAAGAATTATTTGGTGATAAAACCAATGTATTGATTGATGAATTTTATGAAAAAGCACCAAAAAAATTTGTAGATAAACTTAAAAAAGACGGTGCAATTTCTCTATGTAGCCCTGTAAAAAAATATGGTTGGTATTAGTTTAGAATATGAAGTAATAATTCATTTTAATGAGAAAAAGGGTTAACATAAACCAATCAAAATTTCCCAAAATGCGTATTTATCTTATTCAATAAATAAAACAGTATTCCAAATAAAACACTCATGAAAATATAACCGTTAATGTTTAAATTACCATCTTTTGAAAAAAGTATTGGAAAATATGAAAATAAAAATTTTCTAAAAAAAGGTAACTGAAACAAGAAATAAAGAACTGCTAGCAATATTGGTACTTGAATTTCATTATACATGTCGTCTAATGAATTTGAACGTTCTAGATTTGAATTATAATCGTTAATTATATCATTAGTTTCTTGATAATTGTTAATATAGTCATTTTTACTTTGACTTTGAGGTAACGGTGGTATAAAATTGGGTTGAATACTCACGTCATGCGTTAAATTACTAGTTGTCATTGGAATATCTCTAGAAGGTAATTGTGTTGCACCCGTCACACTTGCTTGTTGAAGCCCATTTACGATTTGATTTATTGTATTTTGATCTAAATTAATAGATGCATTATTATTATTCTGCATATTTGTTTGTGGCAATTGTTCACTAGCATTTATGCTTATATTATTATTCATAGTACCACCATTTGCAGGATCTGTAGGTAAATCCATAATACTTGTAGTTGTATTTACTTGATCACTCATATGATTTCTACTGTGTATTATAATTATTATAAAGAATGATTGATTATAATAATTACGCAAATAAATACACACTTCTTAATAAATCATTTAATAACCAATTATTTTTTTGTTTTTATCGCATAAAGCAGATTTAGTTGTGTATTTATAACATTTATTGTCATATTTATATATTTTGTCTTTGATTTCTTCTAAAGGAGGTGCATGAAATATTAAACAATCTTTATCTTTACATACAGTTCTAAATAAAGAAGCTAATCCAAAACCTAGTAAAATAGACATAATTACCTTTCCGTTTTCTGTATGAATAAATCTGCCTAGATGAAATGCCATTTATTTATTTGATATAATTATATAAAATATTGATATTATAATTTAACTCTGGAGCGGAATTTTGCTTATCAAAAAATCGTTTTTTGGACAATCAACTTCATGTGATTCAAAACTGAAACAATTATCAGCTTTATCCTTAAATATAATTTTATCTATATTCTCAGGACTAGGATAAACATAAATTGTTTTCATTTCAGGGCCATAAATATAAACAAAAAATAATCCAATTGCAAAGCTTATAAAAAAAATAGGCAATGAAATATATTCAAATATCATTATATTATTTATATATTATTAGTATAAATAATAGCTATAAAAAATATTTATTTATAAATATTGATTAAATCCTAATTCTTGTTTTACAATGTTATTAATAGCATCCAGCATCATATCATAATTACGTATACCATTTTTTTCAGCGTATAAAGTTAAAAGTGTATTTTGGTAATTTTTATCAAAATTGTTAAAAATCATATTGTATGTTTCGTTTCCAAAATCATAAGTACCATTTTCTAAAATTTGTGGAGGAATAATTAAATTACTTGGGTTGATAAACTCCAAAGGTTTATTTTGTTTTTTATTCTCTACAAATTTCTTCATACTTTCAACCAACCAATCTTTATCATTTATTAATGCTTTCTTATATGCAATAGGTATTCTGTTCCATATATTTTGATATTCTGGGTTATCCCATGTAATCGTACCATCATTGTTATATATAGGCTGAATAATTCGCTCTATATCTTCATCATCTCCGACTATCGTTAGTTTATGTTTTTCTTTTTTACTTTTTTTTGGCGACGGTTTTCCAGTATAAATATCGCCATAATTGAAAGTCATAATTTCAGGAACTACATAACTATCTTCTAAATCAAAAATACTTGTTTTTTGTTGCATTAAACGATACACGCCTTCGGAATTGTCAAATTCCACTAAATTAACATTGTATTTCAAATTTAACAATTCTTTTAATTTTACATTCAATTGATTTACGTAAATATCAGTAGAATCCCTGACAAATTGAACATTGCCAGTTGAATCAAAATTTTTTATCGCTTCTTTTATTTCATTTATTAGAGTATACGTTTCTTCTTTTAATTTTGAAAGCTGTGTATTTGTTACTTTATTGTCTACAATATCAAAAAATCTTTCATAATTAATATTTAATAAGAAACTAGTATCATTGATTGCTTCCTTTATTTTATCAAAGTTGTCTACTGCTGTTTCTGTTTGAATATAGCCAAAAAGTAGTTTGTTTTTATATTCAATGATTTCATTTTTATACTGTTCAATATCTTTTTCCAACTCTTTAATATGCTCCAAAATATTATATGTGACACCAGCATTGATATTAATATTCAAACTACATGGTTCGGTTAAACTGCCACATAATGCTTTTAATTCTCTATAATCATTTTTTGGATCTCCGCTCTTTTTAATAGAAAAAATAGTCCCTACAGGGCGTCTACAATTAATACATTTTTGCTTCAATTGTTTAAAACTGTTTCTTTTTTCTTTCCAACTCATTGTCTTATTTTTGATTATTTTTTGTTTATCTTTACTATATTCATTTTCATATTTATTTTTTAATTTATAAAAATCATTAAATGCATCCATTACAGTCATTGTGGTTGTAGACATATTCTCTGTATAATAGTTATATATAGAGAATATTTAATAATTTTAGTAAATAAGTTTATTATTCAAAATTTCGTATTCACTTTCCCATTTTGGTAATCCAGTTATTAATTCTTGATGTGCTTGTTTTTTAGCAAGTTGGAATTTCTGTACTTTGGACAATATATATTGTTGTTTTTCCCTGTCTTTTTTTTGTTTCTCCATAGGTGACAATTTTCCTTTGTATTTATAAATTAATATACATCCTAAAATTATGAAAAATAATAGTAACAATCCAATATTAAAAATCCAGTTATGAAACCTTTCTTTAAAAATATGACACTGTTTAAGAGTTTCATTCAAAAAATATTTGACTCCGTTTTCTACTAATATAGGTGGACGTATATCTGTATACTCCATCATGTTATTAAATACATTTATAATTATAAATTAAATTATACATAATATATATTATATTTAAACGTAGAAATGATAAATAGTAATTTGAATATTCTGACTTTTTTACTAACTACTCTTTTTTATTATTTGTCTTTAAAACCTAAATTGAGTTATGATGATATGATAGACAGTAAAAAATATCAAAATTATTCAAGCAACAATAAATTATATTTAGCTGTTTATTTTTTTCTAATTTTACTAGTGCAATTTATTGTAAATGCATATATGATAACACAAACATGTGGCGGAAGTGTTACTCAAAATATGGGGGCGTCTGGAAGACTTGCGCTTATTCCGTGGTCATTAATTTTCGGATCTATTATTGCTGTCCTTGTCATTTATCCTGGTTTTAAGTCAGCGTTTTCTGATGTAATTGGATATTATTATGTTTCTAGTTCCGCAAATAAATTATTAGTAGAATTACTTGTTAATACGCATGCAAACGACGAATTAAATGAAGAATCCACTAGTTCTAATAATCCTAATCCTATAAAAACCGACCAAAGTGGTGGTGGTACAGAAGAAAAAAAACAATTAGAACAAGCTGCTGATATGATAGTTAAAATATGTGGAAATGCGTCGCTGTTAATAAACCAAATAGTCCCATCTAATTTTGTAGAATTTTGGAGTATGTTGAACCCATTGATGAAACCACAATATCAAGATGACAAAACTAGTGAAGCACAAGAAAAAAGAAATGCATTATTTGAACTAGTTGTCACGCGAGACAATGTAGGTGAAGCAATGTGGTATATTTATACAGGGTTATTAATATCGTGTATCGTTCAAATGAAAATTTCAACACGGGGTTGCACAATAGATCCTGATCAAATGGCCAAAAATTATCAAAATTATGTTACAGAGCAGGAAGCCGCTAATAAAAAACAAAAGCAAGCTACTAGCACTGTATACACAATTACAAATTAGACCATGTGATTGAATAATTTTATTAACGAAAACTTTTCATCATCTTCTATTTTTTTAATATGTGATAAATCCTGTGCATTCAACTTTATTCTATTTACTATTTTACTTTTTATTTCGGTAAGTTTTAATAATTCACTGTTATTCTCGGGTGTGAAAATAATATCAAAATCTAAATTAAAATCAAAATC